>Ga0307378_10004420_pt1 | contig 20059 bp, 16 predicted proteins | sample UN1MG_FD_202238 | JGI IMG/M metagenome (GOLD analysis project Ga0307378, IMG submission 202238) | Soil microbial communities from Risofladan, Vaasa, Finland - UN-1 | ecosystem: Environmental > Terrestrial > Soil > Coastal area > Acid sulfate soil | place: Finland: Risofladan, Vaasa | collected... | reverse complement strand
GATTGGCGTGACGGAAAGCGACAGTGGCGTCCGATTTTGCCGGAATAACGGACAGCGAGTGACGCCGCGGACAAGGCGAGCAATCCATTAGCTTCGGCGGGAAGAATATAAGCTGACAAGTCAATCATAGCTACCGCAGGCAATCCAGTCCTGGCAGTAGTTCTTGGGTTCAGTGAGGTGGACGATGTCCGGTGAAGAGTCGCAAGTGGTTGAAGGTCGGAGACACCAGCCGGAAGACGGGCTCGGCTCTGGAGGTTCCGAGAAGACGGCACAGACAAGCACTGTTCGGACGTGGCAACGACCGTCACGGAAGACGACGGCCATCATCGGCTCCATTGCGGCCTCGGTTTTGGTGCTGTCGGCAATATGGACCATGTCAGGATTCTTTGCGCCTGAGGTAACCATCGTGGCGATTCTGCCCTTGTCAGGGGCCTCCTCATATCTCATCGAAATCCAAGACGCCATGGTCCTGACCACGGAGAAGCTCAACAAGTGGGGGGGGATAAACGGGATGCGCGTGAGGCTTGTTGTTATGGACTGCGCGTCCAGTTATGAGGTTGCAGTGGAGAAGTTGCTCGAAGCAGAGGAGAAATACCATCCCCTCGCAGTAGTGACGGCCACGAGAGGTGCGGCGACCTACATGTCGGATATCGCGGAGGAGAAAGGCGTAGTGCTGATCTCGGTGGGAGCGACGGGTGAGGATCTGACGGAGGGGAAGGAGTGGACTTTCAGATACTACGTGACGCCATCAGGAGAGAGCGACAACGCATTCAGGACCCTCCAGACGCTTAACGTTAGCTCTGTCGGCATCCTGCATCTGAACGATGCATATGGCATTCCTGTGATGAACCAGTTGAGTGAGGATTTCGAAGCGTCTGGTGTAACAGTCGAATCTTATGCCTTCGCTCCGAACTGCACAGAGTTCTCAGAGGCAGTCGCGAGCGTTACGGACAACGACGCGGTGTTCGCCGTTGCGCTCAGGCATCAGTTCCAAACCATTTTCGAAGAACTGAATTCTAGCGGTTATTCAGGACACATCCTCGGCGCCGTCGAGGCATCGATACCAGAGATGTGGGGAGCGCCGGAAGCCCAGGGATGCTTTGTCAGCGCGCCGATCATGTACAATCCCACAGCCTCGATCGATACCGCGTTCCTGGCAGAGTTCGAGGCGCGATACGGGCGGCCTTTGACGCATCAGGGTGCCATCGGATCAGATGTCATGAAGCTGATATGGGGCCTGCTCTCTGACAGCGAAGTGTCAAGAGAGAGCCTTCGCGACCTGCTGAACGCGGGATATGTATATTCGGGGATACTGGGCATCGTGACCGCCGACCAAGGCGAACACAATGCCGATGTGTCCGTATATTCCGCCATGATAGACGGGGGGGAGCTCAGATACCTCTGAGAGGCGCGCTCACCGAACGCCTGTTCTCCAAGATAGGGATGAAGCTTGCGGCCGGGTTCATCGTCCTCCTCCTTATGCTGGCGTCATTGGCATTCTACTCATCAGTGACAGGCAGAGAAGCCCTTGCAGAGGGCATCGGTCTTGCGTCTGAGGCTATCGCGGAAAGCCTGGCGAACTCTGTCGACAGAGTGCTCTACCTGAGAAGCCATGAGGTGCTTACGATCATCAATGGCTACGGCATAGCCAACGAAGTGAACGATTCAAACGCCGTCTTTGATGCGATGGAAGACCCGGAGGCATACATCGACCTAGTCGACGATGACTGGACTTCCGTGCCGACGGAAGTCATCCCGGAATCCATGGAGGAGGTCCTCGAGAACAACATGTCACTTCTTCTGAGGTCTCAGCTGATCGCCCACTACCTGGAAGAACACGGCGTCGCAGTCTTCGGGCAAGTCATCGTGACGAACAAGTACGGTGCAGTGATAGCCGCCACCCACAGGCCCGACGGCTACAGGCAAAGCGACGAGGCGTGGTGGCAGAATGCATTGGGGGACAGCAATCTGTACTATTCCAACATACAGCATGACGAGGGCTCAGGAGTCTACGGAGTGTGTACATGTGTGCCAATCAGGGACGATAGCCATGAGGTCATTGGCGTGGCGAGGGCCATGGTCAACATACTCGCGATTTCCAAGGAAATCGAGCTCACGGCGCTCGGCTATGAGACCAGTGAGTTGAAGATCATCACCTCAGATGGTAGACTGATATTCTCCTCAAGAGCGTACATCATTCTTCAGAACGTCTCATCGAGCATTTTCTTCGAGCTCGCCACAGACGAGAGAGGGCACTTCATCGAGAAAGAGGGCGATGCCAGTCGACTGTTCTCATATGTTGTCTCTACTGGGTATCTGGACTACGAAGGCAATGAATGGCTCGTCTTCTTGAGCCACTCTGAAGACGAGGTTCTGGGGCCCGCAGCGGACCTGCAGGCCAGCATACTCGCAGTGGCCGCACTGGCAATAACCCTGGGGGCGATCATAGCGATAATCATCTCACGGTCGATCTCAGTCCCGATGGCGTTGTTGGAGGCCGCCACGCGAGACATGGCGAAGGGGGATCTGAACAAGAGGATAACCTTCTCCAGAAAGGACGAGTTTGGACGGCTTGCCGAATCGTTCAACGAGATGGCTGAGGATCTGAGCATACTGTACTCCGGGTTGGACGAGCTCGTCAAAGAACGCACGAAGGATCTCGAAACCGCGAACAATAAGCTGAGCGTCCTATCGTCGATTACCCGGCACGATGCCCTGAACCAGATAGTCGTCCAGAAAGGCTGGCTCGGCATGGCGATGAAGAGCTCGAAGGATCCTGTCATAAACGACTACCTGCGAAAGGCGGATACCTCAACTGATAACCTTGTAGAGTTCCTAAGGTTCGCGAGTGAGTATGAAGAGATAGGGATCGAGAAGCCCGAGTGGATCAATGTCCAAGAAGCCCACGCATCTGCGATTGTTGGCCTCGATCTGACTCATGTCGACGTCAGCAGCGACCTCGAAGGGATCGAATTACTGGCAGATCCGATGTTTCCGAAGATATTACACAATCTGATCTCGAACTCGCTGAAACACGGTCAGAAGGTATCGAAGATATCGCTCTCATACTCAGAGGGGGCAGATGGCTTGACGATCATAATGGAAGACGATGGAATCGGAATTCCTGAGGACCAGAAGGACCACATATTCGATAAGGTGCACCCCTCTGGAAGGCGAAACCACGGCCTCTTCCTGACCGCTGAGATACTGAGGATGACAGGCATCTCCGTAGGTGAGACCGGTACCCCTGGCGAGGGCGTGCGGTTCGAGATCTTCGTACCGAGAGGTAGCTACAGATTGACCTCGGATCACTCCACCGTCCTCTAATAGAGACCGTGGTGTTCCTCTGAGAAGACCGTCATCTTTGGCAACTGGACTTCACGACAAAGGTTATCTCTGACCTCCGACATTGGCCAGTTCCGTGACCGACCTCGAACTCCGCCACCTCACAGAGGAATCACTTGACGACATGATCGAAGTGCTAGCTAAGGCCAGGGCAAATAATCCGCACGACAGGAGGCTCACGCGAGACGAGGCAAGGGAATACACCTACCTGGACCCCGAATTCGACCCCAAAGGGTCTTGGCTGGCCTTGCTCAATGGCAAGCCGATAGGGTTCTGCTCTGTCCTCATCATGAGGAATCGAATCGATGCTGGTATGAACGACGCGTATCTGGACGTCGACATCATACCGGAGCACAGAGGAAAAGGCGCTGAGCAGATGCTCCTCGAGAAGGGGCTGAGCTACATACGGTCTAGGGGTGTCGGAAAGGCGTTGAGCAGGAGCCTTGCCGACGACCGTTGGGCGCAGGCGTTCCTGGCATCGAACTCGTTCAAGGAGGATTACAGAATACATACGCTCTGCAGAAGTGGACGGGAGAGGATCGAGGATGTCGACCTGCCCGAGGGCTTCAGGCTCGAGAGTAAGGCGTTCGCCAATCTCACGGATGAGGAGACCATGGCCGTTCTGGATGTTCTCAACGACTCATTTCAGGATCACATGAACTTCGCCCCGGAGATGCCGGAACGGTTCATCAACTTCAGGAACTGCAGCGAAGACCCGAAGGCAATCGCATTCGCGCTCAAAGATGATGTGCCAGTGGGATTCTGCTTATCGGAAGAGAGTGCCGGATTCAACCAAGAGAAGGGCACAAAGGTGGGCTGGGTCGACCTGATAGGCGTGCGGCCATCATTTAGGCGCGTCGGTCTGGGAAAGGCATTGTTGGCTGATGGCGTGAATTGGATTCTGAGCATGGGAATGGACAAGGTTTATCTCGGAGCCTATGCGGTGAACGAGAAGGCTTTGGACCTGTATCGGTCATTCGGGTTCTCCAAGGAGCGCGAAAGCATCTGGTACAGCAGAGTCGTTGAGAAGCTATGAAGGTCTATAGACGAGTGACGTGCGTCATTTCGCATCTTTGAATTCCAGAGACAGCGAGTTGACACAGTATCTCTGGCCTGTCGGGGCGGGGCCGTCATCGAACACGTGACCGAGATGGCCGCCGCAGGCCGCGCACACGACCTCCGTGCGTCTCATGCCGTTCGACAAGTCCTCGCGCTCGATGACGGCATCGTCAGAGATCGCCGAGAAGAAGCTTGGCCAACCGCTACCCGAGTCGAACTTGCTATCTGAACGGAATAATCCAACGCCACATCCAGCACAGACGTAGACTCCATCCTTGTCGTTGTACAGAAACTTCCCCGAGAACGGCCTCTCCGTCCCTTTTGACCTGAGGACTCTGCATCTCTCCGGGCTCAGAGATTTCTCCCACTCCTCATCTGTCTTGGTTCCTCCTCCCATGGTAAACCACCTTCCTGTTGCTTTCCGAGGCACATCTCTTCCAAGGATGGATTTGGGTTCGATAATGCTTTCTTACGCCATCAAATATGGCATGATATGCGCCGCAAGAAGGGTGGTGTGATCGCCGAACACGCTGACTGCGCGCATCCGTTCACAGCGTCCTATATGCGGTTCTCCTCAATCCATCCAACGGCGAAGTCGACAAGCGAGCGCTGGGGCATCAATAAGGCATTGCCGTAGGCGAGACGGCCGGATCGCACCAGCCCCGTCTCCTCTGAGAAGGCAGCGCCGATCTTGTTGAAGTCGGAATCATCACAGTCGAAATCCCTGAACCTCACCCATGTCTTCCTGCCATCGACGGTCATCGGACCTCCGCGCATGACCTCTTTCTTGCGAGGATAGTCCGCCCTGGACTCGGCTAGATGAAGAGATGTCGCGTTCAGGTAGTCCACACCGATCAGGAGAACCCATCCGTTCAAGTCATACAACCTCGCCAAAGGCGAGCCTTCACCTGTGGGGAAGTCGATTGTGTGATCTGCAACAATCGCCTCCGCCTGCGGTCCCCGGGCTGCAAAGGAGTCGGATGGGTGAATACTCCGGACAGCACCGCTCTGCCGCCTGAACGCCTCAGGAACGACCCCCATTCCCCGAGTTGGTGTCATGTCCGCGTCGAACGACGGCATGGTCTGACGTATGGTCTCCCACCACATTTCTGGCACAGGAGGATTCTTCCACTGAGAGGGTTCGGAGAAATCGCCAGAGTGCGTCGGCATCACCAACGTGCCCTCATCGCCGATGGCCCTCTCTAACGCATGCACGACGGCAACAGGGCCTCCCGAGACCCAACCCAGCGAGCTCATAGAAGAATGAACCATCAAGACCATGCCGTCAGTGACTCCAAGCGCTGCGAGATCGTCGCAGAGCGATTGGACAGTCACGGGCATCCCTTTCGTCCTCTGGATCGCATCAATCTCGCTCAATGTCTCACCTCAGCCCTTCACAGCATAATGATGACACTCTCACCAATCAACGTTGCGGTGTCGTGGCCAACATATAGATGGTTTGATGTATAATTAGCAATATATTTTAATCTGCCAGCTCAGCGCCCCTTCAAATACGGGGTATAATAACCTACCAGCAAGAACCATTGATGAAAGGTATATGATGGCTCAGCTCCGTGCTGCTGGCGAAGCCGAGGTTCGAAAGCAATGGTTAAACAGATAAGTGCCGCAATCCTAGGTTGCGGCGGCGTGGGCCAGGTAGTTGGACAATTGTTGGCGAAGAGCGATTATCTATCGAATGTCGTTCTCGCCGATATAGATGTGAATGGCGCCAAAACGGCGGCCGCGAGAACCGGGTCTGATAAGGTCTCGGTGGAGAAGGTCGACGGTTCGAAGGCGTCGGCCGTAGCGAAGCTCGCAAAGAAGGTCGATGTGTTGGTGAACGGAACCGTGCCCATGCTCAACCTGAAGATAATGGAGGGTTGTCTGAAGGGCGGGGCGTCGTACATAGACATGGCTTCAGGAGATCGGGAGTTCGGTCACCCAATGCTTGAAGACCAATTTCCGCAGGATGGCAAATGGAAGGACGCGGGATTGCTCGCACTAGTCTCCATGGGCATCGACCCTGGCGCCTCGAATCTGTTCGCCAAGCGCGCAGCCGACCGTATGGAATCTGTCGAGCATGTAAAGGTCAGAGATGCGGACACCGGATCCTTGGAGGGATATGAGTTCGCGACCTACTTCTCGCCCCAGGCGATGATGGAGGAGGTGCTGAGAGACCCGCTCCACTGGGAGAACGGGGAATTCAAGAGGACTCCCGCCCTCGAGACATCAGAGGAATACGACTTCCCAGACCCTGTTGGAACAAGGAAGGTTTTTCGCACCGATCATGAGGAAAGCGAGCTCGTCCCTCAATTCCTTGGAAAGCCCGTCGGATATGTGGACTTCAAGATAACCTTGGACGACAAGTTCGTCGAGACGGTGAAGTTCCTCCGAAGGCTCGGACTCACCACCACGAAGCCGCTTAAGATCAACGGCATGAAAGTGCGGCCGTTCGATGTCGTCGTCGCTGCGATGCCCCGGCCGGATGCCCTTAGCGGCAAGATAAAGGGGATAGCATGCGTCCTCACCGAAGTCAAGGGTGTCATGAACGGTAAGGACACGACCATCAGGACCTGGACCCACATCACACATGAGAGGGCGCATGAGCTGTGCGGGATACACGCGACGGCGTACCAGACGGGATGCCCTGTCGCAGTGGCGGTCGAGATGATCGCCAGGGGAGAGATAACTGCTACGGGCGTCAAACCTCCAGAGGTTGTCGACCCGGTGAGGTTCTGCGAGTATCTCCCGGAGAAGGAGATACCGGTCTACGAGGAGATACTGGAGACATAGTCCGGACATCACGGCGTTAATGCGATACTGACCACGCCATTGAAGCGTGACGATACACAGTCGAAATCGAGGTTCGTTAGATATTTATATCGCCATTCCTTCAGCGATATGCTCAATCGAGCATAACGAGAGGGAGATCATGTCGGTCAAGGACTCAGACGAAGCTCCTGTCAACACTCAGGAGGCGCCTGCCAGGGGCCCGAAACCCGGGAAGATAGCAGCCACAGGAATGAAGAAGATTGTCGCACTCATTGTCATCGCCGCACTCCTTGTTGCGATACCGATGGGGTACATGGTCTTGCAGGAGAACGATTCAGGCGATGAAGCAGATGATGATCCAGTAATGACCGTTAATGGCGACGGTGAGTCTATCGAACTGTCCATCGCCCAGCTCGAGGAGATGTCGACGTGCTCTGGCTCAGGATATCTCATGAAGTCAACAGGCACAATAGTCGGGCCCCATGAGTACACAGGGGTTCCATTGAGGGACATTGTGGACCTGGTCTATGAAAACGACAATTACAGCCTGACCGTGGTCGCTCATGACGGATACGAGATGACATACAATTCTGGCCAGGTGGAGAACGGGACTTTTCCGACCTACGATCTCGAAGGAACGCTGCTTGGACCAGAGGATCTGACGCTCATGCTCGCATTCATTGAGGATGGCGAGAACATGCCAGTCGACGATCTTAGGATTGTGATTGTCGATGACACTGAAACGCCTGTGACTGATGGGCATTTCTGGGCGAAGATGGTGAGCAGCATAAACGTGGGACAGTACGTCGAGGACTGGACATTGCATCTCAGCGGAGTCGAGGAGATGGACATGGACCGGCAGACCTTCGAGTCGCTCGCCTCGTGTTACTATCACACGACATACTACAACTACACCAAGGATGAGGTTGATTACTCGTTCGAGGGAGTGCCGCTCTGGGTGCTGATATCCGCAATCGACGGAGGTGACGTTGAAGACGGACATTATGCGTTCAATGACGCGCTGGCCGAGATAGGTTACTTCGTGAATGTGACAGCATCGGACGGATATTCGGCCAACTTCACCTCTGAACAGGTCGCCAGAAACGACAGCATCATCGTCGCTTACAAGCTCAACGGGGAGGTGCTTGAAGAAGGAGACTGGCCTTTGAGGATTGTCGGAGAGGACCTGTCCGGAACGCAGAAGGTCAAGATGGTAGCGAGCATAGCGCTTGAAGAGTTCGAAGACGAGCCAGCATGGGAAATGGAGCTCATCGGCCTGACCAGCACTGCGCTGACCGAATGGGATTTCGTGAGTCTGTACAATTGCGAAGATGGAGCCCATATTAGCTACTATAACTACACTGTGGACCTCGTCGAACACAGCTACGCAGGCATACCTTTGTGGGTGCTGATCGGAATGGTTGATGGTGCAGATACGGATCACTGGATGTTCAACGACACACTTGCGGATCTCGGGTACAACGTAAATGTGAGCGCGGAAGGCGGATACTACACGATATTCGCGATTGAAGACATCATGTACAACGATAGTCTGATCATCGCGCTGACCTTCGATGGAGAGTATCTCACAGGAGACTACTACCCGCTGACGTTGACAGGGGAAGACCTCCCGAGCTCCATGAAGGTCAAGGGCGTTGTCAAGATAGAACTGGTCGACATTCCCGAGTGAGGAGATGAACAAGAAGCTCGTTGCGACTCTGGCAGTAGTTGCGATGGTAGTCGTAGGAAGCGCGTTCGCAGCCTATTGGCTGGGCGTGTTTCCGTCCTCGAGCTCTGTGGACATCGTCGGCGGAATCGTTGCGAACCAGTCGGATGACTACCTTACCATATGGTGCTATCAGCCGGAGCTCGAGCTGACGCTGGACGGTTACGAAGGGACGGTACGGATCCGCAACTGCGTGGCCGGCTCCGAAGTCACGGGTGCGCAGGGCGCCGTGTTCGACGACAACACGACTATCTCTATACCACCATCAGACGAACGTCGCACCATCATGGTCTCTCCGCCCCAGAAGGAGGAGTTCGTGTTCGCTGTGATGGGCGACAGCCAGGGTCACAACGACGTGCTCGAGAGCATCCTCCAAAGGTTGGATGGATGTGATTTCGCGATAATCTGTGGAGACCTGACGCCCACAGGGCGGCCGAGCGAGTTCGTACCGTTCCAGGAAGCTTTGAACTCCTCTCGGATACCGGTCTACACGGCCATCGGTAACCACGATGTCAAGACTGATGGGGCCGATGAGTACATCTCTAGACTGGGGCCAACAGAGTACTCGTTCACTTACAACGGCATAACCTTCGCGGTTGCGGATTCCTCAGACCTGAACATAACCGCGGGCCAGATAGAATGGATGCGCGATGCATTCGTGGACGCGGAGAGGAAGGTGGTGGTCACGCATGCCCCCTGCTACGATCCTTTCGACGATAACCACACCCTATTCCCTGAATCATGCGAGAGGATGCTCGACTTCGCCGAGTCAGACGATATCGACGCTGTGTTCACTGGGCACATCCACGCGTTCAACTACACGGTCATTGATGACACCGACTTCGTAATCACCGGTGGTGCAGGGGCGAATCTGGTGGACGGTGTGCATCATTTCGTCAATGTGACCGTCGATAACTCAGGTGGGATGTCGTATGAGAAATGCGATGTCATGGCCAATGCCACCCTTCAGCCGTTCGTCACACTGACCGGGGCGGACGGCGGAGCCTTGAACGTGACCTATGAAGGCCTGTTCACCATGGATATCCACAGCGGCTTCTCGTCGTTCGAGAACTACTTCGGCAACATCGGCGGAGAGGGCGACTACTCTGGTGTTTCCATAGCATATCTGGTGGACCTCATAGGAGGCATGCAGGAGGGCGACACCGTGAGGGTCACAGCCTCGGACGGGTACTCACAGGATTTCGGATACCTCAACATATACCCTGACGCGGCGTGGTTGGACCTTCAAGGGCTCATAGTCCTGGCTATGCATTTCGACGATGAATCAGTCCCCGCCTGGGAAGACGGCCCTAAGCTTGTGATGATCCCATCTGACGGATTGTACAGCAACTCAGACTGTGAGGCAACCTCCTACGACGATCAGGGCTACTCAATATATCCATCAGCAGGGGCGCGTTGGATCAAGAACGTCGCATCGGTGCAGGTGATTCCCTGTCCGTAAGATTCCGCGAGATGCTCACAACTAAGGACCTGGTCACCATCGCCCTGCTCTCAGCCCTCGGTGGCGTCCTTTCGACATACGTGGGCTACTTGGGGAACCTCATCAACCACATGATTGGTGTGCCGTTCGGTGCGGGACAGTTCATGGCGGGTCTGCACGTCCTCTGGATAATACTCGCCATCGGGATCACAAAGAGGAAGGGAGCGGGAACGATCACTGGGCTCGTAAAGGGAATCGTCGAGCTCTTCACTGGGAGCACCCATGGTATCGTCATAGTCGCCGTCTCCTTGATGCAGGGGGTCACGGCAGACATATTCCTCTTCAGCGACAAGGCGAAGGAGAAGCGAGACTACACGGCCTTTGCCATAGCAGGGGCGATCTCAGCGGCGATCAATGTGGCCGTGTTCCAAGTATTATTCTTCTCCGGCGTGCCCATCATACTCATAGCGATGCTCTGCATGTTGGCTGGCGCATCTGGGATGATCTTCGGCGGATGGCTGGCGATCGAGATGCTTGAAGCGCTCGAACAGACGGGCGTGCTTGTTGGGCGGAAGGAGTACTGTGTCGACAGCGAGAATGGAGACCATGAGGAATGGAAGCAGAGCAGGAAGGCTAAGAGACGCCGAGTCGTCTCGATGTCTGTGGTCGCAGGATTCCTCGCTGTCTTCAGCATAGGCGCTGTATACTATTTCATGTTCATATTCGCCCTTCCAGGAGGTGTGATCGCAATACAAGGTGCCGTCGAGGAGCCTTTCGACTTCACCTACAGTGACTACTCAGACATGGAGATAACAATCAATGCTGAGCTCATAGGATCCGTCACATATGTGTCTCCAAGGAACTACACGGGTGTGCCGCTCAATGTCATACTGGCAGACGCGGCCCCTACAGACCAAGCCACGGAGGTCGTCGTCAGAGCGAGCGATGGATACTTCGTGGTGTTTGAGTTTGATGACGCGATGGCCGACGACAGGCTCATACTCATACAGGAGGAGGGTGAGTTCAGATTGATTGCTGCAGATTACGACGGAGCGTACTGGGTCAGGCAGGTCATCGAAATAGAAGTGAGGTAGATGCTCGAAATCCGAAAGCTCTCAGTGCGATACAGAGGAAGGTCAAAGCCGGCGGTATCCGACCTCTCGCTGAATGTGAACCGTGGAGAGTTCGTGCTGCTTGCTGGACCGAGCGCATCGGGCAAGTCCACCGCTATGCAGGCGGTGTGTGGGTTCATACCCCACATGACCCCGGCAGAGTGCACCGGGACAATATTGCTCGACGGAGTGGAACATGGGAGCCCCGAGGCTATCGCAGGAATTGCGTGCATGGTCCAGCAAGACCCAGAGACACAGTTCTGCACTGAGACTGTCGAAGAGGAGGTGGCCTTCGGACCTGAGAACTTCAGGTTCGCACAGGCGAAGATAAGGGATTCCGTAAGCCATGCTCTTCGCAGTGTCAACGCCGACCATCTCATGGAAAGGAAGCTCTCGACGCTCTCAGGAGGAGAGAAACAGAAGGTGGCAATCGCGTCGATGCTCGCCGTAGAGCCGAAGCTTCTCATACTCGACGAGCCCACAGCGAGCCTGGACCCGAGATCGGTAGGTCAGGTAGTCGGCGCGGTGAGGGCCATGAAGGCGCGATCAGACATCACGGTTGTCATCGTCGAGCATAGGGTCAGAGACTTCATCGACATGGCGGACCGACTCTTGGTAATCGAGGAGGGGGTTCTTACTCGTGACGCCATAAAAGGAGGTGAGGAGTTCGCAGCGGCGCAGAATTCCGCCATGGTCCATCCATCATACCATAGACCGACCGGAGAAGGTACCTCACCCATCATCACCATCCGCGACCTGTCGCTTGAAATCGATGGTTGGCCGATACTAGACGATGTCAACCTCGACATTACTGAGAATTCAGTAGTCGCGTTGATGGGCGAGAACGGGTCTGGAAAGACGACCCTTCTGCGACACATGACCGGTCTTCAAATGATCCAGAGGGGAGAGATGAATATCTGCGGCCACAGAATGTCTCCTGATAGAGTGGTCGATGCGTGGACACTTGGCAGAGATGTCGGTCTCGTGTTCCAGAACCCGAACCATCAGATGTTCGAAGACACCGTCGAGAAGGAGATACTCTTCGCGACGCACAACTTCCAGACTTCCGAGCAGAAGGCGCTCCTTGCAGTAACAGGGTTCGAGGAGAGGGAAGGACTGAAACGCTTCGTGCATCCCCATTGTCTCAGCTTTGGCCAGAAGAGGCGGGTCAATATTGTCTCAGCATACTCCCACGAGCCGCGCGTGCTCCTGCTAGATGAGCCCTTTGCTGGCCAGGACCAAGGGAACGTCGACCGCATCGTGTCCCTCGTGGCTGACATCCACAGAAGCGGCAAGACCTTGGTGATAGTCACCCATGACGAGGACTTCGCGAGGCAGTTCTGCACCGATGCGGTGGTGCTCTACGAAGGAAGAGTCGTCGCGTCGGGGCCGACTGAGTCTATCCCCGAGGGCGTGTGGAGGAGCCTCCGCGGAGGGGACCGGGGATGACCGCTGATGCCAGGTCTCATCTCCCAGGGCTGAACCCAGTGACCAAGCTCATTGTGCTGGTAACAATATCGGTCTTTGTACTGCTCGCGAGCTCACCACTGACGATGCTGCTCATCGTTGCTTCTGTCCTGGCGGCGAAACAGTGGTTCGGCACCAAAGGACGGTTCACGAAAGGTGTGATTGGGTTCGCATCGGCCATCTTCATCGCGCAGATCCTGTTCAATCACTCCGGAGAGACGATGGTGTCTCTGTGGTTGATATCGGTCACTGAGGGCGGGGTGAATTCTGGAGTGGCAATAGCGGGGAAGTTCCTGAGCCTCATCATGATGTCGTGGATATTCGTCGCGACTACCAGGCCTTCGGAGTTCTCATCCGCCTTGATCTGCGCGAAGATACCCTATCGATATGCCTACTTGCCAGCCCTGGCAATGCGATTCGTCCCCATCTTCGAACTCGAACTGGGGTCTGTTAGGGAAGCGCAAGTCGTTCGGGGGCTGAAGCTTGACAAGAGCGTCAGAGGGCTGATACGCTCGGCAAAATACACAGTCCTCCCGATGTTCTTCCTGGCGATGTTCAAGGTGAACTCCCTCGCAGCATCTATGACGGGGAGGGGCTTCGGGGCGAGCAAGGAGCGAACACTCCTTCACCCGAAGAGACTCACGCGTTGGGACTTGGCGCTGATGCTCTCCACTGTCGGAATGGTAGTCGTCGTCCTATTGATAGACCGATGTCAGGACTGGCCACCTTCAATCATCTACTGACCAGAGGCCTTTTCGATCTATGTCATCGGCCATCTGAATCATCGATCCGCCGTCCTCTCTGAAAGGCGCATAGCGTCTGAGTGCCTTTGATACGGCCGACTCGAGGTCCTTCATCCGCTGCGAGCCAGAGACCACAAAGTAGGAATTGGCGATTTCCTTGCAGAACCGCGTCTTCTCAACTGTGAACATCGGATGCATGCTCAGGATGCTAGAGCAAATCTCGCCTACGTCATCGATGACATCGGTCTCGGAGGATTCCTCGAAGTCGATTCCCGTCACTCCCTTCTGACTCAGAATGAAATTGCGTGTGATTGCGTCCCCCCTTCGCATGTTGTAGTCTAACGCATCATGAAACGATGCAAGCCAAACACCGAGGGATTTCGCGATTGAGTCCAAACGCGAACGGCCTTCTTCTCCTGACAGAGACTCCGTTAGCCATATATCGTCGAGGGCATCGGATAGCGTCTCACCTTCCACGAATTCCATTACCAACACGTTGTCACGATGCGCGATTACGCCTGGCACTGACACTTCCTTCTCAACACACGTCTCAAGGACGGTCCGCTCCTTCAGAGCCCTGCTGGTGGCGTCCTCAGCAAATACCTTCACAACGACGGGTTTATCGTCGAGAACGCTCTGGAAGACGGTGTTCTTCCGGCTGAAGAAGGGCTCGCGGACCCGGCTGTCTATTAGTCCCTGCATATCGAATTCCATCAAAGCACCTGTGCTCTCCACTCGTCAATCCATGATGGTCAAGACACTACTTAATTGACTTCGGTGGGAATGGCGCGTCCAGCATGCCTGCGAATTTGTCCCAGTCTATCATCGCAAACCGCCAAAAGCGTTAAGTCGAAGGCCAATACTCTCCTATCGCGGATTGCGTCACACGGTGAGTGATTTGAGACCATCTACAAAGAGTGTCAGTGCGGTTCTGACAATGGTATTTGGGACATGTCTAATGCTGTCCATCCTGCTCTCCGCCAACAACGGGAGTGCGTTGCAGACCGAATTCATACAGGTACTTTCCATCGACGACTACTCCAAAGAAGTCACAGCGGGGTCCACGACCACCTATAATTGGACCATCGTGAATGTAGATTCCGGGGCGGACCTCCGCGTAGTGGTGGAGGCAGCCATCCAAGGCAGAGGTTGGACATGCACCGTGAACGACCCGGAGATCGTCCTTCTATCAGACGAGCTGGGAACTGTGACGGTGACCGTGACAGCTCCTCTGGAATCGGGATCCGTTAAGTCTAACCTGAGCGTGAACTTCGCGGTTTATCACGACGTCTACCTCGTCCAGATCACCGAGGTGGGAGCGGACACAGTCATCGTAGGAGCTTTCGCGAGCGCGAACAAGGTGCTGGGAACATTCGATAACCCATTGCCGTCCCCGCTTGACAATGAATGGGGCGTCTTCCTGCTGGATGTGGTGATATGGCTTGCGATAGCCTATGCGATTGCCTACTCGATGGATGGGATTGGATGGGCGCTCACAAGAAAGACGAAATCCATGCTGGACGACATCATTCTTGGCATTGTCAGAACCCCCGTGTTGATACTGGTGTTCGCCTATGGCCTCGTACAATCCCTTGATGCACTCCACATGCACATACCGACGGATCTGCGCGCGTCCATCATGTCGTTGTACGGAGCGCTAGTGGTCCTAATCATATTCTACCTGGCCTACAAGCTCTTCAAGAAGATACTCTTGTACTATGGCAGGATCATCGCCAAGAAGACCGCCAGCAAGATTGACGATGTGCTCATACCTGTTGTAGAGAAGCTCGGCGTTGTGGTCATAGGATTTGCAGCTTTTGCCTATGCTCTCGGCGCTCTGAACGTGGACCTGACGATGTTCGTTGCAGGAGGCGTTGTGATATCGATGGTCATCGCCTTCGCAGCACAGGAGACGCTGTCCAACTTCTTCAGCGGAATATTCCTCCTGCTCGACAGGCCGTTCGCAGAAGGGGACACTATCATCCTCAGCGACGGAGATTGGTGCGAGGTCAGACGCATAGGCATGAGAACCACCAGGCTGTACCGATTCACGGATGCGTCCATCGTGTCGCTTCCAAATAACAGTCTCGTCAACGACAAGATAATCCGCATGTCGAACGTCTCCGACCCCGGCAGGGTGAATGTCAATGTGGGGGTCGCATATGGCTCAGACCCGACGAAGGTACGGGAGACCATCATGACGGCCATCAAGGACAACCAGTACTCCCTTCTCGACGATGAGAACAAGCAGCCGATCATCATATTCGACGAGATGGCCGACTCCGCGTTGATATTCAAGGTGATCCTATGGATCAACGACCGGAGCAAGCGTATCGCAGCCAGAGACAAGCTCGTAGAGGACATCTACCGGAGACTCAACGAAGCGGGCATCGAGATACCGTTCCCGCAGAGAGTGGTGTATCTCAAGAAGGAGGGCTGAGGCCCGGTTCGAGGCCTTGGCCGTGTATGTGGAGGAAATGATATGGCGGATGATAAGCCGATAAGCGACATCCGAGTGGCGGATGTCATCGAAGAGATCAAGAAGACGACGAAGCCGGCGACGGTCAGCATAGACGCAGACCTTCGCGACGCCGTTGTCTCAATCATCGAGAACAGTGAGACCAGGAAGGTCTACGTCGTAGATCACGACGGCAAGCTCAAGGGCACGATAACCCTGGAGACGCTGTTGAGATATGCGGGCTATACGCTTGGCGTGAGAAAGCCTGGAATGACCTCGTTGCTGAGATGGTTCGCAGAGATAAAGAACGACAAGGTGACCGAGGTCATGACCAAACCGGTCAGAGTCCTCCAGGACGAGATGTTGGTCAATGTCACAAGACTGATGGTGGAGAACCATCTGAATGACCTGCCAATAGTCGACGACAACGATGTTCTGGTCGGGGAGCTGAACGGGCTGGACATACTGAAATCCAGCGTGAAGCACTGGTCCTGACCACCCTTTCCCGCCGCGGGCAAGGTGTATCAGTGGGGTCCGAGCACCCTGCTGTCCACAGGCACTACGGCAACGCCGAACTTCGTCAGCTCTCGTTCCATGCCCACCACATATTCAGATCCCATGGGAGTCTCTGCCTTGTCCCAGTCCTGTATCGTCCTGGCCAGTATCACCATGTCTGGTCGCGCCTCTGCTATGACCTCCTCGAAGTTCATCGCGGTCACGTGAGCCACGATATCCACCTTCTCGATGACGCCCTCCTGGACGGCGAGCGGTCGGCTCTGCCTTTCTGCAACAACGATCTCGACATCCTTGGTCTTCTTCAACTGCCTAATGACCTGTATTCCCAGGCGTTCAGCCCCAATCACCAACACACGCATCGAACTCACCCCTCGAACTCATATCACGCCGAACTCCACCATCAAATACACCAATAAAGTGATTATCAGCAAGGCCGGGACCGATATCCTCAGACCGCTCCTCATAAGGTCCCTCCTGGAAAGGATACCCGTCGAGTATATCAGTGTGAACGGGGGAGTTCCGATGGGCGTGATGAATGATATTGAGACAGAGAACGCACATACGAGGACGAGCAGTTTGGGATCCACCATCAGTTCATCGGACATCCCTATCAGTATCGGGGCCAGAATGGCTGCCGTTGCCGTGTTGCTCATGAAATTCGAAAATGCGATTGACACCGCTGAGACCGCCAACATGATGAAGATTATGTGAAAGTCCCCTGTGAGATCCACCAGTATCTCTGCCATCCACGCAGCAGCCCCGGACTGTTGAAGGCCTTCGGCCAATGCCAAACCCGCCCCGATGATGAGGAATATGTCCCATGAGATGGACCTTGCGTCCTGCCAATCCAGAGTCCTCGTTGCGAACAACAGGACTGACGCGCTGAGAGCGACGATGGCGGCGCTCATGAAGCTCGCGTGAAAGCCCAGCGCATTGCCTATCTCCGCTCCGGCTATCCACAACACGACCGTGGGGAAGAATATCCCCAGCGTCTTCTTCTCCCCAGGATTGAGAGACCCCATCTCCTTCAACTCCTGGACCACCGAAGCGATATCGAGCGTGGTTGTTTGAACCGGGAACAACTTGCGGAGCATCAGCCATGAGATGAACAGCAACACGACGCTTGCGGGAATGCCGATCATCATCCAATCCAGAAATGTCCAATCGGTCTCCCTTGCCAGGATGCCGGAGGCCACTGCGTTCGGAGCGGAACCTGTTATGGTAGCCATGCCCCCCAACGCAGAGCCAATTCCGATGCCCAGAAGGAAGAGTATCGAGAGCTTCTTCTTGTCCTTCCCGGCCCTCGAGGCAATTCCAAGAACCACAGGTATAAGCAAGGCGACCGTCGCGGTGTTCGATATCCACATCGACAAGACTGCGGCCACGAGCATGAATGAGAGCAGCACCTTGCCGACATCGCCCCCGAAACGCGCCACGATCCCATATGCCAGGCGACGATCTATACCGTGTTTCCTGAACGCCTCCGCCATGATGAGGCCGCCCATGAGGAGGTAGACCACTGGGTCGGCGAACGGCTGCAGGGCTTCGGCCGTCGGGAAGATGCCATAGAAGGTAAGCAGGACCGGCACGAGCAACGCTGTGACCGGGAGGGGGAGTCCGCCGAAAGTCCATAACATCGAGACGCATACGAATATCGCCAAGGAGTACTGTATCTGGTCATCTACGGGCAGAGGCGCTACTGTCATGACGAGCAGCGCTATGAAAGGCACCAGCACCTTGATAGACCGTTGCGCGATTTTCGGGAGCCTGGCGAAGAACTTGAAGAATGTTGGCGTGAGTTCGATTATCTCATGACCCAACGTGCCAATGGCGCTCGTGATCGGCAGTTGCTTGCGTTTCTCCCCGCTCATCTGACCGCTATCGAATTCCCTACATGATATTTCAAGTTCCTGTGGGGCCGGACCCAGAAACTGCGGCGGCGCTCACTCGGCTGTTACGGTATGAAAATTGTCCAATGCAATCGCCTTCGCCTTCTCATTGCCAGTGACATCGGCGTGACGGGAGGCGGACTCATAATGCTGTGCGGCGAGCGAGGAGCTGCCGCGTTTCTCCTCGATCACACCCCACCTCATATGAACCGCTATCAGCCCTTCGTCATCGCCCGCGCGAGAGAGCACCTTCTCGGCCTCCTTCAAGGCCTCTATAGCATTCTCGAAATCCGCCGAGTCCTCGAATATCATTGCCCGCTCGAGCCATCCACGAGCGGTCAAGACGGGGCTATCAAATTGCTCTATCAAGTGGGTGTATCTGTCCAACTCCTGAAGTGCCGACTCACGGTCACCCGAGATTCTGAGGATATCTATGAGCGTCAGCATGAGATGAGCGTCGCCAGTGTCGACAGTCATGCTCGATTGCAGGAACCCCTTCCGCTTCCTCAGAGATGGGTCTAACAAAGCATCCCTGCAGGATTTGATAGCCTCATCAAGCCTCCCCTGATCGGCCATCGACTCGGCGTGCAGCGAGCGCAACCTCTTTGCCTCCATGATGTCGCCTGCTCGTGCGTGAGCCTCGGACGATTCCATAAGCAGATTAGCCGATTCATCGAAGCGATTGTACGCTCTACAGTACGCAGCGTAGTTCTCGCGCGCATGCGCCTCTCCCGCATGGTCCTTCGAGGTCCTAGCCAGACGCAGAGAATCGCGGAATCGGGTCTCTGCCTCTCCTGGATGGCCACCCTGCCAATCAAGTATGGCGATGTTGTTGAGGCAAGCGGCCTGCGCAGCGCGATTCTCGGACTTGGTCGAGATGATCAACGCCTCATTGTAACTCTCGCGGGCCTTCTCCGCACTTCCACGTCTCTTGTGGATGACGCCGATGCTGAGCAATTCCCGGACCTTTCCTTCGGTGTCTTTCGCCCGTCTGTAGAGAGACAACGCTTCACTGTGAGCGTCCAGAGCCTTGATCAGTTCATCGTTGATGGCCTGCAACCTTGCGACGGATTCCAATATCCCTGCTCTGCCCTCACCATCTCCAGGCGTCAAAGACAACGACTCTTCATAGTCTGAGAGTGCTTCGTCGAACCGACCCATTCCTTCCAGAAGCTCACCGCGAAGACGGAATAGAAGCGCGAATCCTGGAATGTCGCTGCCACTTCGCACTATCCGTGATGTGAGCTCGAGCGTTTCTGATGCGAACTCCATTGCCAGCTCAGGTCCAGAATCAATCGCCACCCTGGACGCGTCGTCCCAGGATCCCGCCTCCACGAAATGATGCATTGCCTCCAACATCCACTCTGCTCCAAGCCTGCTTTCACAGTAGGTTCCCGCCACCATGTGGACTTCTGCCTTGCGACCCGAGCCGAGGCGAGCCACGAAGTACTCCCTTAGCAGGTCATGGAGCCAGACGCCCTCATCCTGCTCGGTGACAAGGGACTTCCTCCTCAACTGTGAGATGGAGGAG
>Ga0307378_10004419_pt1 | contig 20067 bp, 10 predicted proteins | sample UN1MG_FD_202238 | JGI IMG/M metagenome (GOLD analysis project Ga0307378, IMG submission 202238) | Soil microbial communities from Risofladan, Vaasa, Finland - UN-1 | ecosystem: Environmental > Terrestrial > Soil > Coastal area > Acid sulfate soil | place: Finland: Risofladan, Vaasa | collected... | reverse complement strand
ACCAGGTGGCTGCCGATGAAGCCGCCCGCTCCGCCCACCAAGGCTGATTTGTTCATGAGATCGTCCTTTCGAAAACCGGTTTTTTAGCAACGGCCCCAGGGCCGTCGATATCGCTTCTGTGATCATCGTTTTTATAACAGAGGATATGGGGCAAGTCAATTGAGGTCACTTCTCCATCCGCGAATCCCTGATCATGATTATTAGATAACCTATCAGGATGGTTAATTCTGATAGGTAGCGGCAGACAGGATAGATTATGAATGCAACCTTGGCGCCGATATCCTGTTATGAATAGTGAAATGCTTAAATTGAGGACAGTATTTATTTTCCTATTTGTATGAATTCGGAAATTGATATACTGTCCTCGTTTTCATTGAGGAGCCAATGATGAGATTTAATCAATTGCGGCGTGCTTCAATTTTCGTGGCCCTATGTCTGGTCGTAATTCTTATGTCCGGCCGGACTATTTCAATGGAAGTGGCGGGCCAGGCGATTCCGCCGGACAAACCGAAGCCTCCGGCTGAAGTGCGGCTCCGCGAGATCTTGGCCGCCGTTGAGTCCGGCGACGAGCAGAGGATGGAGGCGGTGGCCGCGGCTTTTGCCAAGCCGTTCCTCGACAATATCCCGGTTCAGGAACACGTCGCTTTCTTCCGGCAGGTTTATGATCAGCACGGTGGATTCGAGATCGTCCTCATCAAGCTGGAAACCCCGTATGCGGTGGAGGTTCAGCTTGAGAGCAAAAAGTCCGGCGAGATGATTCGCCTCGCGCTTACAGTGGAGCCTGATCCTCCCCACGCGGTGACGGGAATCGACATCGGGGAGTTGAAACCTCCTGAGTTGCCCGAAGCCTTGCACGAGGGGGTTTTGGCCAGAGATCCCGCAGCCGTCGTCAGCGGTCGGGACGGTGAGGCGGTCGATGCTATTATGTCCGATGCTGTGAAGTCCGGATTTTCTGGCTCCATCCTCGTTGTCAAAGGGCGAGAAATCATCATCAAGAAAGGCTACGGATGGGCGAACTATGACAAGAAATACCCCGTCACATCGACGACCCTCTTCGACATCGGCTCGATCACCAAGCCGTTCACGGCAACGGCCGTCCTGGTCCTAGAGCAGCAGGGCAAGTTGTCGGTTTCCGATTCGATCGCCGGGTACTTCGAGAGTACTCCCGACGAAAAGGCCGGCATCACCATCCATCATCTCTTGACCCACACCTCAGGCCTGCTCGAATACCACGACACCAAGGGGGATTTCGAGGAGATGACCAGGGAGGAGGCCGTCCGGCGTATCCTGACCCAAAAGCTCAAGTTCAAGCCGGGCGAGGGCAACGATTACTCCAACTCGGGGTATACGCTGCTGGCCGCTATCATCGAGAAAGTTACGGGTCAGACCTATCAAGAGTTCCTGAAGCATTCCATCCTCGGTCCGGCGGGAATGTCCGGTGCCGGGTTCTATCGGGATGCTTCTTGGACGGAAAAGGATGTCGCCGTTGGATACGGCGATAGAAAGCTTGGGGAAATTAATTCGCCGCTGGGCTGGCCGAAGATCAGCTGGGCGCTCATCGGAAACGGCGGATTGGTCATGTCGGCCGAGGACCTTTATAAGTTCCACCTGGCGCTCCAGGGCGAAAAGATTTTCAACGAGGCAACGAAGAAAAAGGCGTTCACCGCCCATTGGGAGCTGCGGCCTTCCGTGGGGGAGGGATACGGTTGGCTGGTCGCTTTGACGCCGGCGAAAAAGAGAGTCGTCCGGCACGGCGGGGCCAACGACTTTGGCTTTCGGGGCGGCTTCAGCCGCTTCCTGGCCAGAATCGAAAAACTCGCCTTTTAAATGGAAGACAGCATATCAATATCCGAATTCCAACAAATGGGAAAATAATATACTGTCCCCATTTCATTGGGGACTATTGTCGGCGTGAGTGTTGTATTATAAGAGGAGCGGGCGGGGCGGCGTTCGTTCGGAGGAGCCGCCGGGAGGAACACATGGACAACCGAAACGTTAACCCAGGACATCCAATAGGGCGGGAGCGCCGGAGGGGTTTCTTTTGGCTGAGGGCGCTTCCGGTTCTTTTGGTAGCGCCATTAATCCTTCTTGCTGCAACCACCCTTTACAAGGTCGAGTCCTCGCCCTCGATACGAGACCTCCCAAATCCCTCATTCTCATCATTCGACGACAACGCGCAGCAGAAGCTTGACCGCAAAGGGATCGACCAGCTCATCGATGAACAGAAGTTCGAGGAAGCGACGAAAGAGGCCGCGCGCCTGCGCGAAGAGGCCAAGGGCGCAGGGGATGACGCCGCCTGGGCTTGGGCGCTCATCAAGGAGGTCCAGCTCCGGACTGCCCTTCATGGTTACGAGACGTCTGTCCGTTTCCTCAAGGACGAGCCCTGGCCGCAGAGTCCCGTCCAGCGGGATATGCTGGAGCTTTTTTTCGCCGACTCGCTGGAGACCTATTACGCCGCCTATTCCTGGGAGATAAACCGGCGCGAGCGGGTCGAATCGAAAGGCCCCGTGGACCTCAAGGCCTGGACCAAGGAACAGATCTTCGCGGAAGCATGGAGCTCCCTCCTGAAGGTCTGGGAGGACCGCGGGCGACTCCAGGACCTGAAGGCCGGGAATTTTCCGGAATTCTGGAACTCCGGTGATTACCCTCCCGGAATTCGCGACACCCTCCGAGATGCTGTCGTCTATCTCATGGCCCGGGTTCTTGTTGATACCCGCTCCTGGACGCCGCGGCAGAGCAACGAGACTTTTTTGCTCGACCTGGAGAATCTCGTGGGAGAGCCGGCCGCTGATAAATCAGTCTCTGATACACTCCATTCTCCCTCCGCCCATCCCCTGGAGAAGCTCAATGCCCTCTTGGGGGACCATGAGACCTGGTGCCGCAGTTCCAGCCGTCCCGAAGCCGCCCTGGAAGCGCGTCTGGAACGTCTTCAGGCCCTTCACAGCTCATTCACCCAGGAAGAAGACCGTGCCCTTATCCGCAGTCGTCTCTCCGAAGTCCTCCCTAAATACCGGAAATATCCCTGGTGGGCGATGGGCCAGGCGGTCCTGGCCGAGTTCACCAAAGCAGAGGGCGCAGCCGACGCCCTCGTCGATGCCCGCAAGGTTGCCAAGGCGGGAGCCGACGCCTATCCCGACTCACCCGGAGGCCGCCGCTGTCTCCACCTCGTCAAGAGCATCGAGGCTTCCGGATATTCAGTCGATATCATGAAGACCGACGCCCCTGGAAAGAGATCCATCCAGGTGACCCATCGGAACCTGGACCGGCTCTTTTTCCGGGCCTTCCCGGTCGATATTCTGGAGCGCGTCCGGACCTCTAAGGATTACAACATCCTGCCGGATTGGCGGGAAGCCCAGACGATCCTGGGAAAGGAGGAACCGGTCGCCGAGTGGGAGACCGCACTTCCGCAGACACCCGATTTCCGCGATCACCGGACTTTTGTGGATGTTCCTGAGGACATAGCGCCCGGTCTCTACCTCGTGGCCGCTTCGGCCCGCCAGGATTTCGCCCGCCAGAAGAATCATCTCCAGGCGCTGCCCATCATCCTGGCCGACATCGTCCTGCTCAAACGTGACGACCCCCGGGGCGGAGCCGAGGCCCTCGTCCTATCGGGGAAAACCGGAAATCCTGTGGCCGGGGCCGAGGTCTATCTCTACGCCTTTGATTGGAAAAGAGGCCACACCCTGATAGAGACCCTGGTCACCGACCGGGAGGGACATGTTCGTTTCGAGCCCCGGAAGCAATCGTCCGGCCCGTTTTTTCTCGTGGCCAAGAAAGGTCCGGATATCGTGCTCGAATCTTCCTACCTGTATTTGTATGCGCGGACCAGGCCTGAAGCCATTTCCAGGTCGCTCATCTACACCGACCGGAGCATCTACCGGCCCGGCCAGAAGATCTACTGGAAGATCCTTGCCTACAAGGGACGTCAGGACCTCGGTCGGTTCCAGCCGGCCGCGAACGCTTCGGCCGCCGTCTGGCTTGTAGACATCAACGGCCAGCGGGTGGCGGAGGCCGTCCGGACGACGAACGAATTCGGGACCGCCAGCGGCGAGTTCGTCATCCCGGCCGCCGGGCGTCCTCTCGGCGCCTGGCGCCTGCAGGCCACTCCGGAAGGCCAGGCCATGGTTCGTGTCGAGGAGTACAAGCGGCCGACCTTCGAAGTGACCTTCAAGGACCCGGATAAACCCCTCCGCTTGAATCGTCCCGCCACCCTGACGGGCGAAGCCCGCTACTATTTCGGGCTTCCCGTCGCTTCCGGGACGGCGGTCTGGCAGGTGAGAAGGTCGCCCGTCTATCCCCGCTGGTGGTGGTGGGATTCCGGCGGCGGGCAGACCCAGATCATCGCCGGCGGCCGGAGCGCCCTCAAGGAAGACGGCACGTTTGAGGTCAGTTTCACTCCGCGCGCCGACGAGCGGAAGGACGGGCCGGGCTCCGGGCTGACCTACAGTTACACCTTATCTGTGGATGTGACCGACGAGGGCGGCGAAACCCGTTCGGCCGGACGCTCCTTCCGGCTCGGATTTGTGAGTGTGGAAGGCCGCATCGCGGCCGCCTCCGGGTTCTTCCGGGCGGACGCGCCATGCGGCTTCACGATCACCCGCACGGACCTCAACGGCACTCCCAAGCCCGGCACGGGAACCTGGCGGGTCGTCAGGCTCGTCCAGCCGGAGGCAACCCTCCTTCCCGCCGACCAGCCTCTTCCCGAGTCGGAACTTGATAAAAATTCGAAGGCCTACCGAACCCCCGGCGACCGTCTGCGTCCGCGCTGGGAATCCGCTCCTTCTCCCGAATCCATCCTCTTTCTCTGGAAGGAAGGCGCGGAAGCGGCCAAGGGCGTGGTCGAACATGATCAGGAAGGCGAAGCAGAAATATCCATTTTAGATTTGGATGCCGGCGCGTTCAGGCTCCTCTACGAGACCAAGGACGATTTCGGGTCCGTCTGCCGGGAGCGGCTGGATTTCCTGGTCGCGGAGAAACATGCCTCTGCCCGGCTTCCGCTCCTCCTTGTGGCCGAAAAGGCCACGGTCTCCGTCGGCCAGACCGCCCGGCTGCTCGTTCACAGCGGCTGGAACGGACAGCCTCTCCTTTACGAAATGTTCAAGGGCGGTGAGCTGTGGGAGCGGCGCTGGGCGGAAGCCGGGAAGGACAAGGGTGTCGTGGAGATCCCGGTCACGGAAAAGCTGCGGGGAGGCTTCGGCGTCCGGATCACGACGCTCAGAGATCATCAGTTCATCAGCCAGGCGGCCAACATCTTCGTCCCCTGGGACAACAAGCAGCTGGACCTTTCCTTTTCTTCTTTCCGGGACAAGCTCACTCCCGGCGGCCGGGAGACCTGGCGGGTGACCGTGAAAACGCCGTCCGGGGAGCCGGCCGTCCAGGGAGCGGCGGAGCTTCTGGCCTACATGTACGACCGCAGCCTGGACATCTTCGCCCGCCATCTCCCGCCCCAGGTCCTGAATATCTACCCCAGCCAAGCCGGAGCACCGGTCTGGAGGGCTTCCCTGGGACAGGCGCCTCGCGTCTACAGCGAAGAGTTCGGCTGGGTGAGTATTCCATCTTTCCCCATATTCATGCCGGCCTATCTTGTCGAGCTCGACCGGTACGGCGTCGGCGGACCCGGAGGCCGCCGGTATGCAGTCGTGGGCGGAGTCCGTAAGGAAATGGCCCTTCCCCAGGCCAGCCGCCTGAGAGAAGGCTTGGAAGAAGCCCCGAATGAGCTTGCGGCTGATAAAGCCCAGGCTAAAGACGAGGAGGCCAAAGCAGGGCAGGAACCTCCTACGCAAGAAGCGGTCCCGCTCCGCTCCAAATTCGACGAGACGGCCTTCTGGCAACCCCACCTTCTCACCGGTCCGGACGGCACGGCGACCGTGGAATTCAGGGTCCCCGATTCTGTCACCGGCTGGCGTGTCTTCGTTCACGCCGTGACCCGCGAACTCATGGGCGGGATGCTGCAAAAAGAAGCCCGCTCGGTCAAGGAGCTTATGGTCCGTCCATACCTCCCGCGTTTCTTCCGCGAAGGCGACCGGGCCGAGCTCCGGGTGGCCGTCAACAATGCAGGAGAGGAGAGCCTCACGGGTTCCGTCGCGCTTGAGATCTTCGATCCCTTCACCAACGAGAACCTGGCACCTGCTTTCGGTCTTCCCGCCCGCGTTCCCGAGCGTCCCTTCACCGTGAAAGCGGGAGGGGGAGAGGCGGTTACGTTTGCCCTGGCCGCACCGGCACGCGTCGGGACGGTGGCCTTCAAGGTCACGGCCCGCGCTGGCGGTTTTTCCGATGGCGAGCTCCGCCCTCTTCCCGTCCTGCCGGGACGAATGCATCTTGTCCAATCCCGGTTCGTTACGCTTAAAGAAGGCGGGTCGAGGGAACTGAAGTTCCCCGACCTGGCCAGGGACGATGACCCGACCCGCATTAACGAGCAGCTCGTAGTCACCGTGGATGCGCAGCTCTTCTACGGCCTGCTCGAAGCTCTCCCGTATCTCGTTAACTACCCCTACGAGTGCACGGAACAGACGCTCAACCGTTTCGTCTCCACGGGCATCCTGACGAGCCTTTATGATAAGTACCCGCAGGTGGCACGGATGGCCGAGGCGCTGAGCAAACGCGAGACGCTCTACGAGACATTTGACGCCGCCGACCCCAACCGGAAGATGTCGATGGAGGAAACGCCCTGGCTCGTCACGGCCAGGGGAGGCGAGGATGCCGGGTATGGGGTTGAAAAAGTCCTCGACCCGCGCATCGCCAAAGCCCAGAGAGAGGCATCATTGGCCAAGCTGCTGAAAGCCCAGACCTCGTTGGGTGCATTCCCCTGGTGGCCGGGAGGCCCGCCTTCGCCCTACATGACCCTCTACATCGTCTATGGATTTTCCAAGGCGCTCGAGTTCGGCGTCGAGGTGCCCAAGGACCCCATCGTCCGGGCGTTCGATTACCTCCACCGGCACTACATCGACGAGGTCGTCAGGCGGCTCTTGGCCCTGGACACCGGCTGGGAGTTCGTCACGTTCCTCAATTATACGCTGAGCAACTTCCCCGATTCGTCCTGGACGGGAGACGTTTTTACGGATGAGGAGCGCAAGCAGATGCTCGACTTCTCCTTCCGCCACTGGAAGAGACACTCGCCCTATCTCAAGGGCTACCTGGCCCTCACCCTGAAGCGCGCGGAGAGGCTCAAGGACGCCGCCCTGGTCTGGGACAGCGTCATGGATTCGGCCAAGACCACACCCGACGAAGGGACGTCCTGGGCGCCCGAGGACCGCGGCTGGCTCTGGTACAACGACACCATCGAGACCCACGCCTTCGCCCTGCGGACGCTCATGGAGCTCGAGCCTAAGGACATCCGCTCGGAAGGCCTCGTCCAGTGGCTCTTTCTCAACAAGAAGCTCAACCACTGGAAATCCACCCGGGCGACGGCCGAGGTGATCTACTCGGTCGCCTATTTTCTGAACAAGACGGGCGCGCTGGGCGTCCGGGAATCGATCAAAGTGGACGCCTGCAGAACGCAGACGACCTTCGTTTTCGAGCCGGACGCGTACACGGGCAAGAAAAACCAGGTGGTGATCCCGGGCGAGAAAGTCTCCCCGGAGTGCGCGACCGTCCGCGTCCAGAAGGAAGGGAAGGGAATCGCCTTCGCCTCCGCGACCTGGCATTTCAGCACCGAAAAGATGCCCGAGAAGGGTGAGGGAGACCTGTTCGCCGTGGAGCGGAGCTACTTCCTCCGGACCAAAAGGGGAGACGAGGTCGTCCTGAATCCCCTGACAGAGGGCGCTCCGCTGGCCGTCGGCGATGAGCTCGAAGTCCACCTTTCGATCCGGGCGCGCCACCCCGCCGAGTACGTCCATCTGCGCGACCCGCGGCCGTCGGGTTGCGAGCCGGTGACTCTCACCTCCGGCTACAAGTGGGACCTGGGGATCGCTCGCTACGAGGAGGTCCGGGACAGCGGGACGAACTTCTTTGTCGAGTGGCTGCCGCAGGGAGAGTATTCCCTGAAGCACCGGCTGCGCTGCGCCATGGCCGGGACCTTCAAGGCCGCTCCGGCCACCCTCCAGTCCATGTATGCGCCGGAGTTCGCGGCCTACTCAGCCGGCCACGTGCTGAGGATTGAGTAGATTCTGAAGTTTCACTAGCCGCCTCGCTTCAGATGCTTTTTAATTGGCCAGGGGGGACCGCTTTAGTCCCTGTTTTCGGGAAGATGGAAAATTCTAAACCGGCTCACTGACGATGGCCCTCCGTCCTCCTTCTAATGCGGCGGCTCTCTGTGGGGACGTAGTGCAGCAGGAGTGGTCGTCCCAGCACGGCCAAGATCACCAGGAGGCCGAGGAAGACGAGCGCGAACGGGTCGGTTCGAACCAGGCGGATAACGAGCGTGGCCGCGGCGGCGGCCCCGGCCAGCGCACCCAGCCCTGTAACGGAGCGCTTGCCGGCCCGGTTGCGAAACGCGAGGCCGCAGACGACGGCGAACGTGAACAGAAACGCCAGGCTCGCTGCCTCGACGAGGATGGACAATGTGCCTACCGTGGCGAGCACCGCCGCCAGTGCACCCAGCCCGATCACGGCCCGATCGGGCACCCCGGCCTGGTTCCGGTGGTCCAGCGCGGCCGGCAGTTCTCCGTCCTTCGCCACCTCGTGTGCAAGCCGTGCCGTCGCGAAGAGCGTCGAGTTGATGGCGGATCCCGTGGAGAAGGCCGCAGCGATGGTGACGACGACGAGGCCGAAGGTCCCGAGCGCCTGCCGCCCCGCGATGGCCAGGGCGACCTCCTCGTGCTGTACGACCTGGTCTGCCCCGATCAGCATGGTGGTTCCGAGCGCGACCGCAACGTAGACGGCGATCACGACAATGATGGCCGACAGCACCGCGAGGGGCAGTGTCTTCTTCGGCGCATCGATGTCCTCGTAGTCGTAGGTGAGGAGCTGAAACCCCTCATAGGCCATGAACACAGATGCCGCCCCGAAGAAAGCCGCGCCGACCCCCGAATCGGGCACGCCTCGCGAGAGCATCGGCAGATCCCATCGGGCGATCCCCCAAGCCGCCAATCCGGTCAGCACGGCCAGCTTGAACCAGACCAGGAATACCTCGACCCCACCTGCCTCGCCGACGCCGCGCAGGTTCAAGCCGATGAACACGGCAAGAATGCCGAGCGCAGCCGTACGCGGAAACCATGGCCCCAGACCGACGACATGCCCGAGGTACTGACCGAAGGTGAATGCGTACACGGCGTTCGTGAGCATGTATCCCACGATGAGCACCCACGACAGGCTGCCGGCAAAACCCTCCGCGTTGATCTCGCGGAGGAACGTGAATGCGCCGCCGCCCTCGCCGTAGTGGGCGGCCAGATTTACGTAGCTGTACCCCGCGGCGAGCGCGACGAAACCCGCAGCGAAGAAACTGAGCCACGCCCACGGCCCGGCGATTCGAATCACCACACCGAGCGTCGAAAAGATGCCGCCGCCGACCATGCCTCCCACGGCCATCGACCATGTCGCGTTGAAGCCAAGCTTTGCCCGCGGCTGACTCACACTAGCTATTCCCTTCGTAAGATAAGCATTTTGTTTTCTGGTGTGCCGGCTGAATGAGCGTTCAAGCGCCGATTTTGCCACATCCCATTGTTAGGGATGATAAAAAATGATGTGCAGGAATGTCAAGTTGATCCAAAAATTGCGGAAAGCGGGTTAGAAAGCCGTTGACAAACTCAAGAGTGCTGGAAATCACCCGGACTTCTTTTTCGGTGGATAGTCCTGAATCCTCTTGCCCCATTCCGGGCTCAGCAGTTCCTTGCGGACAAGGTCTGCCAGGACCTCCCAGGCAAAGATTGTGGCCAGCCGCGAGTCGTCGATTCGCGGGATCTTATGGAAGACTCCTGGTTCATCCACGCCGCCCTCGTTCACCAGGAAGTGGACTATGACTGGACTTTCCGGATCCGCACTATGACGGCACAATGCGGAGGCACCCTGGCCTTGAAACGTTTGCCGCACGCGCGTGATTTAAAAAATGAGTTTGTCTTTGACGCCGCCAATTTTATAAAATGAGGCCCCAAGATCTCGATACTCAAGAGGAGGTCCCGCATGACAGAATCCAAATCCAAGCTGGCCGGGCGACCGGCGATATTCATGATCCTTTCCTTGTTGCTTTTTGTGTCAACGGCCTTTGCGGTCCAGAAAGTCCTCATCGGGTTCGACGACTATCATGGATATACCAGTACCTCAAAATATCTTAAGGACGTGGCCGCGGCCTATCCGGAGATCACCAGGCTGCTGGAGATCGGGAAGAGCAACTTGGGGCGGCCGATTTATGTGCTGGTCATCTCTAACCGGAAAACAGGAACGACCATCGACGCCCACGTCATATTGAGAAATCCACGCCCCGAAAACGTGCGGAACGTCGCGCCGATGACTCCCGACCAGGGAAAACCGGGCCACTGGATCTCCGGCGCCATCCATGGGAACGAATTCACAGGGACCGAGGTCTGCCTCTACATCGTCGACAGGCTCGTCTCGGGGTATGGTTCGGACAAGGAGGTCACCGCTCTCATCGACAACAAGTCCTTCTATATCTGCCCGGTGATCAACCCGGACGGACTCTACAACACCCTGGAAAGAGGTCTCTCCCAGAGGCAGAACAGCCTGATGAAGGACGACGACGGAGACGGGAAGATCAACGAGGACGGGCCTGACGACCTCAACGGCGACGGCCACATCACCCGGTTCCGCTACCCCGACCCGGAGGGGCAGTATGTGATCGACGAGGCCGAGCCCCGGCTTATGGTTCGTCTCCGGCGGGATGAAAAAACCACCAAACCGCGCTATTCCGTGATTACCGAGGATAAAGACAACGATGGTGACAAGAAGAGGGGAGAAGACCCCGAGAGCGGTATCGACCTCAACCGCAACTTCCCCGAGGTCTGGTTCACTGACGAAGGGATGCCCGGAGGTTCGGGCGACTATCCCACCGCCGCCCCCGAAGTCTACGCCGTGGCCGAGTTTTTCACCAACCACACCAACATCCTGATGGCCCAGTTCTACCATACCTCGGGTGGTTTCACCTACCGGCCCCTGGGGACTTCTCCTCATCCCCGCCTGCATCCCAAGGACGTGGCCGTGTTCGATTTCATCATGGGGAAAAAATACCTCGAGACGATCGGCGAGGAGCCGCCCGAAGTGTGGAAAGACCCCGCCCTGCTCGATAAATCCAGGGAAGAACTGAAAAAGACCTCCAAGAACAAGTCTGCCGTCGCCCGCGGGTACGAGCTTCCCTATGGTTGGAAAGTCAGCTACGACGAGGAAAAAGACAAGCGCTATGGCTACGGGATGGCCGCCGACTGGGCTTATGTGCAGTACGGCATCTATTCGATCACCACCGAACTCTGGAATCCGCAGCAAAATATCAAGGATTTTCCGCGGTTCGAGGGGGAGAGCGCCCGGCTGGAGCGGGAGCGCGCCCTCCTGAAATACCAGGATGAAAAGTACGGCGGGAAGCTTTTTATTCCCTGGCAGAAATTCCGCCATCCCGAGTTGGGCGAGGGAGAGGTCGGCGGCTGGATCCCGAAGTACCACGGAAACGCCCTTCCCGGGGAGCCGCTGATTGACGTCTGCGACAAGCACTGGCGGTTCGAACTCTTCCGGTCCGGCCTTCTCCCCGAGGTGGTCATCACCGAAGCCAAGGCCCGGGTCCTCTATTCCGCCAATAACGCTAGCGAAGCCGCGGTTTCTCTGAGCGGGGACGAGGTCACGATCAAAAAAGGAAAAGGGAAGGGCCGCTACCGGATCGTCGAAGTCAGCGCGACCATCGAGAACAAAGGGCCACTGGCCACCCATGTCGCCCGGGGCGCCCAGCTGCCGGGCAACCGCGAGGATGTGGTCTGGCTGGTCGGCGACCGCGATCAAATCACTTACCTCCAGGGAACTCCCTATCAAAGGCTGGGGGCCATCGATGGAGCGATGAAGATCCCGGGATATGTGGGCGGCGGACCGGACATGGCCGAGAGGGAAGCGCCCGAGACGATGATGTTCATGCCGCCCGGTTATCCGATGCGGGGAAGGCGGCGGCCGGAGGCGGGTCCTACGGAGGTTAAAGAGGGGGGCGCCAAGCGCCAGGTCAAATGGCTCATCGCCGTCGAAGGGAGCCCGCCCCTGAAGCTCGTCGTCACCTCTCAGAAAGGCGGCACCTCCGTAAGAAGCCTCGAAGTTCAATAAAGGAGGCGGAGATGAAAAAGACAAAAGGTTTGAAGAGACTTTCGGCCGCGGCCCTGGCCGTTCTTTTAATCGGGATCCTGGTCGGTCTTCCGGCCCTGGCCCAGAAAAAGTTACAGAAGAGCCCGGGCGGCTATCACGGCGAGATGGATTTCCCGATCAGCTGGAAACATTACTACTCATATGCCGAATGGACAAAGATCATGCGCGACATCCAGAAGCAGTACTCGCATCTGGCCGACATCCAGAGCATCGGGGAAAGCCGAATGGGGCGCGACCAGTTCCTCATTACCATCACCGCCAAATCTTCGGGCCGGCCCGACGACAAGCCGGCCATGTGGGTGGACGGGGCGATCCACGGCAACGAGGTCAACGGGATCACCTGCTCGCTCTACCTGATGTGGTACCTGTTGACGAGATATGACTACGACAGTTACGTGCATGACCTGGTGGACAACGTCACCTTCTACATCCTTCCCGGCCTCAACGTCGACGCCAACGAATCCTTCGTCAAGTATCCGAATACACCGAACAATCCCCGCGAGCCCTACCGGCCCGAGGACAACGACGGCGACGGCCTTTACGACGAAGACCAGACCGAGGACGTAGACGGGGACGGAGAGCTCTCGGTCATGTACATCGAAGATCCCAAGGGTGAATTCAAACTCTCTCCCGACCGGCGTCAGTTTGTGCCGGTCGCCGACGAGAAGGAAGACGTCCGGCGGTTCCGTCGCCTGGGAGCCGAAGGGTTCGACAACGACGGCGACGGCCGGATCAACGAGGACGATATCGGAGGCCCCGACCCCAACCGCAATTTCCCCTACGGCTGGAGCCTCGACGCGGGCAATCCCTATCCCATGTCCGAGCCCGAATGCCGCAACGTCTTCGAGTTCCAGCTGGCCCATCCCAATATCTTCGCCAGCTTCCACTACCACAACACCGGACGGCTGATCATGTTCCAGGCGCCTCCCGAGGACAGGCCTCGGGAGCAATCGCCCGAGCTGCTGCAGCGGAGGCAGCAGATGTTCAGCGAGCGCCTGGAGGAGTTGAGAAAAACGAACAAGTACGCCCAGCTCTTCGACCGGCAGGTCGACCCGAAATACCAGCACGACCTAAACGTGCAGACGGATATCATCACCGTGGGCGCCCGGTTGCTCAAAGATTACCGTCCCGTCATCGGGGGCCTTAGCGGCCAGGCCCACGCCGCCACCTATTACATGCTGGGAGCGTACAGCTACCTCATCGAACTCTGGGGGAGGCCGGTCCTCGAAGCCGACGAGAACGGCGACGGCCGGGTGTCCGACGATGAATACCTCAAATGGATCGACCTCGAATTGACCGGGGAAGGCTGGATAACGCCCCACCGGTTCGACCATCCGGACCTGGGAGAGATCTGGATCGGCGGCACGGCCAGGAAGCATCTGCAGCGGACCCCGCCCGCCCGTTATATGGAAGAGGAAGCCCTACGAAACACCCAGTTCGTCCTCTACTGCGCCAGCCAGTTCCCCCGGGTAAAGTTAGATGACATCAGGACGGTCCCGGCCACCGACAACCTCTGTTGGGTCGATGTCGCGGTGAAGAACGACCGGGTTTACCCCACCAGCTCCGACCGGGCGGTCGAGCTCAAGAGAGCTGTGAAGGATGTGATCAACGTCAGTGCCTCCGACAATATCACCATCATCGACATCCCCGAGGCCAGGACGCTCGTCGACCCGCTGAACCAGGAGGCCTGGAGCGAGGTTGTCTCCAAGAAAGGGGCGGAGTTCAGGCTCAAGGGCAAAGATAGCCGGCGGTTCTGTGTCTTGGCGAAACTGGAGGGCTCTCAGGGCTGGGTTGAGTTCACGGTCAAGTCCAAACACGGCGGGACGGATACGAAAAGAGTGACCATTAAGAAAAGCTGAGGGACCTGTTCCCTCCCCTTTGATGGGGGAGGGTTTGGGAGAGGGTGTAGGGAGAGATCAATGAGACTATCCCTCCCCCTTGATGGGGGAGGGTTTGGGAGATGGTGAAATAAATAGTCCCACCCCCAATTTTGCCAAGCCCGGGATTCCGGGACGATGAGTCCTCGAACTCGGCCATCCCTTACTGATATCTCGGCTTGTGCTTTTTGATCTCCTTGACCATCGAAGCGAAGCGCCGCCCGGCCGCTTTTTCCTGTTGCCGGCGCTTTTTTACGTCCTTTTTTAGTTCCATGAAGCTCAGTTCGCGGCGCAATTTGACATAGCTTTCCAGCCGCCGGGGATCTAGGGCGCCGGCTGTGACAGCGGCCCTGACTGCGCAGCCGGGCTCCCGGTCATGCCGGCAATCGGGAAACCGGCAGCGCGCACCCAGCTTTTCGATGTCGTCAAAGGTCCTATCCAAGCCCTCTTCATCCGCCCAGAGCTGAAGCTCCCGCATGCCGGGTGTATCGATCAGTAACGCCCCCCCGGGAAGCAGAACGAGCTCGCGCGCGGTCGTTGTATGCCGGCCGCGACCCTCAGCGGCGTCGCTCATAGGGGCGGTGGGAAGACGCTCCTCCCCGAGCAGGCGGTTGATCAAGGTGGACTTTCCTACTCCCGAGGAGCCAAGAAGGGCCACCGTTTTCCGCGGAACTATGAACGGCTCAAGGTCTTTCAATCCGTCCTCGGACAGGGCGCTGACGGCGACGACCGGAACGCCTGGCGCAACACCTTCCACCGCGGTGAGGACGTTTTGGAGGTCCGGACAGAGGTCGGCCTTGTTAAGCACAATAATGGGCTCAGCCGCGCTCGTCCAAGCCGTGGTTAGGTACCGCTCGATGCGGCGGAGGTTGAAATCGCCATCGAGCCCGCTGACCAGGAACACCGTATCGACGTTGGCCGCGGCAACCTGAGCCTCGACGGTCTCCCCGGCGGCCTTCCGCGTAAAGGCGCTGCGGCGCGGCAGGACGGCGTGGATGAGGGCGAGGTTGTCTCCGGCCGGTTCGATCGTCACCCAGTCGCCGACGACCGGAAAATCGGCTTGCTCTGCCGTCTCGTGCCGGAACTTCCCTGAAACCTTTCCCGGCAGTTCGCCGAGAGGAGTCACCAGCGTGGAGAGGTCGCGGGATTGCTTAACGACCCGGGCCGGAACCAGTCCGCGCTGGGCGTAGGCCTCGAACTGTGCCGACAGTTCCTCGTTCCATCCGTAGTCTCGCAAGTCCATCACGTTTCTCTCAATGGAATATGAGTTGGCACCTCTGCTTGGGTTCCGGGGCGAAGATTCATCCCGCTGTGTTTTGTTCTCCCGTCGTCAAGGATGATAAATGTGGCCGGCGGGGACGTCAAGCCGGACTGATCACAACTGGAGGCGGCGCAAATATCGAGCTAAAGTTATTTCGGCGTCTGTTTGAGAGTCTCGAGGAGTTTCTGAATCTCCGTTTCGGAGATGGCCTTTGTTCCCTTTTTCAGGAAATCGCTGAAAGAGGCGATCTCCTCGTCGGTGGCCGGGAAGCCGATATTGCTCCCCTGGAACGAGCTGTCAACGAGGATCTTCCCGTCGGGATCAAGAACGGCGAACCAGGGAATGCCGGCTCTCTCAGAACCTGGAAAACGACCCTTTATCTCCTTCCCGCCGGTCATCCGGTCCTGGTCGATCTTCACATCGACAAAATCCTTGGCCAGGAGGGAAGCGACATCCGGCCGGGCCATCCAGGCTTCGAGCCTCTTGCACCAGCCGCACCAGGGCGCGCCGAAATGGAGGAAAACGCGCCGACTGGAAGCGCCGGCTTTCTCGAGGCCCTGTCGGAGCACTGTCTCAGCCTCAAGATATACGGCCTGGTTCTTGGTCAGAAATTCGAGGACTTTATTCGAGTCATAAGCTTTGCCCGCCTCGAAAACAGACGTATCCTGGTTGGCCACGACCTGGCCGTCTCCGCCAAGCACCGTGAGAAAAGGGACGCCGGCTTTTTTGAAGCCGTTGGTGAAGGCGTCGTAGCTCTCCGCCAGGTCTGTGTTCTTATCGAACTTGCCGATGTCCACCAAAACAACCTCGTATTCGTAGAGGATTTTCCTGGCGATATTCTTGTCCTCATGGAAGAGCTTATGGAGGAGCCTGCACCAGCCGCACCAATTGGCGCCCCATTGAACGAGGACCCGGCGGTTTTCTTTGCCGGTCCGGGCGATGGCCGCGGCGATATCGGCCTTGGCATCGGCGGATTCGTCATAGACCGGGGCCTGTTCTGCCTGGGTCTCTTTCTGCCCATCCTTGGCCTGAGTGCCAGCGGGAGAGGCGGGCCTTGCTGGGACACTCTGAGCGAATGTCACCAAGGTGAAACTCAAAAGAATAAGCGGGATAAATACAAATATGGCCGTTTTTTTCATCGCGCCATCATAGCGGAAAAGGGTAGGGGACTCAATAGCTGACTGGCCAAGTTAAGCATCCCTTTTCTCTGCTCAGCACACGATTGGAGGTGCTTCCCTGGCTAGATTTGGTGGGGCTTGATGATGACCTTGAGGGCATCCCGACCTTCGATCACCATCTGGAATCCGCGGGCGATATCCCGCAGGGGAAGCCTGTGGGTAATCAAGGAATCCACCTCGATGGACCGGTCGGCCAGGAGACCCAAGGCCTCCTCGATATCCGGAGGACCGCAGTAATATGAGGTCAGGATGCGGATCTCCTTGGTCCAGAAATCGTTGATCGGGATGACGACGCGTTTCTCCGGCCCGGGGACGGCGAAAAAGACGACGGCGCCGCCCTTGTCAACGGAGGCCCAGGCCTGCTCCACTGCGGACATCGCCGATGTGCCCAGGATGACCACATCGACCTTCTTACCCAGATGTTTGTTCAGACCGCCCGGGACATCGTCTGTCGACAGGATGGTCAGGTACGCGCCATACTCCTTCGCCAGAGCTAGCCTTTGTGGGTTGATGTCGGTCGCTGCGACCCGACAACCTTTCGTTTTGGCCAGCTTCACCTGGAGAAGTCCCGACATCCCGCACCCCAGGATAAGGACGCTCTGCCCGCTCGCCAACCCGGCCAATCTTTGCGCCCTAACAACACAGGCCAGAGGTTCGATGAAGGTGGCTTGGTCATAGGATATCGAACCGGGCAGACGATAGGTTCCTTTTTCAACCAGCACTTCAGGCACGAGGATGTATTCGGCGAAGCCGCCCGGCAGCCTCTCCTTGACCTCCGAGCACTGAGGGAAATGCCCGGCGCGGCAGTAGCCGCAATTCATGCAGGGGACCTTCGGGGCGATAAAAACCCTGTCCCCCGGTTTGAAGCGCTCGATTGAAGGGCCGACTTCGACCACCTCGGCCCCGAGCTCATGCCCCTGGACGAGAGGCGCTCGCGGCATTCTATACCATTCGACGATGTCACTTCCGCAGATGCCGCAGGAGATCACCTTGATCAACATCTCCCGAGGACCGGGCTTGCCTAAGGGCACATCTTCGACCCGGATGTCCTGGTTGTTGTACCAGACCGCCGCCTTCATGGTCCCCGTGCTTTTCTTTCCTTCTCCCATCGTCAAGGATGATAAAATCTGATAGGCGAGGATGTCAACATGAAAAATGACGGCGCCGCTCTTCTATATGAAGTCACAAAATACACCTCTAAGCCGTGCCCGCGTATTCATCGAGGTGCACCGCGGTTTCAGGGAAGTCAGCTAGGATTTGTTTGTCCGTTGTCATCAGGGGGATGTTGAGTTCGTTGGCCAGCGCTACAAATTCGCAGTCGTACGCGGAACAGCGGCTTCCGGTGGCCAGTTTGAGAATATCCAGGGAACCGACCGAATATTCGCCGCCTTCCATAAGAAGCTCCGCTTCTCCGATGATTTCGACGGCCGTTTCGAAGTCGACAAGGCCTTTTCTGAAGCAGGCCGTCAGCACGTTCAAGAACTCGCTCCGCCAGAGCAGAGGGGCAACCCAGTTGGGATCCTTGAGGTAGACCTTCTCGGCCCGCTCGGAATGTTCACTTCGGAGATAAAAATAGACCAGCAGGTTCGTATCGACGACGATCACGGCCGGCCTTCCCGCTTGGCCCTGTCGACGAATTCCTTTTTCAATCCGTAACGTCCGACTTTTTCCCTGAGTGCTCGCGCGGTCGCCAGAAAATCCTCGGGTTTCCGTTTTTTTGCGGCCAGGCTTTCTTCCATCAGCGCTATAATCTCAGAATTCATGCTCCTGTGGTGGAGCGCGGCGCTGAGTTTAAGCCGCTCATAGAGCTCGGAAGGGATATTTTTAACCGTGATCGTCGTGCCCATTTCGGTTGCCTTATGGTTGTATTTTGGTTCCATTGTGGCGCAATCTCGTCTTCTTGTCAAGTTCACTGGCTCCATCCAATTTGACGCTCCAAGTGGAGTGATTGTCTCGCGAGAGTCAGGAAATATGGGAATCGATCCTGCCTTGCACCCAGTCCGTCAGGGCGCCCATACTTTTTCCGGAGTCTCGTGGCGGAAAACTATGGCGAGTTCGGTCAGAAATCATTTGAAATCCCGCGGCTATCTTTTATATCATGTTGACCACGGACCTGAATAACCTAATAATCCCGCCCGGCTCCAGCGTGAGTGCGCTCCGGGCAAGGAGGAGGATCCATGAAATACGTTCCAGAGCCTTTTAAGATCAAGACGGTCGAACCGATCAGAATGACAACCCGGGAGTACCGTGAGCAGGCCATCAAAGAAGCGGGATACAACACGTTCCTGCTGCGCAGTGAAGATGTCTTCATCGACCTCCTGACCGACAGCGGCACCGGTGCCATGAGCGATGCGCAATGGGCGGCACTGCAAATGGGCGATGAGGCGTATGCGGGAAGTCGCAATTTCTATGATCTCGAGGCCACGGTCAGAGATGTGTTCGGCTACAAATACTTCGTGCCTACCCATCAGGGACGAGCCGCGGAACACATCATGTCGAAGCTGTTGATCAAGAAGGGCGACACCATTCCCGGCAATATGTACTTCACGACCACGCGGCTTCATCAGGAACTGGCCGGCGGAACCTTTGTCGATGTCATTATCGACGAAGCCCACGATCCGTCAAGCCCGCACCCGTTCAAGGGCAATGTGGATATCGGCAAGATGCAGAAGCTGGTCGACGAAGTCGGCGCCGAGAAAATCCCCTACATCAGCTATGAAACGTGTGTCAACATGGCCGGCGGACAGCCGATCTCGATAGCCAACGCGCAGGAGTTGAGGGCATTCTGCGACAAATACGGTATCAAGATCATGCTCGACAACACCCGCACCGTCGAAAACGCCTACTTCATTCAACAGCGTGAAGACGGCTACGCCGACTGGCCGATCAAGCGCATTGTCAAAGAAATCTGTTCCTATACAGACGGCTGCACCTGCTCCGCCAAGAAGGACTGCCTGGTCAACATCGGCGGATTCCTGGCGATGAATGACGAGGACTTCTTTGTGAAGGCCAAGGCGGAGGTCGTTGTTTTTGAGGGGTTGCACACCTACGGCGGCATGAGCGGCCGTGATATGGCGGCGCTGGCCCAAGGCATCAGGGAATCCGTCGCGAGCAATGACTACATCAGGTATCGGGTCGAGCAGACCAACTATCTTGGCCAGTTGCTCACCCAGGGCGGAGTTCCCCATGTGATTCCTCACGGCGGGCATGCCATATTCCTCGACGCCAGACGATTCCTCCCTCATCTTGACCAGGATCAGTTTCCCGCCCTGGCGCTTTCCGCGGCCATCTATGTGGAAACAGGCGTCCGCGCCATGGAACGCGGCAATGTCAGCGCCGGACGCGATCCGGTCACCGGTCTGAACCGCCTGCCCAAGCTGGAACTTGTTCGACTGACGATCCCCAGACGCGTCTATACACAGAGCCATCTTGATTACGCAGCCGAGGGGATCATCAACCTGTATCAACGGCGGGATCAGATTCCCGGATACAAGTTCGTCTTCGAGCCGAAGCAGCTGCGTTTCTTCCA
>Ga0307378_10004418_pt1 | contig 20075 bp, 7 predicted proteins | sample UN1MG_FD_202238 | JGI IMG/M metagenome (GOLD analysis project Ga0307378, IMG submission 202238) | Soil microbial communities from Risofladan, Vaasa, Finland - UN-1 | ecosystem: Environmental > Terrestrial > Soil > Coastal area > Acid sulfate soil | place: Finland: Risofladan, Vaasa | collected... | reverse complement strand
GTGGGGAGGGGGAAAAGGTTGATAATTGCTTGGGATGTGAAGTTTTAGGCGGATTTTAAGGCTGATTGAAAGAAAAGGCGGTCAACGGATTGAACATACGGTTGCACACCTGAACGTATAATTATCATAAGAAGTTACAATTGTTATGTTTATGAAAAGCTAAGCATTTTTGCTATTCCTAAAATACAACCAAAAGTACAACTGTTTTGTATTTAGCTTTCCGCGAGATATGTACAGGATGTTTCCAAGCAAACGGATAGGGTGATTGAAAATAGCAGAAAGTATGTAACTTAGAAAATTCTTCAGCGGCGGCACCGAGGATGTCAACGGCAAGGCACATAGCTGGGAGGCGATAAGAGCCAAGCTCCAGCAGATTATCAACGAAGAAGACAAGAGCAAACCGCTGAATGACGAGCAGATTCGCAAGAAACTGGCAGAGGCAGGAATTAACAACATCGCAAGAAGAACCGTCGCCAAGTACCGCAAAATCTTAAACGTTCCCGGCGCAAGATTCAGAAAAAAGTATTAACCACATCGTATAAACAGCTATATCAATTGTGTCAAAAATGGCTGCCAACTATGATTACGGCGAAGCTGCGCCAGGACTTTTCAGGTATTTCATGTATTCGCTGTCGGTCGAAAGTATGATAGTACCCGTCTTTTCAAGATTCTTCTCGTAGCTTTCGAGTGTCTTGAGAAAGGAGTAAAATTCGGGGTCCTTGGAATATGCTTCGGCGTAGATTTTAATCGCCTCGGCATCTGCCTTACCCATAATCTCCTGTGCCTGCTTGTACGCCTCGGAGATTATCTGTTTCTCTTCCTGTTCCTTTTGGCCCTGGATTTCCATCATTTCCCCTTCGCCCTCTGAGCGGTACTTTGCGGCGATGCGCTGTCTTTCGACAATCATTCTTTCGTAGACGGATTTTATTACCTGCTCAACATAATTGATACGCTTGATTCTGATATCCACCAAATCGATACCAAGCACCAGCGCTGAGGCCTTGGCTTCAGCAAGTATCTGCTCTGTTATTTTATTCCTTCCCTTCTCAACATTTTGCAATTCGCCGGCCCGTTCCCCTTCAATTCCAACCGTCATAATCATAGGCCTGTTGGAGCTTCGAATCGCATCAATAAGAGGATGGCGGGATATCTGATTTCTGACGGCGGAGTTGATAATGTCATCGAGTCGGCCGTGGGCGGAGGTCTCGTTTTTGACCGTTTGGAAAAACATCAATGGGTCATCGATTCGCCAGCGGGCGAAGGTATCGACCCATATGTATCTTTTGTCGAGGGTCGGCATCTGCGTTGGTTTGCCATCCCATTCGAGGATTCGTTTGTCCAGGTAGTTGACCTTTTCAAGGATAGGCTTTTTAAAGTGCAGGCCGGCATCTTTTACAACCTTCTTATACTCGCCGAACTGGGTTATTACCACCTGCTCGGTTTCAGAAACGGTGTAGATGAACAAACTGAGACCAAACAGGACGACAACAACAATTACGGCAGCGATGATGAGCGTTTTGTTATACATTTTTATTTCTCCGTGATATTCATTATTGGCAGAAGACCTTTAACCTTGTCGTCAATAATGTATTTCTTTTCAAGTTTTGGTAATACTTTTTCAAGGCTTTCCAGATAGAGCCGCCTGCGCGTAACATCTTTGTTTTTAGCATACTCAGCCCATATCTGGTTAAATCGCTGGGCATCGCCCTGTGCGGTATTCGTGCGGTCTATGGCGTAACCATGTGCCTGTTTTACCATTTGCAGCGCCTGGCCGCGGGCCTTTGGGATTACCTTGTTGTATTCCTCTTTGGCTTTGTTTATGAATTTTTCTCTATCCTGTTGAGCTGCGTTTACCTCATTGAAAGCGGGCTTTACCAGCTCCGGCGGGTTGACATCCTGAAGCTTTACTGTGACAACCTGGATACCGGTGTCATAGCTATCGAGTATGTGCTGCATTTCCTGCTCTGCCTCGATGTTGATTTCTATCCTCCTGGCCGTAAGGACCTCATCGACGGAGGAATCACCGACTACCATCCTCATAACAGCCTCAGAGACATCCCTGATGACCTTTTTAGGGTTTCGTACGTTGAAAAGATACTTGTCAGGCTCCCTTATCTTGTACTGAACAATCCATTCCACTTCTGCAACGCTCAAATCGCCGCAGAGCATCAGGGATTCGTCAAGTTTCTTCTTGCCATAGGTACTCTTTATGCCGGCTTGTAAAGTGCTGAAGCCAAACTCCTCTTTGAAGATTCTCTCAACCTGCGGTATCTGGACCTTCTCAATTCCCAGGGGCAGCTTAAGATGCAGCCCGGGCTCTGTAATACGAACGAATTTACCAAACTGCTGAACTACACCTTTGGAGTCGGTGCTGACCATGTAGAACGTCGTAGATAACAGAGCAAGTACGACAACAATCGGGATTACCCAGGCGGCCGTTTTAAGGATCTTTTGCGGCGATACCTGCGGAATATAGGGTTTGTCACCATTCATTTTTAGCCTCCTTATAGTTAGGCTGTTTAAAAATTCTCTATTTCAGCATTCTATACGCGCTTACGACGTGGGTGCAAGAGTTAATCTGTGTTTTGACTTTTATAACTGGTTAACTTGCCCGCTTGTTTACCTGTTTACTCCTCTACCCCCCCCAGGGGGTTCTTAATTGCCGTTTTTAATTTTTAATCTGTAGTTTTGCTCTTTGATTTTTAATCTTTAATTTTTCTCCGCACTGTCGGCGGTTATTCTTTCCCCCCGTCTCCTGCTTGCCTGCCCCTGCAAGCTTTAGGCAGGGGTCCCTGCGCAGGCAGGGATCCAGTCTGCTTTCTAAATTTTATTTCCCCGTCTCCTGCTTGCCTGCCCCTGCAAGCTTTAGGCAGGGATCCAGTCTGCTTTCTAAATTTTATTTCCCTGTATCCTGTGTCCTATGCCAGCTCGCACGCTGGGGGTTCTATTTTACCGGCAATGTCGCCGGTTCTATTCCCTACGTCCTGGGTGGCAATTCTGTCTTTGGAATCCATTCTATTGACGACCTTAAGGGCCAAACTGGAAGCATAAGAAATAAATAACTGCTCACGGGCAGGGATAAACAACCAGAGAGATAAAAAATAAGGTGAGATTCCTGAGTTTTTGATATATTTGTTAATTTGACGGAAATTGCGGGTTTGGGTTTATAAGATCGCGAAGGAACAATTAGAACAATTAACCCCTTGTGTCAAAAAGCTGCCCGAAGTGACAGAGAAAATTGGAAAGCCAAAATAGAAAGTCTTGTATAAGGGTTTGATGAATGGGATTAAAAGGAGGTTTTCATATGTTCCAATTATTGTTTGGTGTCCTTATTCTTGCGGTAAGCGGTGTACTGATTTGGTTTGGTGGGCAGCAAGCAAATGAAGGCTGAAAAAAAATACATTACAAAGAATCTGTAGATATACAATTTATCTCCACTTTATTTTTCCACAAATTAGATAAGAGGCCGTTAGATGATCATTTACATGGAGATGATCGACTAAAATTCGGCGGAGGTCAATTCGGAGGTACGTTGTCCCTGTTCATAAGTAACCACCTCGAAAAATGTGGGGATTTGAACAAAGCGGAATTCAACAAAAACCCTGAGAAAATAGTAGAATTCTATCATAATCTGATGTTGTTAAAACTAATCGACCAATTTTTGGGGAGCAGGCCAATCTTCAGCTCCTTTCTGACCAACTGGCCAATTATGGAACTGAAATCGCTGATTTCAAGCAGTTTCCTACCCCCCAGGAAACTGCTTGACAGCCTCTCCTAACCAAATCTCTTAACCTGTGCCACTTCTGCTGACGGGAAACAGTGAAATTTAGTCTAAAAAAAGTACATTTGTGCGATTTTTCTCTTTACATTTTACGTCTATTTTAGGATAATGTAGGTTCTAAACTAAGGCCAGTCTCTATGGTGGTTTGTGTAAGCAGAGGTACTTTCAAGATTTGTCTAAGTGATTATGAGGATATTATGAATGTATAAAGAGTGGGAGGCTTTAATACAGCCAGACACCATTTTTTTCCCCTGCCAAGGATCGATTTTTTTACAAATTTAAGGAGGATATACATGAGTTTATCAAGGATAGTGACGTTCTTAACACTGATTTCATTGTTCTTTTCCACAACGGCATGCTTTGCAAAAACTGATGTTCAAACTAAAAAAGATGAGCTTGAAAAAGTGTTAGGGCAATTAAGGGGAAATCTTGAGGACGAGAAATCTTTAGCCCAATTAACTTTTCCTGATGACTTGAGTCCTCGTTTTGTGGTTAAAGAAATAAGACTAAGCGGCAACAACGAGATATCAACCGCTAAGTTATTAAAGAAACTGCCTTTGGCCTACAGAGTTTCAACCCAAAAAGATGACTCAACTGTTGAGGAAATATATGATTTCCGAGTCTTACATCAAATACTTTTAAATCCCGGTCAGAAGCGTGAAGTTTCATTAAAAACAATACAGGGATTAACTAAATATATTCTTTCAGTATATCAAGACAAGGATTATGCAGGCATTTATGTGTATGTCCCGGCAGAAGCTGTTGATAAAACAACGGTTAAATTAAAAGATGACATTTTGCCTATAGAGGTTCTGGAGGGCAAGGTAGCAGAGATTTCGGTTGAAAGATATGACTTTGACCGCCAAGAACAGGAAGAAGGTTTCCTGAAACAATCTGTGCTTGAATCCTGGTCGCCAATAAAAGAAGGCGAGGTAATCCAAAAGAGCAAGTTAGATGATTTTGTACGGCTGCTCAATCTTAATCCCGACAGGTACATCTCAGCAGTTATCTCGAGAAGTGCTGAACCCGACGCTCTCGATTTGGGATATGACATTTATGAAGCTAATCCCTGGCACTGGTACGTGCAGGTCGACAATGCCGGCACTAAAGATAGACAATGGACCCCAAGAATCGGAGTTATCAACACCAATCTTACAGGGATAGACGACAGATTTTCCGCTATGTATCAGGCTCCATGGGAGAAAGGCATAGAGGAGGAATACTCTTTGTTTGGCAGCTATGACTTTCCCCTTTTCACACCTCGACTACGCCTTAATCTATATGCCGGATACAGCCAGTTTGACATAACCCCGGATGGAGGAATGGGGATTAATTTCATAGGCAATGGCTCATTCTATGGCGGCGTATTGAGTTACAATGTGTTTCAGATAAATAGCTGGTTCGTTGATGTTACCGGCTCATTAAGCCACGAAAGAAGCAAGGTCACGCCTTCATTGGGACTAGCGAGTGATGTCGAGATGGACTTGTGGGGAGCAGGAGTTAACGTCCATCGTTCGGACGATATGTCAAATACCTCGCTTACATTTAACAGAACTAAGAGCATGGGTGGCTCCAGTGAGGCGGACTTTACCTTGGCACGGCTGAACACAGATCCTGATTTTATCATTTATAATTTCGGTGCTGCTCACAGCCAGTATCTGGATACTGATAAGATAAATCGACTTAGCGGCTCTTTTCGGCTAATAACCTCGGACGAACGATTAGTTCCTGCAAAGATGACTACCTTTGGAGGATTATACTCTGTCAGGGGTTATGAGGAAGATGAAATTGTTACCGATGGCGGTATACTTGTATCCGGTCAATATGAGTTTGACCTGGTGAAGCATACCGAGGCCATGGAAAACCGTGAAACCAAGTCGGGAGAAACACAAGAAAAGAAATCATGGCTAAGGAAGTTGGCTCCGTTGGCCTTTATCGATTACGGTCGAGCTAAGATAAAAGATCCAGTTGTAGGTGAGCAGGAAGTTCGTGAGCTTAGCTCAGTAGGCGGAGGCTTGCTTGTTGAACTTGGAGATAATTTGAGTGCAGGAATATATTATGGTTGGCCGCTTCGAGGGACTGATGACACAGATAGAGGCGATGGTCGGTTAAACCTTAGCTTAATAATGCGATGGTAAGTAAGCGTTTTACCCAATGAGAGTAGTTGGGATGAATATACAATGTGTTTTTATGGTTACTCCACAGAAAGAGGAGAAAATATAAGGAGCAAGAAATATGAAACTCTTAAGAAGATTTTCGAAAAGACATTATTTTAGGCAGACCATCGTATATTTTCTGACGTGTTGCATGTTTTTCAATACGTCACTTCCAGTCGTATTGGCTGGGCCGGAAGGAGCTCAAGTTGTCAACGGTCAGGTTTTGTTCCAGCAAAGTGGCTACAATACAACTATAACGGCATCTGACAGATCAATCATCAACTACAGCAGCTTTGATATTGCATGCCCAGAAATTGTTGAGTTTATCCAGCCCAGCAGCAGCGCTTCTGTGTTAAACAGGATACTTTCAGCAAATCCAACGAATATTAACGGAACTCTCTTAGCCAACGGAAGGGTCTTCTTTGTTAACCCAGCGGGTGTCTATATCGGTGCCGGTGCCAGAATCAATGTGAACCAGCTGGTTGCTTCAGGCCTGAATATAACAAACTCTGATTTTATAAATGGACGATATAATTTTGTTGGAGGCAATGGCTCTGTAATAAATGCCGGCGATATTTTAGCAGAGAAAGTTTATCTTATCGGCAAGCAGGTTGCTAACTCCGGTAACATAAGCTGTCCTGCTGGATACGTAGTTATGGCGGCAGGAGACAGAGTATTCCTCGGAGAGCCGGGTTCTGATGTCGTGCTTGAAATAGAAGCAACATCTTTACCTGAACTAACCGACCTGATCAACTCTGAGCCGGCTGTTCTCAATGAAGGCACAGTCGCTGCCGCTGGTGGCACAATAGTACTCGCTGCAGCAGGGGATATTTACTCGCAGGCAATTTCAAATGTTGGTTCTTTGTCAGTTTCGGTTGAGACCGGTGACGCTGGACAAATAAATCTTATTGCCCAGCAAGGACAAATTGTAAATTCCGGTACTATTGAGGCCTCGGGTGCTATGGGCGGAGCGGTGCTTATCGACGGTGCGTACGTGCAGTTAACCGACAGCAGCGAGATACATGCTGACGGAACCGAGGCCGGCGGCGAAGTCAGGCTTCTTGCCGATACATTTAATATTGCCGGTGAAATAACCGCAGAAGGAACCGCAGAAGCACACGGCCATATCCTTATTGATCCAACTATAGCATACATTGATACGGTTGCAGCGGCAGACACTGTTCTGGTAAGTGATATAGAGTATGATCTCTTACACAACACCGATGTCACAGTGCTAGCTGAAGAGACTATTAACGTAATTGCGGCGATCGATACGAGCAGTGATGATACCGCTACTACTACGCTTAGCTTGAATGATGAAGATAACCCGAGCGACGACCTGACTATCAATCTTAGTAAGTCGATAACACTTGGTGTTAACCAAACGCTAACCGGCGAAGGCACGACAATTAATGTTCTGTCCGAAGACGCCAGCATCCAGAATGGGATTGATGTTGCCGCTGACGGGGCGAGCATTAATGTTGCTGATGGTACGTACACAGAGGACTTGACCGTGGACAAATCCGACCTGACACTACAGTCAGTCAACGGCAGGGACAACACAACCATACAGCTCGTTGATGGTGTAGGTATCGATATTGGTTCCGGTGGATCTGGCTTTACACTCGGTGGCGGTTCCTCGGATGGTTTCGAGATTCTTAGTGGTGGAGCGACCACTTTCGATATCCAGTTGAAAGGCGGTCCTTCTGATGTGGAGATATCCTGGAACACCATTGATACCACGGACAATGCCACAATGGGAATTAGCATCGGTGCGGACGGTGCAACAGGATTGAACATCAACAACAACACCTTTATTGCGGAATTGGGTGATGGCTGTATCTGGGGACCCAGACTCGTTGACTTGACTGTTTCGGACAATACATTCGACGGCGGCAGTTATGCCATACAGACTTCCGGTGTCACCTCGAGTTCCACATCACTTATCAGCGGAAACATTATTACTGATTTCTTGGGCTCCGGTGGAATAGTGATATCTAACGGCGAGGAAACTTCTGACCTGACTATCAGCGACAACACTATAAGTGGATGCTCCAGCGGTATCTACCTTGTGGAATATTGTGCGCAAGGGACGCCTGGAGCTATGACCACAGTAACTGTTGAGGACAATACGCTGTCCGGCAACGGCACTGGTCTGCGGATCGGCGACGGGGCAAACGTGTTGGCCAGCAACTTCACGATCACCGGCAACAGCTTCACGGGCAACACAACGGGCTTGGCCAATCAGCATGCCTCGGAGAGTGTCACGGCGACGCAGAACTACTGGGGTGACGTAGATGGTCCAAGCGGCATTGGTCCAGGTTCCGGTGATTCTATTACTGAAGTTGTAGCAGACAGCGTGGACTACAGCCCATGGTGGGGTGGTGATTATATCGGTGATTCTCACGTTACAGCATGGACATGGGGTACGAATGACTCCATCCAGGATGCTATTGACCTGGCAAGTACAACGGTCAGTGATAGGATTTACATTACGTCAGGTATTTACACGGAGACAGTAAACGTCAATAAACAACTGGACGGCCTCTACTTCCGAGGAGACGGAATTGTAGCTTCGGAAATCGGCGACACGATAACGCTGAACGAAAACCTCAATATTTACACTGAAAATGATGGCGATCTGACACTCAATGCTATAGTTGATGGCGGCACATATAGCCTATTAGTAGATACCGGAGACGGGACACTTAACTTGGATGAAAATGTTACGGCGAACAGTGGAATCACATTAGATGGCGGCATTATAAACGTAGGCGATGGTATTGGAATAGACAAGGTTGACTCCGATGGCGCAGTTTCGATTACTGGAACAGACACTGTGACTATAAACGCCGAGATTGATCCCACTGACATAGTAATTGAATCCGAAGATGATGTTCAACTTAATAGTCTGCAGCTTGCTGACAATACAATCACTGTCACCGCAGGCACTGATGGCACAGGTAGTGTTTATTTGAATAGTGGCGGTAGCTTGACTACAGATAATCCCGGTACTTCTATCGGAGTAACAGCGGCAGATGCGATAATGATGGCTGATGGCACCGAGGTTGATGCAGGTGCTGGTACGATTACATTGTCCGCAGATGATGATATACAGATTAGCCGTTTGGTGACGACAAATAACACAGCTTCGGCAGTTGCTATTACTACGACCAGCGGCGCTGTGACGGATGCAGGAGACATCGGAGGGGTAGATATTGAAGCTGCTGGCACAGGTGCGGTAGTGACGATATCGGCATCTATGGGCATTGGGGCTGTCAATCCCATCGATACTGAGGTATCCAACCTGACAGCCGATGCAGGTGGAGGTATTTACATTGATGAGGTGGATGGATTAACTACTGCTGATCTGCATTCGACCGGCGGAGACGTTGACCTGACAGCCGGCGGCATGATTTCCAGTTCAATACTTACTGCTGACGCCGGCAATGTGGATGTTGAGACCACAGCAGGCGATATTGACAATACGACAGTTAACGCATCCGGCACAGCGTATTTGGATGCGGATGGTAGTATAAATAACGCATCGGTTACTGCAGGGCCTACGGCTACCTTACTTGCCGGCACCAATATCTCTGAGTTTGATGTTGATGCTGCTACAGTCAATCTGACAGCGACAGCCGGCCATATAGCTGACACCGATGGAGCAACAGATATTACAGCTACTACCGCAATCCTGAATGCCGGCACTTCGATAGGTTCTCTGGCTAATCCCATCGATACTGAGGTATCCAACCTGACAGCCGATGCAGGTGGAGGTATTTACATTGATGAGGTGGATGACATTGAGCTTTTGGATGTTGATACTTCTGACGGTGATATTCGTATAACGGCCGACGGTCAGATGACGGCAACGGATGTTCAAGCCGGTGGTTCAGGTGATGTTGAACTGACCACCACGACCAGCGGTGATGTAATAGTTGATAGTATTACTGCCGAGGATGACCAGATAACGATTGACTCAGCTGGTTCAATCACAGAGTTTGCGGATGAGGCGGCGGTAGACCTGACAGCCTATGAGTTGGACTTGGATGCGGTCACGGGCATCTTTGGGGGCTCTCCTATTGAGACATCGGCGGAACTGATAGCAGCCGACACGGTCGGCGGTAATATTGACATTGATAATACCTACGGTTCAGCTGTTACGGCCTCATCTCTGACGACCGGTGCAGGCAACATCCTGTTCAGCCAGTCAGGCGGCGGATCACTGACGGTCAATACGGCTACTACGGATAATGGTAACATTGGGATAGATGTAACTGCAGCTGACCTGACTGCCCATACGGTCACAGCCGGTGGTACAGGTGATGTAGAACTGACCACCACGACCAGCGGTGATGTAATCGTAGATGACATCACCGCGGTTGGTAATATGATAACAATTACTTCAGTCGGTTCAATAGAGGAGTATCCTGATTCTGCTGTTGATCTTACAGCGGCAGCTCTGGTTCTTGATGCTGCTGCAGGGATTGGTGCAGATGATGCCTTAGAGACAGATGTATCGAGTCTAACGGCGCATTCTGCTGCTGGTGATATAGCTATAGTAGAAAAGGACGATGTAGAACTACAGGATATATTGGCTGACTCCGGAAGCATCTACTTGGAAGCAACCGATGGAGGGATGACTCATCACATAGCAGGCACTATTACAGCTGGTAGCAGTACTTTGACAATGGTACAATTGGATCAGTTAGACACAAAAGATTTTACATTCACGAATCAAGCGGACACAGATCTTATGTTGCAGAGCACAGGCGGTTCTGTGACAGCAGTTGATACCATAAACGGCGGTAAAGATGATAACGCGGCTGACCAATGGAAATCCATACAGGCAATTGCTAAGGATAATATTGAGCTCCAGGGCGATGGCGATATAAAAATTGGAACCCATGCAGGTTTTGATGTTGCGAATCATCCTTTCGGTGGTGTTGTAACTTCTTATGAAGGCGGTGTATCGATTATATCGGATAACGGTACGGTCCGTACAGCAGGTGAAAGCATCCTTGATAATGTTGCCATAACCGGATACTCAGATGGAACAACAGGGGTAGGAGTTGATTTACCAGGGCTTGAAGATAAAAAAGCGGCAATTGTGATTATGAGCAAAGAAGACTTGAACTTAGGTGAAAATTGCAATTTGAGGGCTAATGGGATATATGATCCTACAGATCCTACCGTCGATGAGCGTCAGGACGTTGTTTTTAAGGATGACGGCGATGCGATTGATGTTGCAATTTATCTGGGAACGCAGGATATAACTAGCGACATTGATATGGGCTCTGGCAATGTATTTATCGAGAATCTCGATGTTGTTACAGGAAAAGTCGGAGCACTTGTTATTGATGCGGGAGATACCGTAACGTTCACGGATACTTTTGAGAATTCACTAAAACCGGGGGGCGGTTCAAGCAGTGTTAAAAGGATCGAGGCAGTCTCTCGAAAGTCAGAAGACCTGCAAATGGCGATAAATCTTGAGACGTTACCGCACGCTGATAATCCCACAAACCTTGCTGATGGCCAGTTTGTGTTAAACGGAGGAGTATATGCCCTACGAGGAACTGACGATGGCCAGTTGTTGTCTCTGGCCAAACTTCTAGCGCTAACCAGATCCGTTCCGCTTGTGACGCCAATGCCTTTGGAACCAGAGGACAAGGGTGAAGTGGAAGAGACCGATAAGGAAGCCCTGATGCAGTGGCTGATTGACGAACTTGGAGAAGGTAATGTTCAAACATATTTGGCAAGAGCTTATCCGCCTTCGCTTCATACTGACCTGCGTCCCTATAAAGCAGCTGCAAAACTTCAGAACTTTGCAGCGATTCTGAAAGACCCTGCTGGTGCACACATTGCTGCTTTGAGTCAGGTAATAGGTGAAGTTATCCAAGCCGACGTACCACCATCTCCGGAACAAAGTGCTATGATTGCTCAAGGTTTTGCAGAGCACGTGGGTGATGGGACTCATTATGCCTTGGCTGGACAATGGATTGATGCTCTCGCAGAATATACCGGAACTTTGAACTCTGAAATAGGTTGGTCGACCGATAAGTCTATCACTTTTGTTATGGGCAAATACGGCTCTGGGATAATAGAAAGCGGTGATTTAAGAACTGCTATGTTTGTACAAACGTATCTTGAACAAGCATTTGGCGGCTGACAAAGCTATGGAGTATGTAGAGTAGCAATTTATGGGCAGAGTTAGAGGCCTCAGTCTGTAGTAAAAACCTGTTCACTCTTTCTTGGCAGGAGTAGCGGCTATTTCGTCGAACGGCTTTAAGATAGAGTCATCATTGGGTTCCTGAGACGCACTCGAAGGCTCGGGGAAGTCGCTTTCTGTCTTATCTACAATGTCCAGAAAATTCTTGATAGCTTGTCCAGCTTCAGAAGTCATTATTTGATGCCGGTGGCGCTGTCTATAGCCAAATAAGCCTCCTGCTATCAACAGCAATACAACCAACGGTGTTACGGCAATCGCGATTCGTTTATTTCTTGACAACGCCCTTTCAATATCACGCAACATTGATTCATATGACTCATAGCGATCCTCAATACTCGGACTGAGTGCCTTGTCTAGGACAGTTCGCCATTGTGCGCTAAGCTTCCTAATGTTAACAATAGCATTACTATCACTTAAATGGTATTTCTCCCCGAATAGCAATTGGTAGGCTAGGCCTCCAAGTATATAAATATTCCTTTGGACAAGTCTAAGTTCTTTCTCACCTGCTAAGGCGGCATCCTGCGGCAGAGTTACCGTCGGTTCTATACCGGAGTGAGATTGATCAATAGTGATACCGTTTTTCAATGTCTGAGTTTTTTCTATTGTGTTATCCTTGAGAGTTTGGGTAGGTGGAAATACAGAAGCTGAGTCTTTTTCAGTCTGGGGAGTTACCGTGTCGCTTAGTCTCCCTCCCTTGGAAATAGGGATTGTCCCGGTTACTGTTGGCTGGAAGCCCGCGCTTAGTAAGGCAGTAATGGTTACATCGCCTTCATGTATATCACTTAGCTTAATTTGGTATGGATTCAAACGGTCTGTTTGCCAGCCATTCTCCGATAGACTCATGATAGCCTGCAATACCTTTGAAAATATCTGATATATTCTCTTTGGCTTTAATCTTACATCCTCATTAATCAACTTTTCCAAATTATATTTTGAGTACTCAGTAATTATATATGGCTCATTCGGATTTTGTGAAACTTCCAAAGTCCTGGTGACAAATGGCAGGTATAGCTGCGAAATGCTTCGCATCTGGATTCCGCTCTGGTACAAATGTCTTTTTACTGTAGCAGCAGCTTCCGAAGGTAAAGCATCGTCCGGCATGTATATAATCACCGTACCATGAATCGGGTGATCGGCCCTGCAAGCCATCATATTTTCCGTCTTACGAACAACTTCTTCTATCTTATATTCATCTGGAATTGCCATTCAAAAACCCTTATCGTATTCGTTAACATAAATAACCTTGAAGTAGCATTCTAATACCCATCAGAAAAAAACATAGACAAAAATCAAATCAAATAGGACACATCCAGCGTTTCTTGTCTTAATACGTGATTATTGACGTTCCTATCGGGGTAAGTGTATAATTGGATTAAGTTAATGTCAATCTTGCTGTTTCGGCTGTTGCCGAACAAAATCGGGTTTTATGAATATGCCAAGTGCTTTTAATATTATACCTGATGATTATGAGATTATAACAACGTTGGATGTCTCTGGTGAAGTACGGGAGTACATTGCATCTTATAAGCCTGACAAAACTCTTGTCCACCTTAGAGTGTATAGCTTTACCGACACAACCGACACCACGATGTGTCGCCACCTGAGAAATCATTTACGTAAAGACGTCGGCTTTATGGAAGAGCTGGATCACCCCAACATAGTCCAGCTATTTGATTTTAGCGAAACAAGACGACTATTTTGGGTCGCAACACAGCCAGCAAACATAAACAACCTTTCCGAATGCTTTCCCAAGATTGCTTCTGCACCTCTTGAAACGAGGGTATCTTTGGTCAAAAAGTTACTGTCCACTATAGAATATATTCACAATTGTGGGATAGTGCACCGAAACATCTCAAGTAATGGGGTGTTTTTGGATTCCGAATTAGAGTTGTATGTAGGCGATTTCGGATTGGCTTGTTACCTTGCAGATGTACCGACTTCCATACATGATACCACGCCCACGTCAACTTCAGGAGCTACCTATCAAGCCCCGGAAATCAAAGATGCCAAAACAACGTTTCTAGATGTCCACTGTGATATTTTCTCAACAGGATTACTGGCTATTGAAATACTAAATGGCAGCTCTGTGCCAAAGGATATAGGGAGAGATTTTCACAGAACCTTGAAGCAGTATTTGGAGCAGCAAGGTATCGTAAAATCCATTGGTGCAGCTGTATTCGAAGTGCTTTTCAAGGCAATCAGTCTGGATCCTGCAAAACGATGGCCAACAATAAAGAATTTATCAGATGTATTTAGCAAAACATTGCAGAATAAACTAGCCGATAATTTAACCCTCATTGATTTGACTGGTACTATAGATGCTACTCAAGCACTACAGAGTTCGGATAAACCTGATGAAGCTAAACCTACTGAAGAAGTTAGTGGTAAGGAGCGGCCGGAAGAAGCACCCGTGGCGAGAGCTCCTATATTACCTTCCGGGACAGAAAATGAAATATGGAATAGTCGTTACGAAATAATAGAAAAGATAGGAGGCGGTGGACAGGCAGTAGTTTACAAAGCACTCGACCATTTAACTAATGAAGAGATTGCCATCAAGACACTATTGTCTCGACACAAAAAGGACAAAAGTGCTATCAATCGCCTCAAGCAGGAGGCTATGGTAGCAAGAAGTCTCACGCATAAATACATCGTAAAAACATATAGCGTAGAACAACGCACTGACACAGCAGATGGAAGCGAAGCTGTCTTTCTCTGTATGGAGCTCATTACAAGCGGCTTGGAATTGAAAGATGTTATTAACAGCCGCCGTGCTGCTGGCCAGGGATTCGAACTCGGCGAAGTTCTGCATATCAGCCGCCAGTTACTCGAGGCCATTAAATATGCTCACTCATATACAATTCACAGGGATGTCAAGCCCGGCAACATAATGCTTATCCCACATCAAGACTGGACCAATGATGACACTTCAGACCTGACCCGATTTGATATCAGATTAATGGACTTTGGCATCGCAAAAGTTCTGACTCAAAAGCGGATAGAAGTTACTGGCAAAGGTTTTTGGTCGGCGCACTATGGGGCGCCAGAGTTGGCCGATGCCAAAAGCACTGTGGATGCACGGGCGGACCTCTATAGTGTTGGTGTTATTATTTACCAGATGCTAACCGGCCACATACCACGCAAAGGCTCACCCTCTGCCAACAAAGTCAACAAGAATGTGCCTACAGCATTAGCTACGGTCGTAGACAAAGCCATAAGCGCTGATAGGGAAAACCGCTTCAAATCAGCAGCAGTTTTGGTCAGAGAGATTGAAAAAGCTGTCAGTAAATTCAACTGGATTTGGAAGACAATTAAAGTGACCGCAGTATTACTGTTGGTCACGCTTATCGGAACAGGTGTAACTTATTTTTGGCCCGAACCTGAATACTTGCCAATAAGAGAAAATGTCGCGATTTTGGCCGAGAGGGACCCCTTTAATGTAGTCGCTTCTCTTGCTGACAACAACATAATAAGGTATACCGACCTTGAGGGTTTTGAGAGCTATAACGAATTGAGGAAAAATGCCATAGAAAAACTGGAGGACCAACTAAACGAATGGGGGCAAGAAGAATTCCCAAGGAGCACGAGATGTTGGAAAAATCAGGAAGAGATATGGCTTGAAATGGAACCCAAGGTTAACAATCTAAAACAAATCCAACGTAATCAGCAGCAATATAATCAACTCAAAGATTCAGCCGTGTTTACACACCTGCTCGAACTTGACCCGAGTTCCAAAGTACTCTCAAAAATTCAGGGCGAGATAAAAACCACTGAGACGCTGCTTAAAGAAAGACCTCTATCGAAAGAAATATTAAATACATGTGATAATACATACAATTTAGCAGCTAAAGTTTATGTAAATGTCGAGAGGATCGCCGGTGAATTAAATAGCGACCAGGCTGCGGAAAGAATTAACGAAAAGCTTAATAATGTCAAACAGCTGCGAGAGCAATTTCTGTCAGCACAAAATAACCTTAACAAAATAAGTCAGCTTAAAAACGAGAATTTTCAAGGGTGGAGTGATAAATGCTTGACAAAAGCCGACAGTTATTACAGCGGTTTCCAGCTGGAAACCGCAGAACAATATTTTAACCTCTTAAGCCAGATATGCGGCACTGTATCTGATGTCAGGAATCAAATTGATTTTGCCGGTTCTGATATTGGTCTTATAGTCTCGAGGCTTATGCAATTATGCCATGAAAATATCGAGACGTTTGAGAGCTATCCCGAGTGGAAAGGAAAGCTTGAAAGTGTACACGAGAAAAAAGATTTGCTTGCAAAGTATATTACGCTACTGGGAATAATTGAAACGGAGCCTAAACAGAGTATACCAAAAAATATTTATGTTTCACTCTTAAGTGCAAGAGAAGAACGAGATAATGTACAAGTTGCTAAAAAAAGGCTCAATAATGCTGCATCAGAGTATAAAAAGTTCTTAACCAAGAAAGTAAATAATCTGGAAGCTCTATCAGTTGCTCACAAAGATATAGAAAATTACAAAGAACAATTGCAGGTACTTAGCAGTGACATCACCGGTTCAGAATGGCCCGAGGTTAAGCACGTTCAGAAATACAAAGGATATTCGGTTGATATTAAAGATAGCCTGATGAAGGAAGGCTTGGATCTTAGAAGAAACATTGTTGATAAGGTTCATTCCGCACAAGTTGAATATTCGTGGAAATCAGAAACAAGTCCGCAATATATGAATGTTGCCAGACATTATACCGGCAACGATGTTGCGAAAAGCATCGACGGTTGGAAGGACATCGATAATGTTCAACGCATTTCTTCAATTATAATCCAGATGAGAGATATAGATGCTCTATTGACCCGCAAACAGCAACTGGACCGCTTGGCTGGAAAAATCGATGAGGGTATCAATTTTTGTGAAAAATTTAGGGGAGCTTCGCCAGAAGAGAAAGAGGAACAGCAGCAGTGGTTGTCAGATTTGAAAAATCTAAAACAGAAACTCACTGCAAAGTACGACGACAGCGAGCTAATAGATTTGGAACAAAAAATATTTGACTCCAACTGGGAAGGTATTGACAATGAATATAAAGAAATTCAAGCAAACTTCCCCTATTACAGCAACCGTGTTGAGCAGCTTATAAATGAAGCGGAATTTATAGAGTCAACCGGCAAATATATTAACGGGACTTTGAGCCGGTGGCGAAGTGTGATTGCTCAGGATAGAGTCGCTATGATTACATTTCAGAGCAGTACCATTTGCAATGAACTGGAAAGTATTAAGGAAAACGTAAACAGCTGGACCGAAGAGCATTTTAATCAGGAAATACAACCTAAATGCAAGATTCTTGAAAACATCATTGACCAAGAGGGTCAGATTATTGTAACCATTCTGAGAACCATAAAAGCCCTTGATGAAAAAATTGACAACATACTAACTAACGAAGACGTTCGCGAGCTAAATGCCATTGCTGCACAAAATGAAAAAAAGACGATACTCGAAGAGCTTAAAGACTCATTTGATCGGTGTGAGAACGTATTAAGAAAAATTCAGGATACATCTGAAAACGTATCGCTTGCCGACGAACATGCGGATTTTGTTATATCAACGTGGCTTGAGAACTATAACAAAACCAGGACGCAACTGAAGACACAAATCACTCAACTGCAGACGATTGAAGAAAACGTCTCAAAAGACGTTGCTATAAGGTTGGCCCAGGAACTACCAATTGAGCAATCTTACTATGCTGACTTAAAAAATGCTGTCGTAAAGGTAGTGAGCACACACCATTCAAATATCGAAAATGAAATAAAGCTGGTTGAGCAAAACGGTAGATTAATAAAAATGTATGATTTTCTTGAGAAAATGGGGGATGAAACTATTCCCAAACTTACGAACATAAAACAATCTCATTCGGATAACAATATGGGCTTAACAAAAATACAGTCTTTCGCTATCGAGGACTTGAGTACTGTCAAAGAGTTTAACATTCGCAGAAAGGAATTAGTTCAGCAATTCGTAACCCTTGGTGAGGACATTAAGAAATATAATGAATCTGATCTGGAATCAGCATGCAAGAAAACAGTTTTGGACGTACCGAATTATATTAATAAACTAATAGAGCAGACAGGCCAGGTGGGCAAAATCAGCGAACTCTGTGCTCTTTTGTGGTCCTTCTATTCTGAACATAAAGATTGGGGCCAGTGGCAGCATTCTTTTCAAGATCTTTTTCATATTACCATTTCATCCGATGATCAACTTCAGTTTACCTCATTACACGGCCTCCAGCCGGCTGACAAGAATGGCAATGTCGTAGATACAAGTATGGTTGTCTCGAACCCGGCAAATTTTTTCTACATTGACACCGGCGAAGTCATAAATTTTGGTTGGCCCAAATATGCCAAAGCCGATGGAGATCCGAATGTCAAGTTAACATTTGTCCCATCTGGTACTGGTAATCCTGAGTCGTTTTATATGGCTACATACGAAATAACCAACGCTCAATACAAACGATTTCTTGTAGAAACTGGGGCGAAAGCATCGCAAATGAAAAAGTGGTCACATTTCTTAAACCAAGACAATCAAACACTTGTTCAGTGGACTCCTTTTGATGGCGAACCACAGTGCGATATAAGGTTGGATGACAGTGGCAGTGTTCTTGTGATAGCTCACGGAAAGGAAAACACTCCCATGACATGGGTGACCTACCAAGGCGCACAATCTTATGCTGCTTGGCTCGGTGCGCAATTACCAACAGCCTCACAGCACGAATATGCATGCAGGGCGGGTACAAACAGTCTTTATCCTTGGGGAGACAACCTATCCCCAATTTCGAACTTTGCACATGTAAGAGCTGTTGCTTGGCAGCACGCCGCAAGCGAGTATAACTCCCAAATAGATAATCCCCTTGAGATAGCACACGCACCAGTAGGAGCAGTGACAGATTACCAAGATGAAAACAAAACACTAGACACCGGCAAATTCATTCATAACAAGGCCGTTTATAATTCTGTCTGGCCGATATCTAATGCCAATAAACCAAACAGTTGGGGACTCTACGATATGATAGGTAATGTTTGGGAATGGTGTAAAAACGACGACAATGAGGATCAAACTGTAATTTGTGGCGGCTCTTGCTTATCGCCACCAGAATATGTATACCCTGACTCCAAATACCAATTTCAAGGTAAGGCTTGCGATGTTGGGTTTCGTGTTATTGTACCCATCAAGTAAGCCCTTTGCGCTATGGGGTGGGGTATGCCCATTTTATTTAAGCACCAATAACCGAGTAATAGCATTACTTTCAAAGTAAATTTTCAGGGGTCGCCAGATACAAGTTGACAGCACAAAATAAGTCCTTACAATATTATAGGTTGCTTTGCCGTGTTCATAAAGAGCGAGAAATAACAATTTATTCATAAGCTATTTTGATGGGCTGGCTTTGTTCGCTCTGTGCTTTGGCAGCCCATATGACGGCAGAGGGGAGAATGTTACAATTATGGTTGACTTGGAAAATGGCGGCCGATTCAATTGCCTCTGGCTTCCTGCGGTGATGACCCTGATACTGGCTGGATGTGACGGGTTGCTTGACCGCAAACCAAAACTGTCAGATTTAGACAATCCTAATTCAACGGTTAAGATTGTGGCTGTCAAATGGGCCGGCGATAATAAGGTCTCGTCAGCGGTACCTCAGTTAGTGGACCTTTTACAGGATGAGGATAGATCCGTCCGTTTATATTCGATTGAGGCATTGCGGCGGATCACAGGAACCGATTGTGGCTATGACTATAAAGATGCCGCACATGTTCGTGCCGTCGCTGTAGAACGCTGGCACCAGTTCCTCAAAACGGAGCAAGCGCAACATAATCGAAAGGAGTCGCAGAATGGCAAAGATTGACGCAAAAAAGTCCGAGAGTTTGACAAACACCCAGATTGAACTGC
>Ga0307378_10004415_pt1 | contig 20079 bp, 11 predicted proteins | sample UN1MG_FD_202238 | JGI IMG/M metagenome (GOLD analysis project Ga0307378, IMG submission 202238) | Soil microbial communities from Risofladan, Vaasa, Finland - UN-1 | ecosystem: Environmental > Terrestrial > Soil > Coastal area > Acid sulfate soil | place: Finland: Risofladan, Vaasa | collected... | reverse complement strand
GCTTATATCGGCTCTCAGAGCCTCGTTTTTTTGACATGGTGGTAGGAACTGTGAAATCATTGAAAGCAGGTTCAAACTTCACCTTAAAGAAGGGCATTTTCTGTCCACACAATGGGGAGGGGTTCAACTTAAGCTTAGCGACTTTTACGAAAAGGCGGGAAGCGGTCAAAAGAGCCCTTGAGTCTAGCCTGTGGGTTTCAGGCGAAGCTGCGCTCAAATCTATCGAGGATGTACTCCTTGAGCATGAAAGAGATGCGTTAAAGCGAGAAAATTTTATTCGCTTAACCCAGCCAGAGGAAGCTGATCAAAGTCTCTCCGCTTATTCTGCCATTGCAAAAAATATCGCAGGACAGCTTTTTCTTCTTGATGATAACTACCAAATAATTATCCCCAAAACCGGAAGCGAGGATGTCCCGGTATTTCAATGGGAAAAGAGTGTATCAAACAGTCAATTTGCACAAACACTTCAAAGAGCAGAATTATTTGAATTCTCTCAGAAGAATTACTCTCGTGCTGCTGATTTATATCAGAAATACGTGACCTCTACTACTTCAAGGCAGCACAAGGCAATTGCCTTAGAAGGCTTGGGGCGTTGTCTTTCGGCTTCTCGAAAATATGATGAAGCTAACAAAGTGTACAACGAGCTTTCTACCAAATTTGGACAGCTCCAGAACAAAGCCGGACATCCCTACGGAGTTGTGGCCGCGGTTGAGTTGGGCCTAATCCTTCAGCGTCAAAACAAAGAAGAGAATAGCCTGGAAATTTTGCTCAAGCTTTATGAGAACATACAGAATGGAGTTTGGCTTCTTAACCTTCCTGCATATGATTTTTTTATAACTGAAATCGAGTCAATTCTAAATGATAAATTTAATGAAGGGGAATATTCTGAAATTCAAAAATCTTATCAGGACCTCCGAAAGCAACAATCTCCTTATCTGGAGGCGTTGATTTTTACAGATTTTATTAGAAGAGAAGCCGTTCCAAAGATAAAAGAAAAACTTACACTTTCTCGGATGGGAGGCGAAGAACAAGCAGAGCGCTTTCTTGCCGCTCGCGGAGAAGATTTCTTACTTATTTCTTATGGCATTCTGCCGAACTTTCAGGCAAATAAGACTTTTTATTGCGGCTTCAGCTGGAATCTATCCACGCTAAATAAAGAAATTTTGCCAAAAATTTTAAAAGATATAACAAAAGATTCTGGACTTCATCTTCAGATAATTGATGAAAGAGGTCAAAATATCTTGACCGGAAAAGAAGAATTGCCTTTAAAAGACTCTCTAATACTCTCTTACCGCCAGTTCCCACTCCCATGGAAACTTGTTGTTTCCCAGCCCGCATTGAATGACCTTGAGCAGACAGCTTTGCGAGAAAATTTTTTCTACGGTGTTCTGCTGACATTTATTGTAGTTTTGATGCTTTTAGGTGCTTTTCTTATAGCGCGTGATATCTCCCGTGAATCGGAAACAACACGCCTGAAAACTGAATTTGTTCATAATATCTCCCATGAGTTGAAAACTCCTCTCACTCTCATACGCCTCTACGGTGAGACACTCCAGCGCAAGCAAGATCTCAAGAAAGAAGAAAAACAGGAGGCCTATGAAATAATCACAAAAGAGAGCGAGCGCCTCTCGCATATGATTAACAATGTCCTTGATTTTTCCCGCATCGAGATGGGAAGAAGGGAGTTCAATTTTAAGAAGGGCAATTTGGGTAAGATTATCCGAGACACTTTAGAATCATATCGCTATCATCTGGAGAAAAAAGGCTTTTCTATTAAAGAAAATATTGCCACAGATCTTCCGGAAATGAATTTTGACAGAGAAGCTGTAGCGAGCATCTTAGTCAATTTCTTAAGCAATGCCATGAAATTTTCGCCAAAGGATAAAGAAGTAACTATAAGATTATTCAAAAAGAACGAGAATGCAGTCCTCCAGATTGCAGATAAGGGCATAGGTATCTCACCCAGAGAAATATCCAGAATTTTTAAAAGATTCTACCGCTCAAAACATGAAATTGTTTCAGAAAGTAGAGGAAGTGGACTTGGTTTGACCTTAGTTAAACACATTACCGAGGCTCATGGCGGGCGGATTGAAGTCGAAAGCGAGCCAGGGAAAGGCAGTATTTTTTCTGTGATTCTCCCTTTCTCTTATCCAAAAAAGGATAAATAAAATGAATGAAAAGATATTAATCATCGAAGACGAAGAAGACCTGGTCAAAGGATTGAAACTCAACTTAGCAGACGAGGGATATAAAGTAGATTGGGCTTCTAATGGCGAGGAAGGTTTTCGCAAAGCCATAGAAGAAACGCCTAACTTGATTATCCTTGATATTATGCTTCCAAAGAAGAATGGCCTGGATGTATGCCGGGAGCTTCGTCAAAAACACGTGACCATCCCGATCATCATGCTCACAGCCAAGGGAGAAGAGATTGACAAAGTGGTGGGGCTGGAAATCGGAGCCGACGATTACATGACCAAGCCATTCAGCATCCGGGAGCTTTTAGCCCGGATAAAGGCTCACTTGAGGCGCGAGAAAAGGGAGGCAAAAACAGTCCCTGAAGTATATTGCTTCGGTGATGTTGAAATTGACTTTACCCACTTCAAAGTCAAGCATAAAAATAAACAATTAGACCTTACATCACTTGAAGTGGAAATTCTAAAATACTTTATAGCCCACCAGGGAGAAGTGATAACAAGAGAGAATTTGCTCGATAAAATCTGGGGTTATGAAAAATATCCAACAACCCGGACCATTGACAATCATATCCTGAAATTGAGGAAAAAAATTGAGACGGATCCATCACATCCCAAATATATCCTTTCGATCTACGGAGAGGGATATCGATTTATGGGGTGATGACAATCTTTTACATTCTTTTACTTTTATTTGACAACGTTGACAATTAAAAGTGCGACATTGTTAGTGAATTAAAAGTTTCACTAACAAATAGGAGGTAGCATCATGAATCACAAGAAAACTTTTATTTTAGTCGCCTTTATTGCCGTCTTATTAACAGCATTCGGATTTCAGGCTTCGCCTGAGTACAAGATTCTCTTCGAGAAGGCAAAATTTACCATGGAAACAAAAGGAGACCTGAATGGAGCTATTAATCTCTTTAACGATATTATTAAAAAATATCCAAAGGAGAGAGAATATGCGGCGAAATCTCAACTTTATATCGGTCTCTGCTATGAAAAATCAGGTGCGAAAGAAGCGCAGAAGGCTTACGAGTGCGTCGTGAGCGAATACGCCGATCAATCCGAAATTGTGGCGCAGGCGCGGGTGAGGCTGGCGGCACTTGGCGGTTCCGGTGGTGCCAGGGGACTCGTCACACGCCGGGTTCTCGCAGACGCCTCCGGCGTCGGTGGGGTCTTGACCCCGGATGGCAAGTACATCAGCCATATAGACTGGGAAACGGGTGACGTGGTCCAGTTCGAAGTTGCCGGTGGACAGAGGAGCCGAATCACAAATAGGGGGCCCTGGAGCGAGACTGAGAAGTCCGGCGAGAACTATTCCTTCATAAGCGACGGAAAACAAATCGCATACGTAACCGAAGTCCTTACGGATGCTAAGGCCTGGGTCTTTCCACTGCGGATTAGAAACCTGGATGGTTCGGGCCTTCGCACACTTTACAGTGAGAAAGGCTCTTACGTCTCGCTCTTGGACTGGTCGCCTGACGCAAGGTCCATCCTCGCAGTTCGCACTCAAAACAAGGTGGATGAACTAGCACTGATCTCGACAGCGGACGGTTCGGTGCGCGTCCTGAGGAGTATTACTTCGGGCTGGATCGGGCTTCTAATGGCCAGTTTCTCGCCCGATGGGCGATTTATTGCGTTCAGGTCCGTGGGTGAGGGCAGCCCACCCCATGGCGATGTCTTCCTGATGACTGCCGATGGCCGGAATGAGGTCGTTGTTGCCGGGCATCCCGCGGAGGATCAACTGCTTCGATGGACACCGGACGGGAGAAGCCTTGTCTTCCTCAGCGACCGCTCGGGGACGTGGGACATCTGGACCGTCCGCATTACCGGGGGGAAGCAGCAAGGAGAACCAGAACTTCTGAAAAAGGACTTCGGCTATTATGTGTGGGAGATTCTTGGCTTTGCACCCGACGGCTCCCTTTATTACAAGACTAAAACCTATTCAGGTCGCCTCTACTTCGGTGCGGTCGACCTTGAAACCGGTAAGATACTCGTGCCACCCGCGCCGGTCACGACGCGGTATACCGGCCTACCGTCACAGCCAACATGGTCACCCGACGGCAGGAACTTGCTCTACCTTTCAAATCGGGGTACCGTCGCTCTCGGAAAAAACATCCTCACGATCCGGTCCACCGCAACCGGGGAAGAGCGCTTTCTGTCGCCGCGTCTTCGTTTTGTTAACCAGATGTCCTGGGCGCCGGACGGCCGTTCCGTCATCGCACTCGGGATTACTATGGGGACGGAAACTGGGATCTTCCGAATTGACACTGAAACAAGCGGGATCACAAGGTTGGCAGATGTGGGCCTGGCCCCCCGTCTCTGCCCGGATGGGAAGACCCTGGTGTTTGCGACGGAAGGGCCAATCATCAGGAAACGCAACCTCGACACCGGTGAGGAGTCGGAAGTTGTCAAAGGAGGGACAATGTTCTACGACCTCTCGCCTGACGGCAGGGAAGTGGTATTCCAGGTGGAGGGAGCTATAAAGACCGTGCCACTCGACGGAGGGGAGCCGCGGGAGCTATTTCGCGGTCCGGTGCGCCCTGCGTGGTATTACGGACTGAGGTGGACGAGGGACGGCCGTTACATCATCGCTCGGGCACGCAATACTGCGACCAGTGAAATCTTGCTGGTTTCGGCACAGGGCGGGACGCCGCTGAAGCTGGCCCTCTCCGTTCCAAAAATGGAGTCCTTCACGCTTCACCCGGACAACCGCCGCTTTGCGTTCAGCGTCAATGAAGGGTCCAAGAGCGAGCTGTGGGTGATGGAGAACTTTCTGCCGAAATAAAAAAGACTCATAATAAGAGCATTATCAGGGGGCACAATGTTTTGTCGTTGTGTCCCTTTTTTGTATGTCGGGCATAGTTCCTTTTCTTGCAGGGTGTAAGTCCCTGTACACACCGAGTTGAAAGGAAGTAATAGCGAATGGCAAGTCGGGAAAAAAGGGGGACGGTTCTATTTTCCAAGAAACAAAAACAGAACCGTTCCCTTTTATTATTTGGTTATCTCTCTTGCTCTTTTTTTCCTTTGCTCAGAAGCTCCTTCATATCAACTTCCCAGATGGTTCCTTCGGAACGTACCTTAACAGATCCTTCAGAATCATAGGAAATCCATTTCCCATCTGGAGAGGGATAGAGCCAATCTTTCCCCCAGTTGTCATCATCTGCGGCTAGCTCTGTGACTTTGTCTCCCTTTTCAGAGACCAAGTATATCCGATTTCTGATTCCATATTCTTTCTCTTTCTCGCCGATAAAAGCGAAGTGCTTCCCGTCTGGCAGCCAGCTTAGCGTTTGGACACGCTTTATGTGGAATTTCTCAAGATCAAAAAACTCCCGGGCTTTGCCGCCGGAGATTGGAATGACCGAGATCTTCCCTTTGGAGATTACGGCAAGCTCTTTTCCATCAGGAGACCAGGCATGTAGCTCCTTATCAGATGTGTTCAATATTTTCTTTGCATCCCCGCCGGAAGAAGGGATGACATAAAGGCTTGGTTCATCCTCTCCTTTTTCGTCATATTTCACTATATAAGCAATCATCTTACCATCAGGAGACCACACCGGAAAGTTTTCGTGTTCCGGGGAATTTGTGATATTCACAGGCTCGCCTTTATCTGCAGATGTGACCCATATGTCTCCTCCATGCACTATTGCTAATTTTTTCCTATCAGGGGACCATGCACATTCATCTCTCCTGCCGTATCCAACAGGCTTTTTATCCCGTCCTTTGAAAACCATGACTGCAGGCCCGGTCGTTCGAGCGTCCTTCAGCGAAACCGGCACCACATAGAGATCCTCTTTACCCTCACTCTGTTTCTCGAATAAGAGAAGCCTTTTGCAGTCGTGCGATAGAGAACGAGGCTGAGGTTTGCTCACTCCCGAAACATCCAGCTCTATCGGTCTGGCCTCACCGCCTGCAAGAGGGATCATCCAGAAGGCAAGATCGTTCTTATATTTTGGTTCAATTGGATAGCCCCCTGTTGTGATAATCATCTTGCTGTCAGGAGACCAGTAGTGAACATACGGCCAAAGCTTGAGTTCTCTTCCAAGCTCGAAGGATGGGCCTCCGGAGGTTGAAACGACCCTGAGAACACAAGAATATTCGTAGGACGAACGGTAAAAAAGCAGATTTTTTCCATCGGGAGACCAGGAAAAAAAATCCCCTACTTCATTGGGCGGATCTATATCAAACACTTTTTCATCAACTAATCGGAAGAGATGGTACTTAAAGCCCGGAGCCGAGAATAATATCCAGTTGCTGTCTGGTGACCAGGAAACAGGACGACCGCGACCGACATCAATGATTTTCCGCGGCTTTCCCCCTTCGGTAGAGACTGCCCATATCTCAGAACGGCTCTTGTTGTAAGCAATAGTTTTGCCATCTGGCGACCATATGGGATTTAGCTCCCAGACAGGATCATCCGTGATCTGTGTCAGTGCGCCATCCTCGACTGAGACGGTCCAAATGTCAGCCTTGTATTTTCCCTCGGTCCCAAAGAAAACGATTTTTTCTGAATCAGGTGACCAGGAAACAGGTCCCTGCCACCCGAATTTGATGTCGAGGAGCTTTTTTGGTGGACCTTTCGCTCGCGCTGTTTCTGGAGAAACAGGAACTATCCAGATGGGCCCTTCTCTTGTGTAGAATGCAACCTTTTTCCCATCAGGCGACCAGGTGCCGCGCCAAGCATCCATGTCCACCAGATCAAAAGGTTCTCCCCCTTTCAGTGGGATCACAAGATTTTCATTAAGCAAGAATTTGCCATTGGGCGAGAGCTTAAGTCCAGGCGTATCGACCACATCCTTTTTACCTGTAAGTGCCCAGATTTTAGTATACTTCACGCCTGTTTTCGGGTCGATGATGACCTTCTCATCCAAGGTCGCATCACTTTTCGCTCTTAACTTCTTGTTCTCTTTTTCCTTCTGGACTCGAGCCATCATCAGTTGCGTAACAGGAATGATCGCACTTCCAGGATAGTCTTTGATGAGCTTCTCAAATATTGATAATGCCTCATCAAGCTGGCCCATCCTGAAATACGATTGTCCGATCCAATATTGAGCGTCTTGAGCTATTTTGCTTTTTGGAAGCAGTTTGATCACTTTTTCATACTCAACGATAGCCTCCTGGTAATTCTCTTGTTTTAGCAGTTCGATCGCCTTTTCAAAATGTCCTTCTGCTAATTTATCGGCATCTTCAGCAGAATTCGCCGGAGGTATAGCTCCAAACCAGGCAGCGGCAGGCTCTATCACCAAGATAGTTGCTAACGACATACACATCGCTAATATTAAGAAACTTATTTTTTTCATCTTTATCTCCTCCTTTTAGGGGGCAGATCAATCACGAATTCCACGAATGATCCAAATGTCACAGATTATTCGTGTCATTCGTGATTTTCTCTTTTTGTGGAGCTGATAGACTGTGCCATATCCATCAATTGAGCCATGTCCGTTTTACCGATCAGCACAAAAGATACAGCGCCGCTTCTCCAGGCTAAGATAGTCGCTCTGCCTTGACCCTTCAAGCCGGCGGCAGGCTCTACGCTGCGGAAGACGGCATACTCTCTGAAATCCTGGGCAGCAAGCCCTTGTTTCCCGTTCGATGACTGTTCGAACAACGATATAGTATCTATGCCGTTTGTGTAAAACACATGCAGGCTGTGGTAATCGTCGATCTTTTTGATGCTATCTAGAATATAGCCTGGATGAAGTCGCGGCAGCATTACCGGATCGAAATCAACGGCGTTCCGAGCTTGCGGAAGAGTGAGGATCTTTCCCTTTGATATTGCAGGAGCTTTTGCCGGACTGATTTCCCGCTGAGATGAGGGCCTCCTGAGGATTATGCCGGGCCTCGCAAATCTAGGAAGCTCGTCAATAAATTCATAATATAAGATGTCATCTCGGCCCATATACGCCCGGGCTGTTGGCTGCGTAGAGAGCTCTGCGGAGACGGTCTGTGTGATGGCTCCCTGATGTTCCATCAAATAGAAATTGATAATGGCTGAGTCATCATGTGCCTTTGGGGCAGGCTTCTGGATCAAATGACTGACAACCAGTGTCAAAACTACAATTGCCGCTGCTTCCGCAAACCGAAACGCTGCCTTCTTTGCAAATGAGTACGTGAGAATCCTCCGCCATGAAGATTCGTACGATTTCATCCGTGTCTTCAGCTTCTCATACATCAGAGGTGATGGTTCTATTCCCTTCCAGGTTTGAAGTACTCCAGATAGTCTGGTCAGTTGTCTTAAGAGTCGGGAGCAGTTCTGGCATTCGTCCAGGTGACTTTGTATCTCTTTTCTTTTTAGGTCATCCACATCGTTGTTAAGAAAAGCTTCCAATTCCTTTTGGATATCTTCACATCTCATCATTTAAACTCCTACGTATTTTGCTAAAATTCTTTTGAGCTTCTCATGTGCTCTGTGATTGAGTGATTTCACCGTCCCTATTGGAAGATTCGTGATGTCGGCTATCTCTGAGTGTTTCAGCCCTTGATATTCCTTCAGAATAACAACAAGATGCTCATTTTCCGGCAGAGATGCAATCGCTCCCTGAACTAAAGCTTCCAGTTCATCTGTCTCCACATGCTTCACAAGGTCTGATGAGGGATCGGGAATAAGCTCCTGAAGCTCAATACCTCCATTATCTTGAGAAAGCGCTTGAACATTCAGAGATAGATGCGACCGATGCTTCATTCTTCTTACCCTGTCGCGGCACAAATTAAGAGCTATCCGGAAGAGCCATGTTTTGAAGAGTGCAGTTACCTCATATTTCTTCTTTGCACGTACCACCCTGAAAAAAGTCTCATGACACAGGTTCTCGGCGTCGGCTGCGTTCATAACCATGCGGTAGATGAAGTTCAATAAGGGTTTTTCATATCTGCGATAGAGCATCTCAAACGCATCTTCATCTCCATCGCGAAAACTTAGCATCAAATCCTCGTCCGATCGGCTAATTTTACTTCTCCACTTTGATCTTGCCCTTAATACCCTAAACGCATGAGGCTCTAAAGGGTTGCAGAAATCTTTTTTGGCTGAGTAGGCCTTTTATATCATAGTAAAAAGTAGCGGTCAAAAAAATCGGGGTCAGGCCAACGATTCCGCAACTTTTCTCAAGATTTAAAATATCTCCTAAGATAGCTGGTTTATTTTATTACGATATTCGCATTAAAGGAATTTATGATTTTATCAAGGAAAAAAATAGAACCGTCCCTAATTCTTTTTCTAATATCTGATTCAACACGACGGGATCTTGTTCGACAAAACTATAATGAAAGCGGAACTTGACCTTTATAAAAATATTAGCCTATTATTAGAGAAGGAGAGGAAGCGATTAAAAAATCGCAATTCGTAAGAAGGCAGAGGACTATTTACTGAGAGGGCTTAACAATGAAAAGATTAATCGTGAGTTTTGTATTAGTTGCCTTATTCTTTCCTGCCGCTGCGACACCCCAAGACAGCGGCTTTGGCTTAGGTGTTATATTGGGTGAACCTACTGGGATTAGTTTCAAGAACTGGATTGGGAGCAATACTGCTTTAGACTTTGCTGTGGCTTGGTCATTCGGCGATAAAGCTGCAATCCATGTTCACGCAGATTATCTCTTTCATAACTTCCATCTTTTCAAAGTAGAGAAGGGCAGACTTTTGCTTTATTATGGTATCGGAGGTCGATTTAAGGCTGAAAAGAAAAGCAGAGTTGGGGTTCGTATTCCTGTTGGAGTATGTTATCTCTTTGAGAACGACCCTTTAGAGATTTTTTTTGAACTTGCTCCTATTCTCGATTTAGCCCCTAGCACTGTCTTCTGGGGTACAGGCGGCATCGGCATACGATATTATTTTTAATTCCTTCCACAATAACTTGACAGAATCTTCACACTTCCTTACCCTTTAAGTAAATATAATATGATGATTTAATACTGGGGACAATACCCCCCTTTTCTGCAAATAAGGATGCTTGACAATCTTAAAATTGCTGTCAAAAGGCAAAAAAAACTGATCATTATTTTTATGCTGACCATATTTCTGCCCTCAATTGCACTCAGTGTATTCGGTGTTAGATCCATAAGGAATGAAAGATTTAGATTAGTCAAGCAACTTGAAGACGAACATCGAAGAGCGGCTGACTTTTTAAAGAATCAGATCAGCTCTCGATTTGCGGATATCGAAATCATTTTGCAGAATCTGGCTAAACACCCATCCTTTAACCAGAAGAATTATGCTTCTATAGAGGAGTCGTTAAATAATCAGTTAAAGGGCAATCATCTTATAGAACATGTTTTTCTGGCTTATGAGGATGAAAAGCCTTTATTCCCTCTGTTTCTCCCTGTTTCTGAAAAAAGAGAATCACCCGTCCTCTCTTCCCTGACAAGCGCTCAAATAGAAGCCCTCGAGAGAGCCCAAAGATTTGAATTTAGCCAAGAGAATTTCTCCAAGGCAGTTGCTCTGTACCAACAAATTTTTTCTCGCTCCAAGAACAGAAATATCCAAGCACAGATGCTCAACAATATAGCCCGATGCTTCATGAAGTTAGAAAATTACGACAAAGCCATTCAGAATTACTCAAGAGTCTGCCAAGAGTATCCTCGGTGCCAAACTTCTTCATTATTACCTTTGGACCTTATAGCAAGGATTCAGATTGTCAGGTGTTATAGGAGGGCTAGAGCTCATGATAAATTTTTAGAAACCTCTTTAAATTTATACAGAGACATTCTTCAGAGAAAATGGTATCTGGATGACGACCAATTCAGCACCTATACTTCTATGGTCGAAAAAGATATTTCCGAGTTTTTGTCTGAAAATACCGAGGATTTGGAAGGAGAAGATTACATACAAGAATTCGATGAATTGAAAGGCCTTAATCAGAATATCAATGAACAGTGGCAGGTTGTCAGAAATGTGAAAGACTCTATCCTTCCCGAACTTCAGAGAAAATTAAATCAGCAGGACACCTCCACATCCAATCCCTTCCGCCATTCCCAAACCATAAACAATAAGGAATACCTCATATTAACTGCAGCCATTCTCTCTGAACAGGGGAATAAATTTTTGGGTTTACTAGGAGCTAAAATTAACAATGATTATTTGCTCAACCACGAAATAAACAGCGTAATGGAAGATTTTCCTTTTTCACAAGAAGCTTCTTTTGCCGTTTCCACTCTTACCGGTCAACAACTGTTGGGGAATAGAGGTTTGCCTGCAAAACGCTCCACTGTCACAGAATACTTTGAGAATAATTTTCCCCCTTGGAGAGTTGAATTTTATACGGGGGGAATGGAAAATTTTGGGATTCTAAATATCAAAAAAAATTTCTACTTTTTGACCATTTTGACCATTTTGGTCCTTCTCAGTTTCGGGACAGTGCTCGTGGTAAGGACTATCGCTCACGAGATGGAGGTTTTGAGAATAAAATCAGATTTTGTCTCCTCTGTCTCCCACGAATTCAAGACTCCCATAACTTCCATAAAGGCTTTGATCGAGAGACTGCAGCAGGGAAAAGTCAAAAGCTCTCATAAAAAAAAGGAATATTATTCTGTCATATCTCAGGATGCTGATAAATTGAGCAGCCTGGTGAGGAACATACTGGATTTTTCGAGAGTCGAAGAAGGGAGGAGTGAATATATCTTCAGGGAAACCGATGTGGCACAACTGGTTGAGGATGAAATCGAGAATTTCAAAAGAGACAAAATCTATGCCGGAATTAAAATTGATTTACAGATTTCTCCAAATATCCCCCATCTTTATGTTGATAGGGAGTCATTTTCCCTGGCTTTGAATAATCTTTTGGAAAATGCCGTGAAATTCTCACTGGGGGAAAAAGAGATTTTTGTAAAAGTAACAAAAGATGCAGAAAATATCATAATAGAGGTTGAAGACAAAGGCATGGGCATCGACTCCGGTGAGATGGATAAAATCTTCGATAAATTTTACCAGGGAAAAAGTGCAACCCAACAATCCATAAGAGGAACAGGCCTGGGATTAACCTTAGTCAAGCATGTGATGGACGCCTACGAAGGGAAAGTCTTGGTGAAAAGTAAAATCGGTCAAGGAAGTACTTTTTCGTTAGTATTTCCCATAGGGAAAAAGGGGAGTGAGATGTGATGTCTAAAAAAGTGCTTATTGTGGAAGATGATCCGGGTATCTCGCTAAGTCTGAAAGATGAATTTGAATCTTTAGGGTATACGGTTATTAAAACCGACAATGGACAGAAAGGTTTAACCATCGCCAGGCAGGAGGGTCCGGATCTGATCATCCTGGACTTGATGCTTCCTGTTATGGATGGCTATGATGTATGCAGAGAATTGAGAAACGAAGGCAACAGGACGCCCATAATCATGTTGACTGCTAAAAATAAAGAGATAGATAAAGTGCTGGGTTTGGAGTTGGGAGCTGATGATTACGTGACCAAGCCTTTCAGTCTCAGGGAGCTTATGGCTCGGGTGAGAGCAGTGTTGCGAAGAACGACAGAAAGGATAGAAGATATAGACAGTTATTGTTTTGGTCAGATTGAGCTGGATTTTAAAAAGTATGAGGCAACAAAGAGAGGGGAAAAAATGGATCTGACACCTCTGCAATTTCAAATGCTCAAACTTCTTATTCAGAAAAAAAGGGAAGTTATTTCCAGGGACGAATTCCTTGACGAAATCTGGGGAAGAGATAATGTTTTGATCTCACATCGCACCATAGACAGCCACATCGCCAATATCAGGAGGAAGATCGAGGACGATCCCTATCATCCCACTCATATTCTCAGCATCAGAGGGGTAGGATACAAGTTTGTTGATTAACATCTTGTGCACGGAAAATGCAGTGTATTTCCACACTTCCTTAACATATCTCGCATAGAAAAAACATATATTATTATAAAGATATGAGACATAGGGCCACATCAGACAGCACAAGGAGAATCTTTTTCGCTCTTCTTGTCTTATCCCTTAGCCTTCTCGTTCTGTTCAATAACTTATCCTCGCAGCAGACCGCAGGAGAGCTGTTCCAGGAGGCGCTCTACATGGAAGAAGCCGAAGGAGATCTGGAGAAAGCCCTTGGACTTTACAAGAAGATTTTAGAACAGTTTCCAGGGGAGAGAGAAATAGCTGTCAAAGCCCAGCTCCACATTGGCCTCTGCTATGAAAAGCTGGGATTGAAAGAGGCTCAAGATGCCTTTGAGAAGGTTGTCGATAATTTTCCGGAGCAAGAAGAAGAAGTCAAAATCGCCCGAGAGAAATTGAGCCGTCTGTTGAAGGCTAAAGCTGTGATTGAGGAAGAAGAAAAGGAGCTGACGATGAAGAAAATCTTTACAGCAGCTCCCAGAGACTTAGTAGGCGCACCTTCTCCTGATGGGCGGTATCTTTCAACGGTGGATTGGACAACAGGCGATCTGGCCATTAAAGAGATTCCTTCCGGGAAGCTCCATCGTCTCACCCATAAGGGCACCTGGGCAGAGTCGACGGAGTACGCACTCGTCTCCATATGGTCTCCTGATGGGAAAAAATTGGCCTATTCCTGGATGAATGAAGAGGGCTTTTTCGAGCTTCGTATTATTGGCCTGGACGGATCAGAGCCGCAGATCCTTTATCGAAACAGAGAAAATTTCCTTGTTCAACCATTTGACTGGTCCCCTGACGGAAAACATTTACTGGTGGGGATTGGGGAAAAACAAAGAGTCACCCAAATAGCTGCCATCTCTGTTCTGGATGGCGCTGTCCAGATTCTCAAAGAGGGATTGATTAAATCCGGCCTATATTCGGCTGACGGAAATTTCATCATCTATGATTTTGTTTCGCTAGCTCAAGAGTCCCGGGGAAGCGATATTGCTCTCCTCCCTGTCCAGGGAGGCGAGGAAATCCCTCTGGTTGAACATCCTGCTCATGACTTTTCGCTCTACTGGGACAAAGATGGGAAAAGGTTTCTTTTTTTGAGTGACAGAACAGGAAACATGGATATATGGGCTCTAGAGATGAAAGAAAGCAGGCCACAAGGAGAGCCCTATCTTCTCAAAAAAAACATGGGGAAGATAACGCCTCTGGGATTTACTGAGAATGGTGACCTTTATTACGCTATATACACAAGCATGAATGATGTTTATACAGCTTCTCTCGATCTTGAAAAAAACTCTCTTTTAGCTCCGCCCAGAAGAGCAGAGGAACTGTTTATGGGAGCTAACAGTTCACCTGACTTTTCTCCCGATGGGAAATACCTTGCCTATATTTCAAGGCGGACCTATGGACCCGGGCGCTTCGAACCCCAAGCAATATGTATTCTTTCTCTGGTGTCGGGCGAGAAGCGCGAACTTTTTCCAGATCTCGAGAACATAAGGTTTATCCGCTGGTCGGCTGATGGGAAAAATTTCTTTTCTTACGGGTTTGACAAAAAAGGACGCACAGGACTGTATTCCATTGATATTCAAACAGGCGAAACAGATTTTATCTTGAAGTGCAAGCCAAATGAAGAGTTTATCATGGAGCTCGATGTGTTCCATGATGAAAAAAGGATTGTCTATAAAAAATATGAGAGGGGAAAGGCAGGAACGGGAAGTATCATGAGCATTAGAATCCGGGATATTCAAAGCGGAACAGAAGAGGAAATTTATCATAAAGAGAATGCTTCGGAGAGTCATCATGTGGCTTTGTCCTCTGATGGGAAGTGGATAGCTTTTGATGATAGAGACCCACGATGGATTTTGAAAGTCATCAGAGTCATAGGAGGAGAATCCAGAGAGCTATTTAGAACAAAATCTGGAGAGACTATCACTTCATTTGATTGGAGGCCTGAGACTCGAGAGATATTTTTTACAAAGGGTATAAGCGGGAAGCCCAATCAATTATGGCGGGTAAGCTTAGAAGGTGAGGAACCACAAAGAATAGATTTATCTATGAGGAGATTGAGGGAATTGCGTTTCCATCCGGATGGGAAGCGCATTGCCTTTAGTGCTGGTTATATAGAAGCCGAAGTCTGGGTGATGGGAAATCTGCTACACTTGAAAAGAACCGAGAAGGTCTTCAAATAAATATTCTATCTTTGCTTATTTCACTAGTTTGATGATGTCCTTATTAAATCGAAGGTGAAATGGAAGTTGCCTCCGGCATAAAGTGTAGAGTACCAGCCAGCAAGCTTAATTTTGTTCCCTCTTTGGGTTGTCTCATAGTAGTATTCTTCTCCAAAAAGGAATTGTGGCAATTCTATAGTCCCCACGTCGATTTTCCATGTATTGTCTCCTGTTCGGGTGATCCAGATGTTGAAAGGATGAACAGACGCTTCACCCAGATGAGCACTTTTTGAAAAATCGATATTGTGGTAGGTAGGCGCTCTATCTCCTGTCTGGTAACGCAATGTCATATCGATATAATCGTGATAGTGTCCGTATGTACCTAATAGGTAAGATTCGTCATCTCCCATAGTCAATATGTCTTTGTCAAAAGCATGGAGTTCGATAAGAAAATATCTATAAGTGGACTCTTCATCATTTGTGTAGGGATGAAATTCATTATTCATGAAATTCTGCATACAATCAACTGTGCAAGAATCACATAAGGCTTTACAGGTATTATATGGGGAAGGAAATACGGAGCAGGGTTTACCATAATCTGGCTCAATCCAGTCATAATTCCCCTCATAAAGTTTCGTGAGTTCAACACCTTCGAAGTCCACATAACGGGTAGTTGTATTTTGAATCTTAAATCCAATATAGGTAACAAAATCGTTATCTCTCCTCCATGCTCCGGGACTATTCTTCTCTACTGTCACTTCGATGTTATTCTCCCCACCGATATAAATGGACCCATCACCAAACAGCATTGTATCCCCTACTGTCGGGATAGAAACTGCCCAGGTGGCTTCTTCTTTGGGTTCTTTCTTATCCAGTCCCGGCGGTGAATCAGGTTTCCCTTTGATTTGAACCTGGGCTTGCATAAAGCTTATGCCGATTAAAAACAAAACAGCAATCACAACACCCAAGATCCCAAAGTAACTAAATTTTCGGATTTTTCTCAATTTAACCTCCTTTTCCTTTTTATTCGATTTGAAGTTGCCCTTTTTCGGATGAATCTTTTGTCTTTGTCATCACCCCCTTCCTTTCCTTCTGAATATTTTCTTCATTACTTCTAATATATATATTTTCGGTGTGTTATGTGTTAAAGAAATGTGCAAATTCCCCACATATTCAGTGGAAATGCGCAAAAGAGAGAAATGAAGTTTTTATGGGGTTTAGAATCTGTATCTAATCCCCAATCGAATCACCCTTGGATTGAGAATTTCCCAAATCTCATTATAACTTGGAGAATTGACTACCTCATAGCGATACAGAGCGTGGCCGAAGTTGAAGACATTGAAGGCATCGACATGAAGGGAAAGGGTCCCGTATTTTCCGATCCGGATATCCTTCACCAGGCCAACGTCCATGTTATAAAATGTGGGAAGCCTTGTCTCTCCATATTTTTCTATATCGATATAATTAACTGCTCCCAATCCCACGGCCGCCCTTTCCGGTGTCCTCACAATTATCTGTTGCGATTGAGCATAGCCTTGTTTTGCATGGGCAAAAAAACTGACATTGAATCCCCAGGGGAGCTGGTAGAGGAAGCTCAGCTTGGTCATCCACTGGGCATCTCCAAATGCCGGGCGTCCTTCCCACTTGTCTTTGTTCGTAGGATCATTGAAACCATTTTCTCCATAGTGGAGGATGTTCCTCTGCAAGGAAAAGGAGGCATTCATCATCCACCGGTGACTCAGTCTTTTCGCGGCAGATATTTCGATGCCTGTGTAGTTTGTATGGTAGCCCGGCCGATTTGTCGAAAGCCTGCCTGCAGGTCTGTATCGGTCCAGGGTCCAGTATTCGTATTGGTAGGTTGTGCCGTCATGGGTGAGAGAGCCCTGGATAGGGCCGATATAATTTTGTCGACTCACGGTCCATCCGGTCTCCTTGTCATTAAGTATGTTCCAACCGGTTCGATGGGTGCGGCGGAGTGTTAAAGTGGCGCTCAGAGAGAAATTATAGAAGATTTCTCTCTCGATACCAAAGAGCAGCTCGTCTGTGAGGGTGGATTTGTAATCCTTGTCAATGACATCAGGATCATCGAGGCTTGTCGGATTCCAGGGATCAAAACCTCCATACCAGAGGATTCCATCCAAGGGATACCCGATAAGCTCATTCGTTGATACCCTATCATCGCCGTTTATATCAACCCAGTTATAAGCGGCATAACCCATAGCTGCGGGATTGACGGTGTTGGCCAGAGTTGCAGTCATCGGCTGGCTGTACCGGGCAAGATTGCCGCGGAGGATGGTCTTTCTGTCCTTTGTCAGGGCAAAGGTGAAGCCGATTCTGGGGGAGAGAGTTTTGAAACTAATTCCTGGATCAATGCCAGGAAATGTGAGTTGCGGAAGCAGTTCAGGGGCAATTTGACTTGCCTTGACGATGGCTTCATTGACCACGCTTTTTTCCTTGTCGAACCTGAAACCCAGATTGAGGGTCAATCTTCCCCTGGAGTAAGAATCGTTTATGTAGAAGCTGTAGCGGTCTCCCTTACTATCTCGGTTTTGTTCTCTAGATACTTCGGCAAAAAGGGGCTCTCCATCCCAGTAATATTTATATACATCCTGGGGAAAGGTCGTGTAATTTCTAGCCGGTGTCAGGCGGTACTCAACACCGAATTGAAACTCGTGATCACCGCCCAGCAGATTTTCAACAAAATAATTGCCGTCGATTTTGGCACTGTGACTTGGCCGCTCGTCTTTTTGGTAGCTGTACGAGCCGGAAGACATGCCGGTAAAGTAATCATATCCTGCCTGGACATTCATTCCTCCCTTGGGGACAAATTCCATAAGCATGGAGCTTGTGGCAAGCTTCAAGGTGAGAAGAAAATTGTCCGAGAAAGTGTGGGTGTCTTCCAATTTGATGAAAGTGCTATCTGCAGTCTGATCCCAGCTTGTCTCCGGAGGACTGAATGGACCAACTCCAAATCCGTCCTTTCTTTTTTTAAAATAATTTATGTTCAGCTCAGCCCTGTTATTCCTGTGAATTTGGAAGTTGAGCTTGGCGTTGTATCCCGCGATTTTTGTTTCATCCGGATAACCATCGATGGTGAGGCGGCGGATATCCTGGACCCCGTGACCAATCCAGAACCAGAGCTTATCTTTTTTTAGAGGTCCGCCTACCTGGAGACCGTAATCCCCGATCTGGTTGATCCTGTTTCCGACATAGTCCAGATCCTTCAATTCCTGAGTCCGGTTGTCTCCCTGGAGGTCGTCGTTGGCGAAAAACACCCGTCCCATGAATTCAAACTTGTTGCTTCCTCTGCGGGTGATAATATTAATGGAAACACCGCTTGTATGGATGGCCGATTTTGCCCCGCTTGTGACAACTTGCATTTCTGCGAAACTGTCGAAGTCGAAATAGCGGGATGAATAGCCAAGAGCAGCCATATCCGTAATCGGTATACCATCCAAGTTCCACATGGTGGATGACATACTCCCCCCTTTAGATGTGAATCCTGATTGTTGGCCAGAATGGCTGCCTCCCACATTCTCGGTGTACATATCAATTCCGGGAACGTGTTGGAGAATGACCCAGGGATCACGTGCTGAGGGGATTTCCTGCAGCATATCCAGTGTGACATTGGAGGCTGTCCCTGTTTTTTTTGTGTCCACAATGGGCGACTGTGCGATGACAGTGACTTCCTCTTCGAGTGTGGCAGGTTCCATGATGATCTGTAGGTCAAAATTGTTGCTGACCCGGATAATCAGGTTTTTCTGGATGTGGGACTTGAAACCGGCAAGTTCACATTTGAGTTCGTAATTACCCGGATAGATGTTGATGAAACGGAATATTCCGCCTTCGGTAGTGGTGATGGAGCGGGGATTATAGAGATCGGAATCAAGGGTGAGCGTGACTCCTGGGAGTGGATGTCCTTGTTCGTCGAGGACGACGCCGCGGATGTTCCCGTATTGCTCTTGGGCAGAGGAAAAACAAGAAAAGAAAAAAATTATAATGAGTATAATGGCAAGTTTTCGCATTGTCCCTTCCTTTGCTTGGTTTTATTTTTACGTTAATTGTTAGAATTAGGATTGTCAAAATTTCATTTCCTTTCAGATCCTATTACTCCACAATAACTTGACAGAATCTTCACACTTCCTTAACCTTTAGATGAGAGCAATATGGTATTTTGAAGAGGGGAATATCCCGCCATCGCCTGGGTCAAGATGCTTGAGAATTTAAAACTTGCCGTCAAGAGGCAAAAAAGACTAATCACAATTTTCCTCCTGACCATTTTTCTTCCATCGGTCTCGCTCAGTATCTTCGGCATCAGGGCCATCCGAAACGAGAGATTCCGCCTGGCCAAGCAGCTCGAGAATGAGCACAAAAGAGCGGCTGAATTCTTGAAATCTCAGATAGGTTCTCAATTCGAAGAACTCGGGTCCATCCTTAAGAATCTGGCCCGGTCGAGCGCTTTTTTGCAAAGTGAAAATGCCGGCATAAAAAATCTGCTGTACGCTCAACTCGCCGAACATCCTTTGGTAGAGCAGGTATTTGTCGTATTTGGCAATGAAGAACCGTTATTTCCATTATTCCAGCCAGTGCCTGGCAGGATTTCCGCTTCCTACGTGCTGACTTCAGAAGAAAACTTACAGGTGAGACTGAAAAGAGCTGAGGCCTATGAATTCAAAGCAAGAAATTACAGAAGCGCTATCTCTTTGTACAGGAGGCTTGCTGATCAGTCTCAAGATAAAAACTTCAAGGCTCAGATGTTGGCCGACATTTCCCGATGTTTGATGAAGGCCGAAGACTATACCGGAGCCATCCAGAACTATCGGAGGATCTGTGAGGATTATCCTGAGAGCATTACATCCACCGGACTGCCGTTAGCCCTTGTCAGCAGACTACAGGAGGCAACCTGTCTTCGGAAA
>Ga0307378_10004414_pt1 | contig 20087 bp, 18 predicted proteins | sample UN1MG_FD_202238 | JGI IMG/M metagenome (GOLD analysis project Ga0307378, IMG submission 202238) | Soil microbial communities from Risofladan, Vaasa, Finland - UN-1 | ecosystem: Environmental > Terrestrial > Soil > Coastal area > Acid sulfate soil | place: Finland: Risofladan, Vaasa | collected... | reverse complement strand
CCCGATACAACTGGTCGGGCACGCCCGGGCACACTTGCCGCAGTTGATGCACGCCGCGGCATCGATCGCCGCCAGGTTCCCGCCGACGTGGACGGCCTTGCCCTCCACCGGACAGGCCTTCTCGCACGCCTTGCAGGCGATGCAGCCCACCTTGCACGTCTGCCGCGTCGCCCGGCCGGGATCCTGGTTCCGGCACAGAACGTGAACATACTGCTCTCTGGGCAGAATCTCAATGATATTCTTCGGGCAGACGGCCGCGCACGTGCCACACGCCGTGCACCGGTCCTCCAGGACGCGCGGCAAGCCGGTCAGGGGGTCCACGACCATGGCGTCGAACGGGCAGGCCCGAACGCACGTGCCCAGGCCCAGGCAGCCATACGGGCAGGCCGCTTGGCCGTAATGGGTGGCGGTAGCGGCCCGGCAGTCGTTTTCGCCAACGTAGCGGAACCGCTGGCGGGTGTACTCGCACGACCCCTGGCACTTGACGACGGCCACCTTGGGGACGAAGTCCGCGACCTGGATGCCCATAATCTCCGCGACTTTTTTGGCGGTCTCGGGCCCGCCGGGGGTGCACTGGTTGGCCGGTGCCTCGCCCTTGGCGATGGCCTCGGCGTAGGCCGCGCACCCGCCGTAGCCGCATGACCCGCAGTTGACCCGGGGCAGGACTTCCTCAATCTGCGTCTGCCGTGGATCCACATAGACCCTTAGAAAACGGTCGGCCACGGCCAACAGCAGGGCGAAGGTCACAGCCAAGGCGGCAAGGACCACGCCCGAGGCGATCACGTAGGTTGTCACCGGGTCGGCCATGCGTGTCTTGTCCGACGTAACTCCCTGGCCCGCCGTCTTATACGGCGATGCCGAACAGTTTCGTGAAGCCCAGAAACGCCAGGGCCATCAGGCCCGCCGAGATGAAGGCAATCGGCAGGCCGCGCAGGGCCTTCGGCACCCGGCTCTCGGCCAGCCGCTCCCGGATGCCGCTCATCAGCAGCATCGCCAGCAGAAACCCGACCCCGCCGCAGAAACCGTTGAACGTGGCCTTGTGCACAGGCAGTCCGTTGGCCGGGTCGCGCCAAGCCTCGGTATTGAGCAGCGCGATGCCCATGACCGCGCAGTTCGTCGTAATCAGCGGCAGGTAGATGCCCAGCGAACGGTACAGCCCGGGGACGCTCTTCTTCAACACCATCTCGACGAACTGCACCAGGACCGCGATGACCAGAATGTACGAAATCGTTTTCAGGATCAGGACGAACCCATCCGCCGGCACGGGCAGGCCCAGCACCCCAAGCAGGTTGGTGTGGTTGACCGTGGTCGGCAACAGGAGGTGCCGGTAGATGAGGGCCGTGGCGGCCGACGCGATGCTCATCACGAAGATGACGGCCAGCCCCATGCCGACGGCGTCGGACGTCCGCCGCGACACGCCGAAAAACGGGCACAGGCCCAGGAACTTCGCCAGGACGAAGTTCGAGATCAGGATCGACCCGATGGCCAGTTCGACGTATCCGGCTTCCACGGCTAGTCGCCCCTTACGCCTTGGCTTCGGCCCAGCCCGTCTCGCCGCCGCCGGCCTCGGCGGCAGGTTCCTTCTTCGGCTTGGGGAAGTCGCGGGCCACCTGCGGCACGGCCGGCGTGGCCGTCAGGCGGACCGCCTCGCGCCGGCGGTTACCCATCCAGTAGAAAAAACCGAACAGCAAGCCGATGACGATGAACGCCCCCGGTGCCATCCCGAGCGCGGTAATGGGGACGTATGCCGGGACGACCGTGGTGCCGCCGACGGTGACGGGCGTCAGCCGGTATCCCCACAGCGTGCCGGCGCCAAGGACCTCGCGGATGAAGCTGATGCACACCAGCGCCAGCAGATACCCGACGCCGATACCCAGCGCGTCCATCAGGCTGGCGAACGGCCCGTGCGACGACGCGAAGGCCTCGGCCCGCCCCAGGATAATGCAGTTGACCACGATCAGCGGAATGAAGATGCCCAGGGCCTTGTTGATGGCCTCGGGGGCCTGCGCCTTCATGACGATCTCGACCATCGTCACGAACCCGGCGATGACAACGATGTAGCAGGCGATGCGGATCTGGTTCGGAATGAACCGCCGGATCAGGCTGATCAGCAGGTTCGAGCCGACCAGCACCGCCGTGGCGGCAATGGCCATCGCCACGCCGTTCTTGATGCTCGTCGAGACCGCCAGCGTCGGGCACAACCCCAGCACCAGGACGAAGACGGGATTGTGCTTGATCGGCTTGTCGGTGAAATCCTTCAGCAGCCCCATCGCCCACCACCGCTCCAGGTATTCTGAAAGGGCCATTCTAGGCCGCTTCCGAAGGCTGTCAAGCGTCTCGGCCGGACGCAAGCATCGCGGCGGAGCCGGCACGGGAGCCGCACGCAGGCCGTGTCACAAACCCGACCCACTATTGAAGGCGAAAGCAGAAAAACACGCGGAACACAAGGCCTTGTAAACACAGCACTTCCACACGCCACGCCCAACCTGGCGCGGGCAGAATGGGCCTCAAAACCGACCGCGCCATCCTGTTATGGAAGGACCATGCAAATGCCGGAGCGGCCCTGAAACCAGCGAAACGCCAGACCGGAATCTGAACGGGAGGCCCATGATGAAACTCGACTTCACGAACTTCGCCGACCCCGACCTCGATGAGGAGTTCGTCGAGCACTTGGTCCGGGACGAGGCGCCGGGTCGAGCGCTCCACTTCAACCGGCTGTGGGCCTACTACAAGAACGACATCACGCCCCTTGGGGCCGGCCTGCCGCGAGGCGCGTCCGACCCGGACTGGGTGGCGTGCTCGCGGCCGTATTACCAGGCCCAGGAATTCGGTCTGCCGGCACGGATCACGGGCCGGTCGCACCTGGGTTATGGCGGCGGGGGCGTACCCCAGCCCGCTCTGACGCGCAAGGAAGTCGTGATCGAGAACGACATCGGCTGGCGAATCGACACCGGTGTCCACTTCCTGGCCGGCAAGCCCGTCGGCATCGAAAGCCTGGCCCGCCGCCCCGAGGACGCTCGCCGGATCGAGGCGGCACTGGCAGCGGTGTGGCAATCGAGCGGCGGCGTATCGCTGATTCAAGAGATGGCCCTCCTGGGGGCCGTGTACGGTTTCGTGGACCTCGTGATCCGCGTGCGCCCGGACCGTGGTGACGCAGCCCAGGTCGACGACGGCAACGAGGGCGGCGTCCCCCTCGACACAGCCCCCGACGCCGCCCTCCGCGCCGGCCGCCTGGTGTCGCTGGAGGCCGTCGAGGGACCCCGCGTCCTGCCCATCCTCGACGAGCACGACTACCGGCGCCTGCGTTACTGGGTCCAAGTGTTCCATCGGCAGGCGAACTATCTGGCGCGCGGCGGCGCCCTGGCGCGTCTGCTGAGCCGCGGCAGCCGACAGACCGCAGAGGTCGAGGTCGTCGAGGTGCTCGGGCCAACCTGGTGGCAGCGCTACGAAGACGGCACGCTGGCGGCAGAGGGCCCTAACCCGCTCGGACGGATTCCGGTTGTCCACGTCCAGAACTTCGCCAACCCCATGCACTACGAGGGCGCGGGCGAGGTCGAACCGCTCATCCCGCTTCAGGACGAACTCAACACGCGGCTCTCGGATCGGGCGAACCGCGTGACGTTCCAGAGTTTCAAGATGTACCTGGGCAAGGGAGTCGAGGGGTTCGAGGACCGCCCGGTCGCCCCGGGCCGCATGTGGGCCACCGACAACCCCGATGCCGGCATCGAGGAGTTCGGCGGCGACGCCGCCAGTCCCAGCGAATCGGCCCACGTCGACCAACTGCGCCAAGCGATGGACAAGACGAGTGGCGTGACGCCGCTGGCGGCGGGCCTCTTGCGCGACCAACTCGGCAACCTCACCAGCGCCACGGCCCTGAAGGTTGTCCTGATGGGCACGCTCGCGCGGCTCGAGCGGAAACGCATCACCTACGGCGCCGCTCTCGCCGAGGCCAATCACCTGGTTCTCGAGACGCTCGACCACTTCGGCATCCTCAAGACCGACGCCCAAGACCGCGCCACGCGCCTTCACTGGCCCGACCCCCTCCCCGAGAACGCCGGCGAGAACCTCCACCAGGCTCAGGTCAAGCGCGACCTCGGTGTGCCGATCGAAACGATCCTCAGGGAACTTGGATACGAACCCGGCGCAGGCGCCTGACACCCGCAGGCCTTGCCTGTCGCGCCGACCTTGGACACGACGAACCGCAGAAAAGGAGGACACGATGTCCACCGACGCACAGACCCAGATGGGCCCGTCTCAGCCGTCCGGCTTCGACGCCGACGCGGCGGGAGTGCGGCAGGAGCCGCAGACACTCATTCGCGAGAGCATCAAGTACCGACGCCGCGCCCAGGACGCCGAGCGACGCGCCGAGGGGCTCGATGCAGAAATCAGCAACCTCCGCCGGCTCGACGAAGAGCGCGCGGCCGCCCTGGAGACGGAACTCGGCCAGGTGCAAGGCGAGGCCGAGGCGCTTCGCGCGCAGGTGGCCGACATCCAGCGCGACCGCAACCTGGAACGCGCGCTCGCCAAAGCCGGTTGCGCCGACACCGAGACCGCGCTGGCCCTGGCCCGGCAACGCCTGACCCAGGGCGACCTGCCGGAGGACTTGGCGGCCTTCGCGAAGGCCCTTCTTGAGGAGAAGCCGTGCCTTCGCGGCACGGCCTCGGCGAGACCCGCCGCGGTGGCGCCCCCGTTGCCGCCGCGGACGTCGGGCGCTAAACCAGCCGGCGAGAACGCCCCGGGGCGCGCCGCCCAGCGCCTCGCCGAACGGGCCCGCCAGACCGGCAGCCCTGGCGACGTCATGGCCTACATGAGGGTCCGCCGCGCCGTCGGTACCTAGCGCGGTGGGCCGGCCCGATGCGACGGGGCGGCAGCCACTGTATCCGAACCCAACGAACCACGCACACAAGGAGAAACCCATGCCTTTCACCGGAAAAGCGACGTACTCGGCGGGCGCAGCCCTGCCGGAGATTGCCGAAGACGTATCGGACCTCGTGGCCATCGTGAGCCCCTTCGAGACACCCCTGCTCGACGCCCTCGGCGACCCGCAGGTCGAGGCGCGGTCGACGCACCACGAATGGCTCGAAGACACACTCCTGCCGAACACCGACACGGTCACCACGACCCCGACCAACCCCGAGACCGACCAGGAGATCGAGGTGGACCACTCGGATCGGTTCCGCGTGGGCGACCAGGCCCGGTGCGGCGATTCCGAGGAACTTCTTCTCGTGACCGCCGTCGGCTCCACCACCATCACGGTCGCCCGAGGCTACGGCGGCACCACGGCCGAGGCCATCGCGGCGGGGGATACCGTCCACATCCTCGGTAACGCTTCCCTCGAGGGCCAGGACGCCGACGCGGCCCGGTTCACCAGCCGCACCCGCCAGAGCAACTGGACCCAGATCTTCTCGAAGACGGTCCTGGTCTCGGGCAGCGAGTTGGCCGTCCGGCACCTGGGCGTGGCGGATGAACTGGACTTCCAGAAAACCAAGGCCCTGCGGGAACTCCTCAGGGACCTCGAGAACACGGTCATCGGCGGCATCGCCCCGCAGGCCAACCAGATCGGCTCCGACTCCGTCCGCCGCACCACGAACGGCATCCTGCCGCAACTGGTCACCAACCGTTTCGTGCCGGGCGCGGGCGGGTTCCCCACCGGCGACGATCTGGACGAAGCCAAACTCAACGCGGCCCTGCGCCTCATCTGGGAGCGGTCGAGCGGACAGGTCGACCTGGTGGTCGTCAATGGCTACCAGAAGCGGCTCATCAGCCAGTTCGGCGCCGGCTCGCGCGCCTACGCGCCGGATGATCCGCGGTTCACCAGCCAGGTGGCCGTCTACGAGAGCGACTTCGGCGTGCAGCGCGTCGTGCTCTCCCGATGGGTGCCGCGCGACGCCGTCCTGCTGCTCGACTCGAGCCGTATCCAGGTCCTGCCGTTGGCCGGTCGCAGCTTCCACTACCGGCCTCTGGCGGCCACGGGCGACTTCGAGAAGGGCCAGGTCCTGGGCGAGTACGCCCTGGAACTCCGGAACGAGTCGGCCCACGGCGTCATTCGCGGGCTGTCAACCACCTAACCCTCACCGGGACGCGGGTCGGTCGCCCGGGCGACCGACCCCTCCCGCCTCCCCCGTGCCGGGAGACCTGCACGAGGGACGCGGAAGGGAAGCGCGACCGGCCACGAGCATCCACGCGAGCGGCTGTTCCGCGGAGGCCAAGGAGAGATGCCATGACCAACTTTTCGACGGACGCCGACCTCCTGAAATGGGAGCCCGCTCTCATGCGGGAGATCGCCCTGGACCACCAGTGCCTGACCCGAGGCGACGGCGCGACAAGCCAGACGTTCACCGTCACGGCCGCCGCCGGCCAGTTCGTCACCGGCAAGGTCAGGCCGGGCCACGTCATCCACCTCTCGAACGCCGACCAGGGGGTGGACGGCTACTACGAGGTCCTCAGCGTCGAAAGCGAGACCGAACTGATGGCCGGCCTCGTCGGCGGGCAGGGCGAGGAGTGGGTCCCCCTGCCGCCGGCCACCGACCTCGAGTTCGCCATCCATACGTTCGACCCGCAACACGAGGAGGCCCGCTGGACGTTGCTGGCTCGGTTCGGCCTCGATACCGACGCCTCCGGTCAGGGCGAGGACCTGGCGCGGTGGATCGCCCAGCACCGGACCCTCCGCCGCGCGAGCGTCGCCCTGGTTCTGGCCACGCTCTATCGCGGCCAGGCGACGGCCGGCCCCGAGGCGAGCGGCCTGGCTCGCAAGTCGGAACACTACGCCCGTCTCTACGAGGACGAGGCCACCAAGGCACGCCTCGTCCTGGACCGCGATGCCGACGGTCGCCCCGACGACATCCGCACGCTCGCCAGCCACCGGCTGCGGCGCGACTGAGGAGCCACCGATGAACGTCGCCGACCTTCAGATTCTGCAGTCCGTTCGCGAGACGCTCGCGGCCGCCCCGGGGCTGCGGACCGTTCGCCTGGTCCGGACCAAGGAGGTGCCGGAGGTGCCGCTAAGCCGGCTGCCGGCCGCTATCCTCGAGCCCTGTGGCGTCGAGAGCCTGAGATGGCCCGATGTGCCCGTCGGGCGCTACCATCTCGTGCACTGGCGCGTCAGCGTTCTCGACCGCGCGGTACCCGGGACGCGGGCCTTCGAGGCACTCGTGTCGGTGGCCCAGGCCTGCCGCTACGCCGTCGCGGCCAACCCGCTGCTTGGCGGCCGAGCCCAGGACGGGCCGCCCTCCGAACGCGATGCCGCGCCGGAGCCTGCCGTCGGCGCGATGCGCCTGGGGGCCATCCGTCTCGACGAGACCGTCGCGGGGCGGCCGACCGCGCTCGTCTTCGACGGCGCGTCCGGCTACTGGGCCGAACCGATGGTCGGCGCGGCCGCGCTGGACGACGAGGTCCTGTTCTCCTCCGGTCCCCACGCCGTGACGGTCGGCAGTCCGACCCGCCGCACGAAGGACCAACCGTTCAACGGCCTCTCGGGCGGGTTGACCCTCGACCTGGGCGACGGGTCTCGCGAGATCCGGCAGAAGGGCATCCTCTCGGCCGCGTCGGCCACCAGTCTGGCCCTCCTCGAGGCAGCCGTTGAGGCCTTCATCGACGGCCGCACGTACATCCTGACCACGCCCGACGGCGTGGACTACCCGATGTGCCGGCTCGAGCGATTCGACCGCCTCGGCCCCCCGAGGGTCGGCACGGGGTGGCACCAGCCTTACGAGATCACGTACCGACAACTGGCGAGGTAACCGTGTCTGCGACAGCCGAAGGAATCACACACGTCCGGGTCCGACCGATGGCCATCGACCTGGGTGGCGACGGCGCCCTCCCGACATCAGGAGCCGTCGAGGTGACCTGGGACTCGACGCAGGAGGGACGGTGGCACCAGGTCTACGTCAACGGTTGCCTGGCCGGCGTGACCGCCAAGCCAACCGACAGGCGTCTGGTCGTGCCGGCGCCGGTTGGCCGCGCCGGAACCAGAGAGGTGATCCTGGTCGAAGTCGTGGCCGTTGAGTCCGCGGACCGCTGGACCGACTTCGCCGGTGAACTCTCGGGCTTCGGCGAGGGAACCGGCGCCGAAGTACGCCTGACGTGGCAGGCGGGCGAGTACCTCGACCCGAACCTTGCGACCTTCGACGTCTTCGGTGACGGACACAGCGGCACGGTGGACTACGACACGCCGCTGAACGAGTTCCCGATCCCTGCCCAGCCCGGAGGCCAAACGCCCTGGGGTTACGGCTGCGGCGGTTACGGCGTGGGCGCCTACGGCCAGTCCGCCGCGCCGTATGAGTGGGCGACCGACCCGCTCGAGCCCGGTACCTGGCGCTTCGCGGTCGTGGCCGTGGACGCCGCGGGTAACCGCCTCGCAACGGCCGCAGAAGTGGAGATCGACGTGGCGCCGCTGCCGCGTCCCCCCGGCAACTTCCGAGTGTCCGACTACGACACCCAGGGCCGCACGGCAACCCTCTCCTGGGAGAAAAGCCCGGACCTGTGACGACGCGGGTCCGCGACCCACAGAAAGGAGTACCCGACATGGCCTCAACCTACACGCCGAACCTGAACCTGGAGAAACCCGGACACGGCGATCACGCCGGTGACTGGGACCAGGTTCTGAACGCCAACTTCGACCTCCTCGACACGGCCGCGTGGCGGGTGCCCGTCCGGACCGACGACCCGGCCTCGCCCGCCGAGGGCGAGCAGTGGGTCCGCTCCGACCTCGGGCAACTCCGCATCCGCGTTGGCGAAACGACCCGGAAGGTGACCCTGGAAGCCGTCTGACAAGGAGCGCGGCAGTCATGCTGACCTTCCGCATGGACGAGACCAACTTCGCCGAGGGCCAACGCGACGGCGTTCGCATCGTCACCGGCGTGGGTCTGAAGGCCGACTTCGATGAGTTCGCCGGCGACGGCAACACCATCGGCCTGTGGCACCTGCATGACGGAGCGTGCCAGGGCGAAGGGGCGGGCCTGACCGACGCCTCCGGCGGCGGTCACCACCTCGAAAACCACGGGGCCGCGAGCGCCGAGGACGGCTATCGCTTCGCCCACACCGACTCCGACTACATGCAGGCCCCCTTCCCCTCGCAGCCGGCCCGGTCGCAGGCCACGCTGGAGTGTTGGGTCCGCGACTATGGCGTGCCGCCGCAGACCGACTGGGCCTACCGCCGCGTCGCCTGTCTCTACCGCGACACCAGCAACTACCTGGAGATTGTGGCCCACCGGCACAACCCGCCGACCTCGTCCGCCATCTGGGGCCGTCTCGTGGTCGGCGGCGCAGCAGTCGGGTCAACCGTCTGGAGCGGCGCGACCGTCGATGCCCTGCTCGCCCAAGCCCAACCGTGGCACGTGGCCCTCGTTCTGGACTCGCCCAACGTCTTGCGGCTGTTCGTCAATGGCGTGCAGCACACCCCGGACACGACGGGCATCACGGCCCTGCCTTCGGGCGACTACACGCTCTTTCTTGGAATTTTCGGTGCGCTCCAGGCCAGCACGGCCCTCTCGGCCGTTCTGGACGAGGTCCGCCTGTCCGCCAGCGCACGTTACGCGGCGGGCTTCCCGCCCCACCGTCTTCTCGCCGAGGGAACCTACACCGGCCCCACGTTCGATGCCGTCCGGCTCACGGCCGACTGGGCCGACCTCGTCCGCACACAGACCGTGCCGCAAGGGTGCGGAACGGCCTGGGACGTGCGCGCCGCCGACGAGACAGACGCCGGCGGCGAACCCCAGGCCCTCTGGCAACCCTACGCGGGCGATCCCCAGGCGCTGCCCGACGGACGCTACTTCCAGTGGCGCGCTACGCTCTCGACATCCGGCGACCGCCTGACCTCGCCGACCATCGAGCGCGTGGACGCCCTGGCGAGCGAGGCCGGCTACAACGTCTATCACGCCATGGGGCCCGGGCCAGAATCGCTCGACTATGCCGAGCCCTGCTCCCGCGTCGGACCCACGGTAACTCAGGTGCCGACCGCCCCGCTCGACACCGGCACCATCCACTGGTTCGGCATCCGCCCCGTGGACGCCGACGGCAACGAGAGCCCCACCTCGCAAGGCGAGGTCCGGATCGAAATCAACGCCCAGGGCGGGCGCGAGCCCGACCGCCCGGCGGGCGCCCTTGCCCCGAGCGCGCGACCCCTGCCACTGGGTGTCGTCCGCCTGGGGTGGCGGTACCGCGTCGGGCACAGCGGCGTGCTCCCGCAAGCCTTCCGGGTCTTCGGCGACGGCGGCACGGGAACGATCGATTACGAGACGCCACTCGGCGAGGTGGGCTACGCCGAGGGTGTGTCCTGGTACGCCTGGACCAGCGACCCGCTGGCGCCCGGCGTCGAACACCAACTGGCCGTCCGCGCCGTGACGGTCGGCGGCGTGTGGGATGAGCAACCGGCCGTCGCTCTCGTCACCCCCGACGCCACGCCCCCCGCCGAAGTGGATGCCCTGCAAGCGGAGGTGACCCCATGACGGTTCAAGCGAACACCACAGCGCTGTTCGGTTCCCTTGGCCAGGCGACCGTCGTGCAGCCGCCGCAGGTCGAGGTCCGGATCGACGGCGCCGTCGAACCACGCCTCCGCCTCGACTGGCTGGAATCCGAGATGGATGCGGCGCCCAAGGCGTGGTTCTCCGCTGGGTTCGGGCAGAGCCCGGCCACCGGCGACGACGTCCGCCTCGAGGACGTCGCCGCGTCGATTCTCCCCGGTCGTGCGGTCCGGGCCGTCCTGCTTCGTGGCGGGGTGTTCCCCGGCATCGGCAGCAATGACCTCGTCGTGTTCGAGGGCCGGATCGGGCGCATTGAGATGGACCTGGAAAGCGATGGCGAAGGCCTTCGGTTTGAGGCGGAGGATCCCACCGGCGAGTTGCTCCGGCGCCGCGTGGGCGGCCAACGGGCCTGGACGGCCCAGGGCGGCGCCAACCGGGTCGAAGGCCTCCCCCTCGTCTTCAACCCCGATGGTCGCCCCAATGCCGCCGACCAGGCGTACGACCCGGGCGGCGGCGAGCCGTATACCGTCTTCGCGCACCAGGCCGGTGCAGGCGCCGTGGTCTGGACCCTGGACAAAGCGGTGGCCTACCTGCTCGCCGAGTACGGCGCCGCCGAGGACGTGGACGTTCCCACGCCGAGCGAGGTGAGCGCCGCCGTCGACGCCCTGGTCATTCGCGACGTATCGCTCGAGGGGCAGACGCTCGCCGAGGCGCTCGGCGCCCTGCTCGAACTGGCCGGCGGCCGCATCGTGATCAACACGGAGCCGCAGCCGGCCGGCGTCAGCCGACGGCTCGAGATCTGGTACCCCAACCGCGCGCCCGTCGGGTGGCTCGCCCATCAGCGTCCCGGCCTCCGGTACGACCCCCGGGCCACCCACTTCAGCGGGCTGCGCGGCCGGATGTGCTTCGACGCCGCACCGCGGCGCTACGTGGCCCGGGGCGACCGCAAACTGTACGAGTCCACCTTCGACCTGGTGGCCGGATGGGACGACGCGCACGCCTCGTACGACCCCGAGGACTTCAGCCCGAGCACCCATCCGAACTTCGGCACCGTCCGCGACGTCTTCCGCAAGTGGGTCCTCAACGAGAGCGGCCGGTACAGCGACCCGCCGTACGATCGCGGGCCGGCCCCCGACCTGTCGGCCCTGTTCGAGGGAGCGCCCTACGTCCGCCGGCGCCGGCGCCTGTTGGCGTGCCTGTCGCGCGACGCCCTCGGCCGGAGCCACGGCGTCTACGTCGAGGTGTCGCTCGACAGCGGCGCCTCGTGGGAGCAGGCGAGCGTCGGTGTCCGGGTCCTGCCCGACGAGTGCGGCCTGTACGTGACCGACGACCCCCTGCCGTCCCGGTACCTCGCCGCCGCGATGCGCGAGCAGGTGCGTGTCCGCGTCACCGCCACGATCGAGAGCGACTCGCTGCTGGCGGCCGAGTGCGCCGACGACGGGCAGGCCATCCTCCCCGGCCGCACAAGACACCTGAACGTCGCGGCCGGCTATCGGTTCCGGCGTGTGGCCGCGGCCAGCCGTTTCTACGGCGAGGCCAACGCCGACGAGGCCGACGACACCGACAGGCTGGAGGAACTGGTCCGCGCGGCCCGGGAGGCCGACCGACGGAGCCCCGCGCCGACCCGCATCGAGGTGCCCTGTCTGGCGATGGGCCACCGGGTGGGCGAGCGCCTTCTGGGCGTCCGCGGAAGGCGGTTGGACCTGGCCCGGCAACTCAACGGCTACGGCATCGCCCCCGTGGTCAAGCGAATCCGCTTCACCTTCGCCCCGACACCGCAGACGGAACTGGAACTGGAGTGAGACCCGCGCCATGGAAACCGATCGACTGAGAATCTACGCGCCCGACGCCACGCTCGACCGCGGCGGCGACCGGCACCTGGAGGCCGGGCGCCCCGTCGAGCGTCTGACGGAGATCGCCCCCGGCCGCCCCCCGTACCGGCTTCTCTGGTGCCGCATCGCCGGCGACTCGCCCGGCGACCCGCCCGACGAACGCTACTACGCCGACGAGGTGCGTCCCGCCGGCACCGACCCGGGCGGCCATATCGAGTGGGAGGCCGTGCCGGACGGTCTCTCGGGGATCACCGTCCACAACGTCGCCGAGGCCGAGGCCGGAACACACCTTGTGCCCGAGGACACGATCGTCCGCGTCGAGGAACGCCTGGACCGAAGCGGGCCGCCCGAGATGGCCTACCTCGCGAACGTGCCGGTCACGGTGCCGCTCGTGCGCCTCGCCGAGGTCGGAGCCTACGACGATGGCACGTACACCGTTCAGCCGGTCCGCCGGGAAGCGGGCGGGTTCCAGAACGACGGCGACCCCATCGCCGGCGTGCCGAACCTCGGCGAACTGTGGCCCGACGAGGCGGGGTACCTTGCCGGCCCCGAGGCCTTCGACCGGTACGTGCACATCCACTGGACGCCGGCGGGCTGGGTCATCCTCCTGCATCCGCCGCGAATGGTGTAAAGGATCCGCCCATGCCCTGGACTCTCGATCGGTGGCCGCCGGAGGCCGGCGACGCGCTCGACACGGACGTCGTCTTCAACGAAATCCGCGATGCGCTTGCCGAACGCGACGGACTCGTCCCGGCCGACTGCGTCCCCGCCCCGTTCGACCGGTGGGACCCCCTTCGCGGAACGCCCAAGGGCGGCCAGCCCGTCCCCCTGCCGACCGTTGCGAACTTCCAGTTCGAGATCCAGGAGATGCTCGACCTGGCATGGCCCCTGCGGTGGTGGGACCCCAGCCGGGAAACCCTCTACACCCTCGCGAACCTCTGCCAGGACGCGTTCGGCGCCGGCGGCTGGTCCTACGACCTGACCGCCGAAGACGAATACGGCGCGCCCGAGAACCCCTGGACGCCGCCCTATGCCACCCTCTTCGAGGAACTCTACGAGGCGATCAACCGGCTGGACCGCTTGCGCATCCTGCCGACCGTCAGCCAGTGCCAGCGCCGCGACAGCGTGTACCGCCTGACGTGGGGCATCGACGACTGGCCCGAGGACCGCGCCGACACGTTCGCCCTGTTCGACGGAAACGACGACGGCGTCGGCGTGGGTCTCGCGTTCGACGTCGGCATGGGCGCCGAACTGTTCGATACCGGTTTCAGCCAGCAGTGGTTCGCCGAGTCGCGAGACTTCCGAATGACGTTCACGACGGCCACGCTCGAAGGGTACACCGTCCGCCGGGCCTGGCTCGACTTCACGACCGCCGCGCCCGAGGGCTCCGCGGACTTCTCCGACACGTTCACGGCCGAGGTCCTCGACGCCGACGAGAACTCGCTCGACTCCTTCGAGTCGGCAGATTACGGGCCCCGGCACGTGCTGGTGCCCGCCGGGTCGATCAACACCGGCGGCGACACGTCGCTCGTCATCCGCTCGACGCGCCCGAACACACAGGACCGGACCGAGTGGACCCCCGCCGGACCCAACTACGCCAGCACGTACCGCGAAGGGCTGGCCGTGGCCGGCCCGATCCGACTCATCGTGGAGGTGGACTTTGAGTACCGCGCATGACGTGCCGACCGGCCGCGGACCCTACGTCCGCCGCGAAGTCTGCGAGACCTTCCGTCAGGAGCAGCGCGAGGCCCACGCCCGCACCTGGCAGGAACTGCGGACCCTGCGGCGCCTGGTCATCCTGCTCGTCGTCGGCGGGCAACTGTTCACCGGCGGTCTGAACGTGGCCGGCTTCGGCTACTGGCTCGACCAGCATGCCGCCCACCCGCACACCCCCACCGTGCAGGGGCTGGCCGCCGTCCGGGCCGAGGCGCGCGAAGACCTCAAAGACCTCCGCCGCGAAATGCACGAACTGGTCGTGTCGGCCCTGTCCCGCTCGCGGCCGCCGCGCTCACCCGACAGACCCAACGAAGGAGAACCCGAATGAACCGCACCACGCTGTACTCGATGTTGATCGCGGCCGTGTTGGCCGCCCTGGCGGCAGGCTGCGGCACGCCGGCGGCGCTGGAGCGCAGTCAGCGACTGCAACTCGCGGCCATGGTTCAGTACCGCGACGAGATGGCCGCCTACCACGCGAAGGTCGCCGCCCAATTGGCCGCCGAGAAACGCGCCCAACTGGATACTGCCCTGGCCGCGTCGCTGGCCCAGTCGGCCGACGCCGATGGCCGAGTGGCCGTCGCGGCCGCCATCGAGAAGGCCGCCAAACGCCTCGCCCTGGAAGACGCCTTCCGCGCGAACCTGTCGCGCCTCGACCAGGAATTCGCCCAGCGGCAGGCCGCCATCGGCCGTGCCATCGAACTGGCCGAGGACACGCTCGACCTCGTGGCCGAGTACGGGCGGCTGGCCTCGCTGCTGCAGAACCTGTTCGTCCGCGAAGCGGAATCGCGGCAGGCCGTCACCACCTACGAAACGGAAAGGAGTACCAGCGATGCAGGAAGCCGAAACGAACCTGAAGCAAGCGGCCGTTGACTTCCTCGAGGCCGCCGGGGCCCTGGCCGACCGCGCCGCCGACAGCGCCGCCGACCCGCTCGACGCCGTCTCGACGGACCTCTTTGAACTCGGGGACCTCGAACCCGCCATCGACCGCCAGGAACTCGCGGACCTCAAGAGCCGCCTCCGCACCGAGCGACTGTTGCCCGCGACCATCCTGGAACTCGTCGCCCTGGCCCGCCAGGTGGCGGCCACGTTGACGGGCGTGTGACCCGACCGGGCATCCGCGGCAGAGACCCGGGCCGGACGCCGGCCCGGCTCCGCCATCGACACTCCAAACGAAAGGACGCGTGAACCATGAAGGCACTCCTGCAGAGCAAGAAGATGATTCTGAGCCTGGCCGGCATCGCCGCCGTCGTGGGACTGGTGCTGACCGGTCACGACCTGGAAACCGTCAAGTGGGTGGGCGGTTTCATCGCGGGCATCGTGGCCAGCCTGAACCTGGGACAAGGCCTGGCCGACGGCCTCTCCGAGGGCCAGACCAGCGCGCTGGGCCCCCGGGCCTGATATCTCGCCGCGCTTGACACGCCACCAGGTTCGAGGTACAGTCTACTTAGCATTTTCCCCGGGAAGCGCGTCTCGGGTCACGGCAGGGGCGGCGAGAGGCACTTTCTGTCAAGTCCCGTGCCGGGTTACCCGTATATTCTGGTGTGCCGTCGTTCGATCGGCAGGCGCCAGAGAACACGTCGCGGATCCACGGACAAGGGCGATATGCCCACACTGACGATCATCCAGGGGCCGGACCACGGCAAGACGTTCGACGTCGACGGGCTCACCTCGACCATCGGGCGGGACCCGACGTGCGACGTCTCGCTGCGCGACCCCGGCGTCAGTCGGTTCCACGCCCGCTTCGAGTGGATGGACGACCGCTGCATCCTCAAGGACCTCGGCGCCGCCAACGGCACGTTCGTCAACGGCATCCGCGTCAACGACGCCGACATCCAGACGGGCGACCAGATTCGCGTCGGCAACACCATCCTGACCGTCAACCAGCCGCCCGGCCCGGGCGCCCTGGTCGATCACCGGGGCCTGCCCATCCAGATCGACTCGGAAGGCCGCGTCGACGCCTCCATCATCACGACGGCCCGAGCCAGCGGCGAGCCGCATGCGGCGTTCGTCGGCGGCGAGGACATGGCCGACATGCGCACCAGCATCGTCGGCCTGCGGGCGCTGTACCGCATTGCCGAGATGCTGGCCCACGATTACGACATCGACCGCCTCCTGACGGGCATCATGGACATGATCTTCGACGTCGTCGACGCCGACCGCGGTGTCATCCTGCTCAAGGAAAAAGGCACCGGCCCCCTGGTCCCCAAGGCCATCCGGTACCGCGAGGACCTGCTCGAACAGATCCGGCGCGAACAGGCGGCCGAACAGGTCGGCGGCGGAGACACCCGCCTGGGCAGTACGGCCGAGCGGGTTGGACCGCCCGACGGCAAGGCCACCCCCATCTGCGTCTCGCGGACCATCATCAACTACGTCATGCAGCGCGCCGAGGGCGTCCTGACGACCAACGCCATGCAGGACCAGCGGTTCGAGGAAGGCGAGAGCGTCCAGGACTTCGGCATCCGCAGCGCCATCTGCGTCCCCATCAAGAGCCGCGACGAAATCCTCGGCATCATCCACGTCGACACCCACGTCAGCCAGGGCCAGTTCTCACCCGACGACCTCAAACTCATGACCGCCATCGGATGCCAGACCGCCCTGGCCGTCGAGAACGCCCACCTCATGGCCAGCCAGGTCCAGCAGGAACGCCTGGCCGCCATGGGCCAAGCCGTTACCAGCCTGTCGCACTACATCAAGAACATCCTCCAGGGCATCCAGGGCGGCTCGCACGCCGTCGAGAGCGGCCTCGACCGCAAGGAACCCGAAACGGTCGCCACGGGCTGGGAAATCGTCAGCCGCAACCTCCACCGCATCAACGCCCTCGTCCTCGACATGCTCTCCTACAGCCGCCAGGCCGCCCCGAACCTCCAGCAGATGTCCGTCAACGCCGTCGTCCGCGAGGTCGCCGAACTGGGCCAGGCCGGCGCCAAGGAAAAACAGGTCGAACTGACCACCAAACTCGACACCACGCTGCCCGAGATCCGGATCGACCCCGACGGCCTCCACCACGCCTGCCTGAACCTCCTGTCGAACGCCATCGAGGCGGCGCCGCCGGTGCGCGGAAAGGTCGAGATGGCCACGCGTCTGTCGCCCCACGGCAGCGAGGTCTGGATCACCGTGGCCGACAACGGCCCCGGCATCCCCCACGAAGAGCAGCTGCACATCTTCAATGCCTTCTACTCGACCAAAGGCCACAAGGGCACCGGCCTGGGCCTGGCGGCCGCCCAGCGGATCGTCGAGGACCACGGCGGCTTCATCTCCGTCAACTCCGAGCCGGGCGCGGGCGCCGCTTTCGTCATCCACTTACCCAGGAAGTGACCTCCCGCGCCGACAACCCGGCCCACGCCGGACCGACGGCCCCGGCCCTTCCTCGATGGAGGCAAACCATGGTACGCATCTTTGCAGCCATCCTTGCCGTGCCGCTGCTGGCGGCACACGCGCCCGCGGGAGAGGCCGCCTCGTGGCAATCGCTGGGCGCCCCCGCCGAGTGGGGCGCCGCCGACCCCCGCCTGGGCTCGTACGACGGCTTCGGCTGGTACCGGGCGTTCGTCCAGGTGCCCAAGACCTGGGCCGGACAGACCCTCGACCTCGAACTCGGCCGCATCGACGATTGCGACGAGGCGTACGTCAACGGCACGAAGGTCGGCGCCACGGGCACGTTTCCGCCTGACACGAAGACCGCCTGGCAAACGCCGCGCCGTTACCGCGTGCCGCCCGAGCACGTCCGATTCGGCGACTGGAACCTCATCGCCGTCCGGGTGTTCGACAACGGCGGCGGCGGCGGCATGGCCGAGGGGCCGCTCACCCTCTCGTGCGCCGCCGGCGGCGTCAGCCTCGAAGGACGCTGGCAGTTCCGGACCGGCGACGACCCGTCCTGGGCCCGATGGCCTGCGGACCCCGACAGCGAGGAGGGCCGAACCTTGGCCAAGAACATCGCCCAGGCACACGCCTTCGGCCAACTCCGAAAGGTCGCCACGGCCGGTCCCCCCGACGCGCCGCTCGCGCTCTGGTACCGCCGGCCCGCGCGCCAGTGGACCGACGCCCTGCCCGTGGGCAACGGCCGGCTCGGCGCCATGGTCTTCGGCGGCATCGACACCGAGCGGCTCCAACTCAACGAGGACAGCGTCTGGTCGGGCCGGCCCCGGCCCGACGCCGACCGGCCCGACGCCCACAAGGCCCTGCCCGAGATCCGAAAACTCCTCGCCGAGGGCAAGTACGGCCAGGCCGAGGCCCTGACCAACCGCCACATGACCAACCAGGGCGGCGGCTTCGACGGCGCCTACGACAGTTCGTACCAGACCCTCGGCGACCTGACCCTCGAGATCGACCTGCCCGACGCGGCGGTCGAGGCGTACCGACGCTGGCTCGACCTCGACACCGCCGTCGCCTCCGTCACCTACACGGTCGCCGGCGCCGCCTTCACGCGCGAGGTCTTCTCCTCGCCCGTCGACCAGGTTCTCATCGTGCGGCTGGCCTGCGACAAGCCCGGCATGATCTCCGTTACCGCCAGGCTGTCGCGGCAGGCCCACGCCGCGACCGAGGTCGTCGAGCCCGATGGCCTGGTCCTGCGCGGCCGGGCCGACGGCAAACCGGACGACCTCGTGTTCGAGGCCCGCCTGAAAGCCGTCGCCCGCGGCGGCCGCGTGACTGCCGCCGACGGGGCCCTGCGCGTCGAGAAGGCCGACGAGGTCGTCCTGCTGCTGGCCGCCGACACCGACCACGTCCTCGACCGCTCGAAGAACTACCGCGGTCCCGACCCGACGGCGGCGGTCGTCAAGACCCTCGCCGCGGCGTCGCAGAGACCGTTCGACGCGCTGCGGGCCGACCACGTGGCCGAGCACCGGCGCCTGTTCCGCCGCGTCGACCTCGACCTGGGCACGACCGACGCGGCGCGCCTGCCCACCGACGAGCGCCTCGCGGCCGTCCGCGGCGGGGCCTTCGACCCGCACCTGGTGGCCCTGTACTTCCAGTACGGGCGGTACCTGCTGATCGGTTCGAGCCGGCCGGGGTGCCTGCCGGCCAACCTCCAGGGCATCTGGGGCGACGGCCTGCGGATGCCCTGGCACGCGGACTACCACGCCAACATCAACGTCCAGATGAACTACTGGCCGGCCGAGGTTGCGAACCTCTCGGAGTGCCACCTGCCGCTGGTGGACCTGACCGAATCGCTCGTCGAACCCGGCCGCAAGTCCGCCCGGTGCTATTACGACGCCCCCGGCTGCGTGTTTCACATGATTACCAACGTCTGGGGCTGGACGTCGCCCGGCTGGAGCGCCGGGTGGGGCTTCTTCCCCGCCGGCGGCGCCTGGATGTGCCAGCACCTCTGGGAACACTACGCCTTCACCGGCGATAAGGTCTACCTGGCGCGCGTGTACCCCGTCCTGAAGGAGTGCTGCGAGTTTTTTCTGGCCTACCTGGTCGAGGATGCCGGCGGCCACCTCGTGACGTCGCCGTCGACGTCGCCCGAGAACCGGTTCCGCACGGCCGACGGCACGGTCGCCTCGGTGAGCGCCGGCGCCGCCATGGACCGCCAGATCGTCTGGGACCTCTTCACGAACACCATCGAGGCCAGCCAGGCCCTGGGCACCGACGAGGCGTTCCGCAAGAAACTCATCGACGCCCGCTCCCGTATCCTGCCGCCCCAGATCGGCCGGCACGGCCAACTCATGGAGTGGGGCGAGGACTTCGACGAGCCCGAGCCGGGGCACCGGCACGTCTCGCACCTGTTTGCACTGCATCCCGGCCGCCAGATCACCGTCACCGGGACGCCCGACCTGGCGAAGGCCGCCCGCGTCAGCCTCGAGCGGCGCCTGGCCTCCGGCGGCGGGCACACCGGATGGAGCCGGGCCTGGATCATCAACTTCTGGGCACGCCTGGGCGACGGACCGTTGGTCGGCGAAAACATCCAGGCCCTGCTCGCCAAGTCCACCCTGCCGAACCTCTTCGACAACCATCCGCCCTTCCAGATCGACGGCAACTTCGGCGGCACGGCCGGCATCGCCGAGGCCCTCGTCCAGAGCCACGCCGGCGAACTGCACCTTCTGCCCGCCCTGCCCCCGGACTGGGTCACCGGCCGCGTCCG
>Ga0307378_10004413_pt1 | contig 20091 bp, 18 predicted proteins | sample UN1MG_FD_202238 | JGI IMG/M metagenome (GOLD analysis project Ga0307378, IMG submission 202238) | Soil microbial communities from Risofladan, Vaasa, Finland - UN-1 | ecosystem: Environmental > Terrestrial > Soil > Coastal area > Acid sulfate soil | place: Finland: Risofladan, Vaasa | collected... | reverse complement strand
AGAACCCATCGACCACGAATACTGACGTTGCCAACAACGGCAACCGCGAGGATGTCTGGTCGGTCGAGGCGAAGGTCAACTCGCGCGAAGTCCAGTACGACTTCCGGGTGCTGTATGACGGGAACGTAGCGGACACGATCACCCAGACGCCGCAGGTAACGGTTTCTGTTGGCGGTACGTCGTTTGACGGTGCGCGGGTCGAGACCGTCACTGCTGCGGACACGGTGAGCGCACAGGTTGATTTCTCGGCCGCGCAGGCTGAGACGTTGGCGGCTGCTGACACGGAGACGGCGCAAGTTGATTTCGTTGCGGCCCAGGCAGAGACGTTGGCTGCTGCTGATACGGAAACTGCGCAGGTCGATTTCGTCGCTACCACCGCAGAGACGTTGAGCGCGACGGACACGCAGACCGGCCTCAGAACGACGCCGCGAGACGTTGCGGAGACTCTCGCGGCGGCGGACACGGTTAGCGCACAGGTCGATTTCTCGGCGTCTGTCGCTGAAATACTGGCGGGCGCAGATACCGTAACTGCGCAGGTTGATTTTGTCGCGACCGTAGCTGAGACGCTTTCGGCTGCCGATACGCAGAGCGCCCTGAGAACCACGCCGAGGGACGTTGCTGAAACGCTGACTGCTGTCGACACGCAGGACTCGACGATCACGTTGAACGCTGCCCAGGCCGAGACGCTTGCGGCCGCAGACACGGTAAGCGCGCAGGTTGATTTCGCCCCGACCGTGGCGGAGACGCTGGCGGCTGCGGACACCGAAGGCGCGCAAGTTGATTTCGTGGCAGCCGTTGCCGAGACACTGTCGGCGGTTGATACGCCGAATGCAGGCGCAGATTACATCGGCGGCATAGCTGTAGTTGAGACGCTGACGGCCACCGATTCGCAATCGGCGGCGGTGGTACACACGGCAGCCGTGGCGGAAACCCTGTCTGCGGTGGACACGCCGAGTGCGAGCGTAGATTACGCCGCTGGCATATCTGTGGTTGAGGTTTTGGCGGCGGCAGACACCGTCAGCGCACAGGTCGATTTCTCGGCGGCAATGGCTGAGACGCTGACCCCAGTGGAAACCGTCACGGCGCAAGTCGATTTTGCCGCGACGGTGGCGGAAACGCTCGCCGCTGCGGACACGGTAAACGCTACCGTTGCTGGGGCGCTCAACGTGGTGGTTGCGGAAACTCTGTCTGCGGCCGATACCGTGTCGGCAACTGTCGTCTACGCCGGGGCCGTTGCTGAAACGCTCTCGGCCGTTGATTCGCAGGTTGCGGTCGGGAACTTCGTGGCGGCCGTTGCTGAAGTTCTCGGCGCGGCGGACACGGTAGACGGGCTGATCTCTGCCGACGCGGCGGTGGCCGAGACGCTTACCGTCGTGGACACGGTCGATGCGACCGTGGATTACGCGGCCAGCGTTGCGGAAAGCCTTACGGCTCTGGACACCGTCGGCGCACAAGTCGATTTCGCGGCGGCGGTTGCGGAGATCCTTGCGGCGACCGACACGCAAGACGGAACGGTTCCGGTTCTTGGCGCCACCATATCAACGACGGGGTATCAGGTGATAGTGAATCGAGACGACACCGCGGCGCCCCTTTTCCTCGCCGTGGACAACGGCGGGGGAGTCCCGGGGCTGACGGTGACGGCGAAGGTTCGGATTGGCAACGGGACCGATTACCTAGATTTCGACGACGACACGTTCAAGGCGGCCGGCTGGGTGCAGAAGACTCGCACACTGACCGACATCGGCGGCGGACACTACACGGGCGCTCTGGATATTGCGGCGATCACGAACTTGCCTTCGACTAACCACCTGTCTGTCGAGTACGCGATCTCCGGCTCTGTGACGGCGGTGGCGCAAGCAATCATGTCGTTCAATCTGTCCAAGGACACCGAGGTCACTAACGTCAATACGTTGCTCTCGGTGATCGAGGGGAGCTACGACATTCGTCAGGCTTTGCGGCTGCTGCTGGCGGTCTCTGCTGGCAAGGTCACTGGTGGCGGGACCGGGACGGAACGCTTCCGCGATGTGGCGGACTCGAAAGACCGGGTTATTTCCGTCAATGACGCGCAGGGCAACCGCACCGCCATCACGCTCGATGCGGGCTGATGGCCCTCAAGCATTTTGCGGCAAACCACTTCGGCGGGAAGCATTTCGCCTCTGCGGTATGGGGCGGGATTAAAGGTGTGGTTTCCGAGTGGATTCAAAGAATCAGACGAAAAGGACGACGGTAAATGACGTACAGCAAGGCAGCGAAGATTAAGGCGCAAAAGCGCGGGAGGGGGCAGCTCTCGTACTACTCGCGCGCGGTCACGTTGAAGATTTGCAATCGCATTGCCGGGGGGGAATCGTTGGTGGGGATCCTGAAGTTCGCTGGAATGCCATCGAGGTCGATGGTGATGCGATGGCTTCATAAGCACGACGAGTTTCGCGATCTGTACGCGATCGCGCGCCAGGCGCAGGCGGAAATGTACGCCAACGAGATCATTTCGATTGCCGACGAGGACCCGGTGATGGTGATGGATATTAAGTCGGTCGGCGGCCGGGACGTGGAAGTTCTGCGCGTCGACAGCGCGGCGGTGCAGCACCAGAGGAACCGGGTAGACGCGCGCAAGTGGGTGGCATCCAAGCTCCTCCCGGGTAAGTACGGCGATCGGCTTGAACACGTTGGGAAGGATGGCGGGCCTGTTCAGGTCTCAGCGAAGATCGAATTCGTATGACCAAGCAAATCGCAGTCGATGCGAAGTTCCCGAGGGTCTGGAAGCCGTTATTCGAGCCGCACCGCTACAAGGTCTCCCACGGGGGGCGTGGAGGCGGGAAGTCGTGGGCCTTTGCGAGGGCCTTGCTGCTTAAAGCGATGCAGGACCCCTTGCGCATCCTGTGCGCCCGGGAAGTGATGAAGACCATTGCGGAGTCGGTCCACCAACTGCTGAAGGACCAGATCATCGAAATGGGGATCGTGGACTTCTTCGTAGTGCAGGAACACTCTATCAAGGGCGTGAACGGATCGGAATTCACCTTCGTTGGCTTGCGCACGTTGAGCATCCAGAACGTGAAGTCCTACGAGGGCATCAACATTTGCTGGGTTGAGGAAGCCCACACGGTTTCAAAGCGAAGCTGGGGCATCCTGATACCGACGATCCGAACTCCTGACTCGGAGATTTGGGTCAGCTTCAACCCGGAGCTCGACACCGACGACACGTACACGCGGTTCGTGCTGCGCAGCCCGCCGGATGCGTGGGTGCAGCGGGTAACGTGGAAAGACAACCCGTATTTCCCGGGAGTGCTGGAAAAGGAACGGCTGCACCTGAAGGCGACGGACGAAGAGGAATACGACCACGTTTGGGAAGGCAACCCCCGGTCATCGGTGCCAGGCGCGATCTACTCCAAGGAAGTGCGCGCAATGATCCAGCAGGGCCGTTTCAAGGATGTCCCCTACGATCCACGCCTTCCGGTGGATACGATTTGGGATCTCGGCTGGAACGACCAGACCGCGGTCATCTTCGCGCAGCGCATTTCCTCTGAAGTTCGCATCATCGACTACGAGGAGGAGTCGTTCCTGCGCTATGACGAGTGGGCGAAGATTCTGAAGGAAAAGCCGTACAGCTACGGCCAGCACTGGCTGCCGCACGACGGCGGCCACAAGACGCAGGGCGGGCAGGGCATCAGCGCACGGGATCAGTTGAAGGTGTTCCTGAAGATTCGCCCGAAGCTAATCAAGCAACCGCCAAGTATTGAGTACCCGATCACGCAGGCCCGCGCGATGTTCCCGAGGGTCTACATGAATTCCGAGACTTGCCACGTCCTGATGGAGTGCTTGAAACGCTTCCAACGGGCGGTGCCAGTCACGACACAGGAACCCGGACGACCAATGAAAACGCCCTACAGACACGGCGCTGACGCCTTCGGCGGACTGGCAATGATCGTTGACAAGATCGAGACGGTTGGTTCGCGCGCGCCTACGAGGGCTGTCGAACACCAAGTTCTCGACGCTGGCATGGGAATGTAAATGGAAACAATCTCTTCATACATGAAAAAGCCGGGCGAGGAAGAAGACGGGTCCGCCCAAGTGCCCGGCGAGGGAGCTGTCGAGGGTGAAGAGCCGCCAGCCATGAGCGATGAAGAGCGCGAGCGGATGATGATGCGGCTGAACGCTTTCGGCGAGAGTTTGGCGAAGACTCGATCAGAGGCGATTCGCGCTCGCCAGGCGTCAGGTATTGAAGACGAATGGCTGGAAGACGAGGAGTTCTACCACGGCGTCGACGATTCAAACCGGCACGAATTCAGGACGACGTGGAGGCGCAAACCCGTCGGCCAAGCCGAGTCAGAGAAGAAGAGGGACGGCACAACGCAAAGCGTCGTGTTCCCGAACATCACGCGGCCCTACTGCGATGCGGCCGCAGCGCGAATATCCGACATGCTTCTCCCGACTGGCGGCGCCAGGCCCTTCGACCTGAAGGCCACGCCGATCCCCGATCAGGAGAAGCTGGCGAAAGGGCAGTACCCCGCCGGCATGGTGCAGACCGCCGCGGCGCAGAACCCGGGGCAGCCGGGGCTCGCGAAGCAGCAGCTATCGAAAGTCAGCGAAGACGCGAGTGTGAAAATCGAGGCGGCCAAGGAAAAGGCGGCCAAGGCTCAGAAGCGCATTGATGACTGGTTCAAGGAGTGCCGCTGGACTTCGCACGTCCGGCAGGTAATCGAGGACGCTGCGCGCATCGGGACCGGGGTCCTGAAGGGCCCAATACCAATCCAGCGGCGCAAGAAGAAGTTCATCGACGGCGAACTCGTCTTACAAAAGGAGATCAAGCCGGTCTCGAAATGGGTGGACCCGTGGAACCTGTTTCCAGACGCCGCGTGTGGCGAGAACATCCACAATGGAAGCTATATTTGGGAACGCGACTACGTCACCAAGAAGCAACTGAAGGACCTCGGAGAGCAAAAGGCGTACATCAAGGAGCAGATCGACGCTTGCCTGACCGAGGGGCCCACCAGAGCGGTAGCTGAATTCAAGCCGACCCCTGAGTTGCTGGTGACGGACGAGGACCAGAAGAACCGATTTGAAATCTGGTACATGCACGGCGTCGCCGACCGGGAAGACGTTATGGCGGCGGGCTGCAAGTGCGAAGACGAGACGATGCTCATGCCGGTGATGATCGTGATGGTCAACAACCGGGTCATCAAGGTAGCCGAGAACCCCCTCGAGACGGGCGACTATCCATACGACGTAATGGTGTGGCAGCGCCGCTCCGGCCACTGGACGGGCATCGGGGTTTCCCGACAGATCAGGACGCCGCAGCGCATCGTCGTCGCGGCGACCCGGAACCTGATGGACAACGCCGGGCTCGCGGCCGGGCCGATGATCGTTTTCAGGCAAGGCGTGGTCTACCCAGCGAACGGTGTGGCCGGGCTGGGCCCGCGCAAGATTTACTACATTGCCGAAGACGCGGACGAAATGACGGACGCGCGCTACGCGATCGGCGTCGTCAAGGTGGACATGCTTGTCAACGAGCTGATGCAGATTATCCAGTTCGGGCTGAAGCTCGCCGAGGACGTGACCGGGCTACCGATGCTGCTTCAAGGGCAGATGGGACCGAGTACGAGGGGCAACAGGCAGCCCAACACGCTGGGCCAAACTCAGATACTAAACACCAACGCCTCTACCGTTTTGCGGCGCATGGCGCGGCTGTTCGACGACAGGATGACCGAGCCGCACGTCGGGCGCTATTACGACTGGTTGCTCATGCACGGCGAGGACGATGAAAAGGGCGACTTCGTCCTGAACGCTCTAGGATCGAGCGCGCTTGTGGAGCGCGACATTCAGGATCAGCAAATCGTGGACATGGGCAGACTTGTACTCGATCCGCGCTTCGGGAAGGACCCGAAGAAGTGGTTCAACGAAATGCTCATAAGCCAGCATTTCGATCCGTCACGCTTCGACTACGACGACGAAGAGTGGAAGAAGATCGTCCAGAACATGAAGGATGGCCCGCAGGACCCGAGGCTGCAAGTGGCGGAAATCCGCAAGGCGTCCGAAGATGCCTCGCGAATGCTCGAGGAAAAACTCGCTGGCGCAGAGCGGGGTTTCGACGAACAAGAGAATCAGCGCCGCCGCGATTGGGAGGAAAACGACAACGCGCTGGATCGAGAGCTCGAGCTTCTGGTTCACAACCTGACGTCCAGAGACGAGCGGGATATTTCAACCGACACGCTGCGCACAAGCCTTGCGGAGGTCGTGATGAAGGTCAGGGCTCAGAGAGACCTATCGACGGAAGGAAATCGCACGAAACTCGCGCTCAAGCCGCCCAGCGAACCGGCGGGGCGGGCAGCGCCAGGCGAGTCTTACCAACAGTGAGGGAGTGACATGGGAACGGCGTTTTTGGTGATCGAGGTATCCGTGAATGGGCGTGATAACTGGCATCCGATCCACTCCGACGAGGTCCCTGACTGGGTGAAGGACGAGGACAACATGGGCCGGATAGTCGCCGGCGCCAGTTGCATGAAGGCCGACGAGGGCGAGAAGGGATCGCTTTGGTATCGCGCGAGGCCGGGCGGGTGAGTACCCCCATGCGCGGCCCCGTGCTGACCGATAGCGAGCGAGTTACGTCGGCATGGAAGACGATCAAAGAATACGCAGAACAGCGCATCGAGCGGCTGCGTGAGAAGAATGATAGGCCACTCGATGAAGTTAAAACCGCGCATCTGCGAGGCCAGATCGAGGAGCTAAGGAATCTCGCGGCGCTGGACAAGCCAGCCCCGCAGACTGAGGCGGACGACGAATCGGCGTAAGCCGATAGACCTTCGCTTACCGGCCACCTTTGGGTGGCTTTTTTGTTTGTGAGGCGGAACTGTGGAAACCACAACGACAGACGACAAAACAGTAGTAGCAACCGAAGAAGTGACCGAGCCGACCGCGGAAGAGCTTGCCAAGCAGGATGTAGAGAACGAGGCAGCTTTTGCTGACGGGTTTAACCGAGTCTCCGGCAGTGAGCCGGACGCAGACGCGGACGCAGCCAAGAAGGCCGACCAGGCCGCCCTTACCGCAGATGATGCGGCGAGCGCGACCGATGCTGGCGCAGCCGTGGTAGATGCCACCGCCGCGCAGCCGGACCCTTGGGAAGGCGTCCCCGCAGTCGTGCGCGAGCGGTTAGACGAGCTTGGAAAGCTGCCCGGAGAGGTCCGGCGCATCTTCGGTAGCTTGGGCGGATTGAAGAGCCAGTTGGATACCTCGATGGCGAGCGCGAAAGCGGCCGCCGCGAGGACTGGGGGCGATGCTCCCACCGACAAGCAAATCACCGCTGCCCTTGCGGACCCGGAATCGTGGAAGACCTTGATGGAGGACTTCCCTGATTTTGCCGGGCCCGTGCAGAAGGAACTGCAAGCGATGAACGCGCGCATTTCGGCCGGAGGACGGGCCGTGGATACGGGCGCTCTGACCAAGCAGGTAGTCGATCAAGTCACCCCAGCCATTCAGCAATCTCATGCTCGGGCGCGAGAGTTTTCGCGCATCGACTCGAAATATGGTGATTGGGACTGGGAATCTGCGATCAGGTCTAAGGAGTTCGACGGTTGGCTCTCGGGCCAATCCACGGACATGAAGGCGCTCGCTGATAGCGAGCGCGCCAGAGACGCGATCACGTTGATCGACGCCTTTAAGGGGCATCAGTCGAAAGTCGTTACGGGCGCACAGAACCGCAACAAGCGGTCGGAGAGGTTAGAGCGCGCTACCACCCCAGTAGGGGGTGCGCAGCAAGCGGGCGCTTCCGCGATCAGTGATGAACAGGCCTTCGCAGCCGGATTCAACGCCGTTGCGGGGTCCAAAAAATAGAGGCATTTAATGCAGAACTACGCAACTTCCGCAGGTCGCATTAACAAAGTCAAGGGTGAAACCTTGGCGCATGCGATGCACGTCGAGGTACTCAGCCTTGGCTGCAAGATGAAGCCACACCCCAAGAACAAGGGAGACAACGTCATCTATCGGCGCTGGCTTCCGTTCGGGGCCACCGCAGTCGATCAAGACACAGAGAACCGGCCCGCCGCGATCGCCGTCAATCACATCCTCGCAGAGGGCGTGACGCCGACGGCGGACACGATGACGCCTGTCGACGTGCAAGTCACCCTTCAGCAATACGGGTGCCTCTACAGCTACAGCGACAAGACCGCCGAACTGTACGAGGACGACATCCCCGAGGAAATGAAGGAACAGGTCGGGGAGCGGATGGGCTTGGTTCGGGAAATGATTCGCTACGGCGAACTCAAGTCCTGCACCAACGTCATTTTCGCGGGCGGAACAACGCGCGCGACGGTGGATCTGGCGATCAGCCTGAACATCATCCGCCGGTCTGTGAAGACGCTGAAGTCGAACCACGCCAAGAAGAAGACGAGGATTCTCTCGCCTTCGCCGAACTACGATACATCCGCCATTGAAGGCGGGTATTGCGTGTTCGTCCATACGGATGCCGAACCCGACATCCGTGATCTGCCGAACTTCGTCCCTGTGTCGAAGTACGCCAATCGTTCTCCGATCAACGAGAACGAGCTGGGGTCGTGCGAAGAGTTCCGGTTCATTACGAGCCCGGAACTGGCGCCGTACCTGGCCGGTGGTGCAGCGGTGGGCGCTACGGGCCTTGTGTCCGTTGGGGCGGCGAACGTGGACGTCTATCCCTACATCGTGATGGGGGAAGAGGCGGCGTTCGACGTGGCTCTTCGCGGTCTGTCGAGCTTCAATCTGGTCCACCTTCCGCACACGCAGAAGGACAAGTCGGACCCGTTGGGGCAGCGCGGCTACGTGGGCTCTTCGTTCTGGTCGGCGGTGAAAATCACCAATCAGGGCTGGATGGCTCTTATCGAAGCCGGCGTGACCGACGTCTAAGAAGACGGCCAGGTCTGACCAAGCAGTGAAACGAGGGGCGGCCTAGTTGAGGCCGTCCCATGAAGAAAGGATCAGGAGAAACGAATGAACGAAACTCTCGACATCCCCCGTGGCTTTACCGGCGCCTTCACAAAGGCTGGTATTGGCATCGGGTCTACCCCTGCGGAGCTGTCTACCGCAGCACCGGACGGCACGGGCGTTAACTTCGCCATCGACGGCCTAGGCTACTACAAGGTAGACGACGCTTCGACGGCAAGCACCCCGGGTGCCCTCCCCCTTCAGGCGGCGGACACCGAGTGCCTCTACATGCTGTGTGTGGATGCTGCTCTGGCAATGACTGTGACGAAGGGCGTGGAAGTTCTCACGACCGACATCGCAAAGGGCGCGGCGCTGTTCTGGCCGGAACCCACGGCCAATACCTGCCCGTTCGGAGGTTTTCGGATGGCAACCGTTGCGGTGACGTTTACGGGTGGCACGACGGATCTGGATGCGGCGGGCTGCACGGCGACGTACTACGACTTCTTGGGCGGTCAGCCGTCCGGTCCAATCGTCGCGTAAGCGACGTTTTTTAACTGGGATAGCTGGGCCGCCTTCGGGCGGCCTGGCGATGCCCGCAAGGTTCCGAAAACAGAAGGAGTTATTAAATGAACCTTTGGAGAGATTTCACCAACGTCATCGTCCGCAAAGTGCTGCGGATTGCGAAGAACGCGCTTGTCGATGTAGTGAAGGACGACGGCACCATCAGCACGATGGATCTCGGCTATTACCGCGAGACGGGCGAGTTGTTCTCACCGATGCCGACGCCGCAAACGTCAACCGGCACGGTGACTCTGACGGCCGCGCAGATGCTTGGCGGCGTTCTTGTTGCAACGCCAGCGGCAGCGGCGGCCTATACCGTCCTGACCGGGGCGCTGTTGGAAGATGCGCTACTCGCTCTCAGGCCGAAAGCGTCACTCAATGATTCATTCGATCTGACGATCATCAACCTTGGCGCCACGACCGACCTCATCACGTTGACGGCGGATACCGGCGTAACAATCGTCGGCGATGCGATCGTTGGCGTTGTGGCCGACATCGCGACGTCGCGAGCGCCTACTGGAACCTTCCGGTTCCGGTGGACCGCGGCCGACACGTTCGTAGCCTATCGGGTCAGCTAACCGCGACCCACATACCCCCGGGCCCTTCGGGGCCTAGGGCCCTTTCATCAAGGAGAACAGCATGCCCCGTTTGAAGCACTCGAAACCGTTAGCTCAAAAGAAGACACGGCCAGTCCGTTCGCGTCGTAATGACGTGGACTCGGCTGCCGAGACGGTCGGGCAGGATCACCCTCGCGTTATGAAGTCGGAGGGACCGGCAAGGCAATCACTGGACCCGGCGAGAATCGAAGTGGTGGATCGCCCCATCAACGGCGACAAGGCCGCAATGCTCGCTTTCATGGAAGAGGAGATCACCGTTCTCGTTCACGACAGCAACAACCCGCTCGATGACCCCATTCCCGCAGTTTGGAATGACGGGATCTCGCAGTATTTCTTGCGCGGCAAAGAGCAGACCGTGAAGCGCAAGTTCGTCGAGGTTCTGGCGCGCGCGAAGCGCACGACGTTTTCGCAGAAGGAACTCCCGAACCGGATGGGCTTTAAGCAAATCCCGCATACTGCGAACAAGTTTCCGTTCACGGTGGTCAATGATGCGAACCCTCGCGGCAAGGACTGGCTCAAGGGTGTTCTATCGGAAGCGTAATGCCGATGCGAAATAAGACAATAGTGGAACTCGAGGATCGGTTCCACTTTTTAGCACCGCTGGCCGCGCAGTTGATGTCGGAGCTGCGCGGCCTTCATCTAACAATCGAGCCCCCGGCGCCGCCCGTGGTCACTGAAAGCGACCCCCGGAAGGTCCATGCAGCAAGTTCGATGCGCCGGATCGCGGCGCTGCAAGCACGGATAAAGGTTCTGGAAGAGGGCTCTCAAATGACCCAGGCCGAGCGTGATGCGACGCTCTCGCAGATCAAGATTAAGGCCGTCGAGTACGCGGCTTTCAGCGACGAGAGAAACCAGATCGTCAGGGAAATCTCGCGGCGCGTTAAAGCGGCGGCCGTAAACCAGCGGATTATGGCGATGTCCACAGAGGAAGCGGACTCGCTTCTACGGGCGTTGAAGGAGCGAGCATGAGTACCTTCTTACAACTTGCAAAGCGACTCCGACAAGAGTCGGGCATTACATCGTCCTCCGCCGGCCCCACCGACGTAACGACGCAGACCGGGGAAATGCAGCGCGTCGTCGATTGGGTGCGCTCGGCATGGATAGACATTCAGAACCGTCACTTCAACTGGCGCTGGATGCGCAGGGCGTTTACGTTCGACACCGCCGCCGGCACGGACACCTATGCCTACGGCGTGGTGACGGACGTCGATCAGACCGGGGTTATCACGCGATTCAGTCATTGGTGGGTGAATGACGAATTCGACCCGCCGAAGAGCTACCTGACCTCTGGCGGGCTCGCGGGGCAATACTGGTTGAACTATGATGATCTCGAGTCGTTCAGGCGCGTCTACAAGATCGGTGTGCAGACCAACAAAAAGCCGGGGTACATCGCCGTCGACCATCAGGATCGGCTTCTTCTTGGCTCGAATCCAGACGACATTTACACCATCACGGGAGAATTCCAGCGCGGCGCGCAGATCCTCGCGGCTGATGCAGATGTTCCCGAATGCCCGACGCAGTTCCATGATCTTATCTGGCACTACGCGATGGAGCATTACGGCTACTACGAGGCGGCGCCGGAGGCGCTTGCGAGGTCGAGGAAGCAAGGTATGCGGCTGATGCGACAGCTCGAGCAGAATCAGCTTCCAGAGTTGACGATTGCAGGACCGCTGGCATGAGACGCGCTCTCGGGCAAGAAGTCGCCATGCCGCAGGTGCGGCGTGAGTTCATCAACTTCGACGGTGGCCTCGACACCGAGACTCCGCCGCTTCGCCTAAATTCCGTCGCCGATCACCCCGGAAGTGGATTTTGTTACGAAGCGCAGAACTTCGAGCCAGACATCAACGGCGGCTATTCGCGCATCGAGGGATACGAACGCTTTGATGGACAGCTAAAGCCGTCGGATGCGATTTATACGACGCTTGAGGTAACCATCACCGGCTCGGTGATTGTTGGCGATACGGTGGTGGGGGTAACGTCCGCCGCAACCGGGGTTGTCATCGCGCTGGGTGCTGCCGACGCCTATCTCGTACTCACGAAGGTCACGGGCATCTTCAACGCTTCCGAGACGCTGAATGTCTCTGCTTCACCAGAGGCTACAACGACGGCCGCTCCGGTGGTTGGTGGTGCGCCGACGCCGATCCTCGATGCTCAGTATTTCAACCTGGCCTCCGACGAATACCGCACAGACATCGCAATCGTCCCGGGATCTGGAAATATCTTGGGGGTTTGGCTCCACGGTAACGTGGTCTACGCCTTCAGGAACAATGCCGGCGCGACCGCGGCGGTGATGCACAAGTCAACGTCTGCCGGCTGGGTTGCCGTTGCCCTGAACAATGAGATTTTGTTCACCGTTGGCGCCGGAGACATTGACGAGGGCGACACGCTTACCCAAACGGGGACGACAGCCACGATCCTGCGGGTTGTCATCACTTCGGGCTCGCTTGCCACGTCTGACGCGGCCGGGAAGCTGATTATCGGGGCGGTGACTTCCGGGCCATACGCTTCCGGCGCGGCGACCACGACCGGGGCCGGAACGCTCACGCTCACTGGCGCAGAAACCGCTCTGACGCTCGCTGCTGGCGGGCGGTACGAGTTCGTAAACGCCAACTTTGGCGGGGGCATCAACACGCAGCGCATGTACGGCTGCGATGGAGTGAACCGGGCCTTTGAGTTCGACGGCACGGTGTACGTGCCGATCGACACCGGGATGACCACGGACACCCCGGAGCATATTCACTTCCACAAGAACTACCTGTTCCTGTCGTTCATCAGCTCGGTACAGCACAGCGCCATCGGGGATCCTTACGTGTGGTCTGCTATTTTCGGGGCCGGTGAGCTTGCGATGGGCGACCTTGTTTCCGGCTTCATGTCGCAGCCTGGCTCGGAACTGGGTGGTTCGCTTCAGATCACGACCAAGAACAAAGTCTCGATCCTTTACGGCTCCGGCACTTCCGACTGGAACCTCGTCACCTACACCGAAGACCTTGGTGCGTTCGAGTACACGTTGCAGAAGATGGAGAAGACCCTGTTTCTCGATGACATCGGGGTCACGATGATGCAGACGGCGCAGACCTTCGGCAACTTCGCGAGCGCGTCGATCAGCCAGCGCATCAAGAGCTTTATTAACGCACAAAGATCGCTGGTGGTGGGGTCATGCTTGATTCGGGACAAGAACCAGTATCGGATTTTCTTCAGCACGGGGTATGTGCTGATTGTGACGATCTCGAATGGAAAGCTGCGCGGCATGATGCCGGCGCTGTTCAATGACCCGGCGACGTGTGTTTCCCACGGGGAAATGACGGACGGCTCGCAAGCGGCGTTTTTCGGTAGCTCGACCGGCATGGTCTACCAGCAGGAGAAGGGAACCTCGTTTGATGGCGATGCGATCGAAGCGTATATCTTCATCGCGTTCAACTTCCCCGGCGGGCAGAGGATGCGGAACAGATTTCGCCATGCTTCTTTCGAGGTTCGTGGTTTCGGCTACACGGAGTTCAGCTTCTCTTATGACATCGACTATTCGACCACGCTCATTTCCCAGCCGGGCTCGGTCACCAAGCAAGTCAATCTTGCGGCGCTGAACTGGGACACGTTCACTTGGGACGCATTTATATGGGACGGCGTGACTCTGACCCCCGAAGAGGCAAGCCTTGATGGAACCGGGGAAAACATCAGTCTGAAGCTCGCGACGAGCGGAGACTATTTCTTCCCGATCAGATTTAGCGGCGTCACCCTCACCTACACGCCCCGGAGGCTTATGCGTTAATGTCAAACGCTTACTACACCCCGACAGGGTCGCCAGCTACAGGCTCCTCCGGTTCGTCGGCGGTTCAGCGCGCCGAGTTTTCGGCGATCGAACTTGCGTTCGATTTCTTCTCGACCGGGACGACAGGGCAGATCCTTGTCGGCGGCGGAGCAACTTTATCCGCTGTCTGGACGACGGCGACTGGAACTGGTGCGCCGGTCAGGGCGGTTTCTCCGGCCCTGACCACCCCCAATCTAGGTGTTCCGAGCTCGATCGACCTGACGAACGCGACGAGTTTGCCAGTCAGCACCGGAATCAGCGGCTTGGGGTCAGGGGTTGCGGCCTTCCTTGCCACGCCATCTAGCGCAAACCTGGCTACCGCTGTCACGGGCGAGACCGGAACCGGGGCTCTGGTTTTTGCGACCAACCCAGTTTTGGTGACCCCGGCTCTCGGTACGCCCCAAAGTGGAACGCTGACGAGCTGCGCAGGGCTCCCCTTGACCACGGGGGTTGTTGGAACGCTACCTATCGCCAACGGCGGCACGGGGCGCATCACGGGCACCACAGCGTATTCCTTGGTCGCCACCGGCACTACCGCCGCCGGAGTCCAGCAAACGCTCACGCAGGGCACCACGGCCCAAATCCTTGTGGGGGGCGGGGCGGCACTTCCAGTCTGGACAACGGCAACTGGGACCGGGTCTCCGGTGCGCGCGGGATCGCCGGCGCTCACGTCGCCGGACCTCGGTACTCCGACGACATTGGTTGGCACGAATATCAGCGGAACGGCCGCCAACCTGACGGCCGGGAATGTCACCACCAACGCCAATCTGACCGGCCCGATCACCAGTTCTGGAAACGCAACCTCGATTGCCTCGCAAACAGGGACCGGCACGACGTTCGTAATGAGTGCGGCCCCGACGATCACGGGCGGGCAGCACAACGCGCTGACCTCGCTCGGGGTCCGCTCTACTGGAACTGGCGCGTTCGATCTCAAGATCGCCAACACCGAGAACCTGACGGTCAGCGACAAGACGCTGACAGTGACGCTGGGCGATGCGAGTCGCACGTTCACCATGACGGGCAACGCCTCGATCACCGGCACCAACACGGGCGATCAAACGACGGTCAGCGGGAACGCCGGAACGGCGACAGCACTAGAGACGGCGCGCGACATCAACGGAGTCAGCTTCAACGGCACCGCGAACATCACGGTCACGGCGGCGGCCGGAACACTTACTGGCGCGGCGCTGAATGCGACCGTGGTTACTTCGTCGCTGACCAGCGTAGGAACGATCACCAGCGGCACATGGAGCGGCCTCTTCGGTGCTGTATCTGGTGCGAACCTGACGAGCATTACCGGGGCGAACGTCAGCGGCAATATCTCTGGCACTGCGTCGAACATCACTGGCACGGCGGTTGTTGCAAACGGCGGAACAGGTCGGGCATCGCACACGGCCTACGCCGTGCTTTGCGGTGGAACAACCGGCACTGGTGCGCAACAGTCGATTGCGGGTCTTGGGCTTTCTGGCGAGGTTCTGACATCGAATGGGGCGGGGGCTCTACCTACATTCCAAAACCTACCGGGATCGGGAACGGTCACGTCGATCGACGTGTCTGGCGGGACCACCGGCCTGACGACGTCCGGCGGTCCAGTCACCGCCTCCGGCACGATCACCATTGCCGGGACGCTCGCGATTGCGAACGGTGGCACGGGTCGAGTGACCGGGACCACAGCCTTCGCTCTGGTGGCTACCGGAACAACCGCAGCCGGGGTGCAGCAATCTCTCGCGCAAGGAACAACGGCTCAGATCCTCGTCGGCGGCGGCGCGGCGCTCCCGATTTGGACCACGGCGACGGGCACGGGCGCCCCCGTGCGCGCGACGAATCCCGCGCTTGTTACGCCCGCCCTCGGTACGCCTCAGAGCGGTGTGCTGACGAGCTGCACGGGCTTGCCGATCTCGAGCGGCGTATCTGGTCTTGGGACCGGGGTTGCAGCGGCGCTCGCGGTTAATGTCGGTATTGGTGGCGCGTTCATCACGTTTAACGGTGCTGCGGGAACACCGACCTCCCTTGTTGGCACGAACATCAGCGGTACGGCGGCGAGCCTGACCGCAGGCAACGTCACGACCAACGCTAACCTCACCGGCCACGTCACATCGACCGGCAACGCGGCGATTCTCGGGTCCTTCACGGTAGCGCAACTGAATACGGCGCTCTCGGACGGCACTATTGCAACCGGCGGCGGCACGGCGACCGGCTCCAACACCGGGGATCAGACGAGCGTCAGCGGCAACGCCGGGACGGTTACGGTCAGCGATGCGGGGGCGGACACGACGACCTGGCCCTTGGTGGCGATCAATCAGACCGGAAGCGAATCACCGAGAACCGATGCCGGTCTGACCTACAACTCAAGCTCAAATGCGCTTAGTACGACGACGTTTGTCGGCGCGCTATCTGGTAACGCGACAACCGCCACGACGGCGACGAATGCGACAAATGCGACGAACGTCGGTGTCACCGATGCCGCCGCGGATACCTCGACATGGGTCCTGCTCGCGACCGGCCAGACAGGCACTCAGGGCGCGCGCTCCGACGCGGGACTGACCTACAACGCGAGTTCCAACGCGCTCACCGCGACGACGTTCGTTGGAGCCCTTACGGGCGACGCCTCGGGCTCGGCCGCGACTGTGACAAACGCGACGCAATCGTCGATCACGACTTGCTCAAACTTGGTCACGGTCGGGACCATTACAACGGGCACTTGGAATTCTGGCGGCAATCTGTCGAGCTGCACGGCAGACGGCACGAACAGCGTGGGCTTCTTGGAAATCCCGCAGAACAGCAAGAGCGCGGCCTACGAGCTTGTCCTTGCTGATTCCGGCAAGCATATTTTCCACCCCTCGGCCGACACGACCGCGCGCATCTGGACGATACCCGCGAATGCGAGCGTGGCCTTCCCGATCGGGACCGCGATCACGTTCATCAACCAGATCTCCGCCGGCGTCATTACCATCGCGATCACGACCGACACGATGTATCTGGCTGGCGCGGGAACCACTGGAAGCAGAACGCTTGCCGCGCATGGTGTTGCGACGGCGGTGAAGATGACCACGACGACGTGGATCATCAGCGGCACAGGGCTCACCTGATGGGCGCACCACAGCAAGTCCTGTTCGGTGGCAAGGGCCGCGTAGTGTCCACGACCCCAACCTACGTCTATCTCACCTCCGGCACCTCGTGGACCGTGCCGGCAGACTGGAACAGCGCCAACAACAAGGTCGAGTGCATCGGCGGGGGATCTACTCAAGGAGTGGCCGTTGGTATCAATTATGCCGGCGGGGGCGGGGGCTATTCCAAATCGGCCAATCTCACGCTGACGCCAGGCGCCAGCATTCCCTACGCGATCGGGGCCGGGGGAACTTCTGGCGTCGGCGGAGATACCACCTTCAACAGTTCCGCAATCGTAGCAAAGGGCGGCACGTTCCCAACCGGCGGCCAGGCAGCATCGGGGGTTGGAGACACCAAGTACAGCGGCGGGAATGGTGGAAACACCAACTTTGGGCCACCCCCACCCACCCTCACATTGGCCGGTTTCGGTGGTGGTGGTGGTGCTGGTGGCCCAAATGGCAACGGCGGAGCGGGCGGCACTGGCAACACCGCTGGACCAAATCTCTACTACGCCGGCGGCGGGGGCGGCGGAAACGGGGGCGGTGCGGCCGGCGCAGCTGGCAACCCCTCAAATCCACCGCACGGCGGCAATGGCGGCGCCAGAACTGGCGGCGGGGGCGGCGGCACTGGAGGCACAGGGGGGGCTGGCCCGATAGCTGCGACCGCCGGAACTACCGGCGGCGGGGGTGGTGGTGGCGCGCTCATGTCCGGCGGGGCTGCGCCCGCCGCGAACGGTGGGGCTGGGATTGATTTCGATGAGGCCACTCATGGATCGGGCGGCGGAGGCGGTGGTGGTGCGGCAAGCGGGAGCGCGCCAGGCAGGGCGGGTGCTCTTTATGGCGGCGGCGGCGGGGCGGGAACAAACACCTTCGGCGGCAACGGCGCCCAGGGCATCATCGTCATCACCTACTTTGGGTTCCTATAACACTAGGCACAGTTTCATAAGGAGTACGACATGACGTTCGTTTATATCCCGGCTGCGAACCCAGACGATCCAGAACACAAGGAGAGGTTTCGTGATTGAAGCAACCGTTGAGCAAGTCCGCTTGGCCTTTACAGCACTGCGCAGCATGGGCGCGCAGAAGCTCCCGCAAAAACCAGCCTGGCGCATCAGTCGCTTGCTGGGGAAGTTGAAGCCTATCGTCGCGGCGTTCGAGGAGACGCAGCTCAAGTTCTTCGAGGGCCTCGGCGGGCAATCGACAGATGGCGGGATGATGATTCCCCCGCTCGAGCGCAACACGGGCGAGGAGGACGAGCCGTGGAAGGCGCGTCTTGAAGAGCATCGCGTGGCAATGAATAACCTGAACAAGGAGCTTCGCGAACTCAATAAAGAGGTCGTGGAGATCGACTACAACCCGCTGCCTCTCGATATGTTCGGGGACGCGGACGGTACGCCCGAGCATCGAAAGATGACGTTTTCGGCGAATGACCTCGCCGACCTCGGGCCGTTTATCACCGACGAATGAAGGGGAAGTGAATGCCAGAAGGCCTGATTGAAGACGTTCGGGACCGCACGGGTGTCACGGATGAACTCGACGCCGGGACGGTTGCGACCGTGGAAAGCACGGGGTACGAAACCGACATCGGGACCGTCAATCAGGAAACCGACACGGTCGCCGGTCAGTTGGACACACTTCTCAACAAGAACAGCCCGTACATCACGCGCGCGAGGACGAGCGCAAAGGAGTTCGCGAACAAGCGCGGGCTGCTCAACAGCACGATGGCTGCATCTGCCGGGGAAGCCGCGGCGATCGACGCCGGGCTGCCCATAGCCCAGCAGGACGCCAGCACGTACTCGCAGCAACGGCTTGTCAATCAGGGGGAGGAGAACGTCGCCAGGCGCTTCGATGCCACGGCCGAGAACGAGAAGTCGCGCACGAACGCGGCCGCACTGAACGCGATCGAGAGCCAGAGGGTTGGTGGTGAGATCCAGGCGGAGCTCCTCACTCTGCAAGACACCTTCAACAAGGACATGGCGCAACTCGACGCCGACTTGCGCACTGGTCAGATCATGCCAGCCGAGTACGAGCAGAAGAAGGCGCTGCTCGAGCAGGAATTCGAGCAGCAAAGCGAGTTGTCCACGCAGACCTACGAGCAAACGCTCGGAACGATGGATTTCCAGCAAGTCCACCAGAGAGCGATGGCGACGCTGCAAAACGACTTCGCTGAAGGCATGGCGCAGCTCGCGGCGAACTTGGAAACCGGGCAGATCATGCCCGCCGAGTTGGCGGCGAAACAGGCCATCCTCCAACAGGAGCAGACCGACCGCCTCGCCGCGATGACGGCGCAAGCCGACATCAGCGCGCAGATGATGCAGTTGGACGTCGATTTGCAGACCGGGCAAATCATGCCTGCCGAGCATGCGCAGCAAAAGGAACTGCTCAAGCAGCAGTTCGACCAGCAAAGTGCGTTGGCTGGCGAGCAGTTCACGTTCCAGAAGGAGCTTTCCGCGCAAGCCTACGCGCAGACCCTTGGGACGATGGAGTTCGAGCAGCAGCACCAGACGGCCCTTACGACGCTGCAAAACGACTTCGCGCAGCAGCGCCAACAACTCGAGGCCGACCTTCAGACCGGGCAACTCCTGCCCGCGCAGTACGCGCAGCAGGAGAGGATCTTGGGCATTCAACAAGACAACCAGCTCGCCACGATGCAGACCCAGGCCGACCTGAACTCGGAAATGGCGCAAGTTGAGGCGGATCTTCAGACCGGCCAGATCCTCCCGGCGCAAGCGGAGATTGAGCGCGGGCTGATTCAGGAACGGTTCGCCGCCTCGATGGCGTTGCAGACCGCTCAGAACGATATGGCGCTGGTGTTGCAGGAGTTGAAGGGCGACCAAGCCACGACGATTGTCGATCTCGAGGGCCAGTACAAGAACCTGATCCAGTCGAGCGCGTCTGCGGCGAACCTGTACCGCGATGTGGTGCAAGCTCTGACGAACACCTACGCGAACACCACCATGACCGAGGAGCAAAAGACGGCCACCGCTGCGCGCGTTGGCGAAATGCTCGAATCCGGGCTTACCATCATCGGCGCGGTCGCCGACGTTGACCTCGTCTCGCTACTCGACTTCGGAGCATAAGCCATGTCTTTTAGGCAGATGCCGGATGGATCATACGG
>Ga0307378_10004411_pt1 | contig 20097 bp, 14 predicted proteins | sample UN1MG_FD_202238 | JGI IMG/M metagenome (GOLD analysis project Ga0307378, IMG submission 202238) | Soil microbial communities from Risofladan, Vaasa, Finland - UN-1 | ecosystem: Environmental > Terrestrial > Soil > Coastal area > Acid sulfate soil | place: Finland: Risofladan, Vaasa | collected... | reverse complement strand
TCCCAGCCGCCGCTTTCCTTCTTGCTTTGAATCGGCTCGTCTCGTAGCTTTTCATGTCCGGAAACGATGCGGTCAACCGGCGGGTCGGCTACTCTCCGTCAGGGACCAAGAGCCCCATCGCCTGGCCTCCGGGCGACTCGTCCCTTATTTCGGCGTCAAGCGGCTTCACCGTCAGGGGATCGCGTTTGGCTTTCCAGGACCTCCGGTTGTTCCGGCCGTCCGCCCGAATGACCTCGACGGTCCCCTTCATCTCGCCTCCGGTCACCTTTCCCGTGAAAACCATCCTCGGGGTGGCCGTGTCTTCCTTGCTTTCGGCTGTGCATTCGAACTTGTCTCCGTTGAGGCGGATGTCGCTCAGCCAAATCTCTAGGCCTCCCAAAATGATCTTGCCGCTGGGCCACTGGAAGTGCTGTTCGAGCTCCAGGCTGAAGTCCGAGGCCTGGGCGCCGTCAGCCCAGGCGCCTTTCCAAATCCCGGACACGTTGGCCGGCACGAGCCAGAAATAGACGGTGTGGGATTGTTCGTTGACCATGACAACCGTCGAGTCATCGGGCTTCCAGGTGTCCATCGCGTAGTTGTGAGAGACGATCCGCGTGCCCGGCCGGAGCTGTCGCAGAAGGATCGGCCGCAGACGCAGGTTCACCGAAGTCAAAAGATAGAGCGAGACGACCGTGGCTTCGTGAAAATCCGCCTGGAAAAGGTCCTGCTCGAGAAACTTGACGAGATGATCAACCTGGGCCCTGGCGGCATTCTCCTTGCTCTCCCGGATGCGTTCCGGGTCGATGTCGATGCCGACACCGCGCGTGCCATAGAGCTGGGCAGCGGTGATGACAATCCGTCCGTCCCCGCAGCCGAGGTCATAAAGGATGTCGTCCTTGGTGACTTTGGCCATCCGCAGCATCGAGGCGACGATCTCGGGTTTGCTGGGGACATAGGGGACATCGAGCGGCTTATCCTGGAGATAGAGCTGTCCGAAAAGGCTTGCCGGGATCAATAATAGAATGGGCAAAAGCCAGCGTTTCATGCGGCCTCCTAACCCAACGATCGAATGAGAAAGCCGAATATAGGCAAAAAAATCCGGACTGTCAAATCCACTTCCGCGGCCTCCCTTTGACTTTGGCGGGGGAATCCGCTAGCTTACTCTTTCATGTTCCTATCCGGCTGCCTTCTCTCGAGAGCGGCCTGCGCATTCCGTTCATCCTCTCAGGAGGTCTCCATGGTCAGTCATCAGTCGAGTACGCTAAAGAGGCCAGGGATTGATGGAGTTCGCTTCAGCAATCCAGCCCCTTCTGTCCGATCAGGCAGAGAAGCGAAGGACCGAAGACCTGGGATCATCATTCTTATCACTTTCATCCTCAGTCTGACCCCTTTGTTCGGCCAGGGGCAGGTCACCAGCCCCGAGCAGCAATTCGGGCATGACATCGGGGCTGATTACATGCTGGTCAATTACAGCCGGCTCCTCGCCTACTGGGAGAAGCTGGATGAAGAGTCGGACCGGCTCGTCCTGGAGAGGATCGGCACGACGGCCGAAGGCCGGCCGATGGTTATGGCGATCATCACCTCCCCGGCGAACCAGAAAAAGAGGACCCGTTTCCAGGAGATATCGCGCCGGCTGGCTTTGGCTGAAGGTCTGACCGAAAACCAAGCGCGGGTCTTAGCGAATGAGGGGAAAGCGGTCGTCCTCATCGACGGCGGACTCCATGCCACCGAGATCCTCGGCTCGCACCAGCTCATCGAGCTGGTCTGGCAGATGACCGGCCGCAACGATCCTGAGACGAAGTGCATTCTCGACAATGTCATCCTCCTGGCCATCCCGTCGAATCCGGACGGCCTGGAGCTCGTCGCCGACTGGTATATGCGGGAAGAGGACCCGGCCCAAAGGACGATGAGAGGGGTCCCTCGTCTTTACCAGAAGTACATCGGCCATGACAACAACCGCGATTTTTATATGGTCACCCAGCCCGAGACCGATGCCGTCTCCCGCGTCATGTACCAGGAGTGGTTCCCGCAGATCGTCTACAACCATCACCAGACCGGCCCGTCCGGGACGGTCCTCTTCTGTTCCCCCTTCCGCAGCCCCTTCAACTATTTTTTCGACCCGCTGGTTCCGACCGGCATCGAGCTGGTCGGTGCGGCCATGCATGCACGTTTCGCGGCCGAGGGAAAACCGGGAGCGACGATGCGCTCCGGCGCCCCCTATTCCACCTGGTGGAGCGGCGGGTTGCGCTCGACGGCTTACTTCCACAACATGATCGGCATTCTCACCGAGACTATCGGCAATCCCACTCCAATGGATATCCCGTTCCTGCCCGAAAAGCAGCTCCCCAAGAACGACCTTCCCTTTCCCGTCCCTCCCCAGAAGTGGCATTTTCGACAGTCGGTCGATTACTCCATCACCGCGGACAGGGCCATCCTGGACCTGGCCGCCAAGATGCGGGAGGATTTCCTGCTCAATATCTATCGGATGGGAAGAAACGCCGTCGACCGGGGACGTCGGGACCACTGGACGCTAAGCCCGAATCGCATCCGGATAGTGGAAGAGGCCATCAAAAAGGAAAATATCAAACCCGAAGGGTACGGCCGCGGCTATCCGCTGAAGTTCTATGAGCTTTTGCACGACCCGGCCGCCCGTGATCCGAGGGGCTATATCATCCCCTCCGATCAGCCTGATTTCGGAACGGCCACGAAGTTTGTCAATGCGCTCCTCAAGAGCGGCGTCACCGTCCTCCGGGCGCAGGGTGCTTTTGAAGTCGGCGGAAAGACATATCCTCGAGACTCCTATATCGTCAAGTGCGACCAGGCCTTCCGACCCCACATCCTGGCGATGTTCGAGCCTCAGGACCATCCCCATGATGTGCTCTACCCAGGAGGCCCGCCCATCGCTCCTTACGACAGCGCCGGCTGGACCCTGGCCTACCAGATGGGAATCTCTTTTGACCGCAGCCTGGAGGGCTTTGAGGGGCCGTTCGAAAAGATCCAAGGCCCGGCCACGGTCCCGGCGGGGAAAGTGGAGGGCAGTCCGAATCCCGCAGGTTTTCTTATTGACCACCGGGTCAACGACAGCTTCATCGCGGTCAACCGGCTGCTCAGGGAGGGAGAAGATATCTATTGGCTAACGGATTCCCTGGTCGTCGAGGGGAAGTCATATCCGCCAGGGACGATCTTCGTCAAGGCCGGACCGGAGACCCGCCTAAGGCTCGAACGTGAGGCCGCGGCTCTCGGTCTGAGGGTGGCTGCCGTCGGCGTGAGCCCCCGCGGCGAAGCCTTGAAGATCGTCCCGGTCCGGATCGGTCTCTGGGATCAATATGGAGGTTCGATGGCTTCCGGTTGGACCAGGTGGCTGCTCGAGCAGTTCGAATTTCCTTTCGAGGTCGTCTTCCCTCCCCAACTCGACGCCGGAAACTTAGAAGACAAGTATGATGTCCTGATCTTTGTCGGAGGAGCAATTCCGCGCGAGGATCGGGAACCCCGGAGCGAGTTTCGTTTCTTCGCTCCGCCCAAGCCGGAGGAAATCCCGGAGGAATTCAGGGACCGGCTGGGGAGCGTGAGCGTTGCCAAGACCGTTCCCCAGATTCGCCGGTTCCTCGAGGAAGGCGGCACAGTCCTGGCCATCGGAAGCTCAACCGTGATCGGCGAGCATGTCGGCCTTCCTATCTCCAACCCGCTCGTTGAACGGCTTCCGGACGGAACAGAGAATCGTCTGCCCAGAGAAAAATATTACATCCCCGGTTCGCTCCTCCAGGCTAAGGTGGATATAGCCCAGGCGCTCGCCTTCGGAATGAGCGAACGGGTCGATTTCTATTTCAATAACAGCCCGGTGTTCACTTTGCACCCGGAGGCGGCCGCCCTGGGAGTAAACCCCATAGCCTGGTTCGACACCTCCACCCCTCTCCGCAGCGGATGGGCCTGGGGACAGAGCTACTTGGAGATGACTGTGGCGGTGCTGGAAGCCGCCGTCGGGAAGGGCAAGCTTTTTCTCTATGGACCCGAAGTCATTTTCCGGGGACAGCCCCACGGCACCTTCAAACTTCTGTTCAACGGGATCTTCTACGGGGCCGCCAAGACCGCTACTCTTTGATGCCGCAGAGGTCGAGCAGGAAAGCGAAAGCCAGGGCCGTTTCTCGGTAACGCCGGAACCGTCCCGAAGCCCCGCCGTGACCGGCGTCCGTGTTGGTGTAGAGGAGGAGCCGGTTTCGGTCCGTCTTCAGGGCTCTCAGCTTGGCCACCCACTTGGCGGGCTCCCAGTACTGGACCTGGGAATCGTGAAGGCCCGTCGTCACCAGCATGGCCGGATAATCCTTGGGGGTGACGTTGTCATAGGGTGAATACGAAAGCATGTAATCGTAATATTCTTTGATATTGGGATTCCCCCATTCGTCGTATTCGCTGGTGGTCAGGGGAATGCTGGGGTCGAGCATGGTGGTGATGACATCCACATAAGGCACTTGCGCGATCACTCCCTTGAACAGGTCGGGCCGCAGGTTCACCACGGCACCCATGAGCAGGCCTCCGGCGCTGCCGCCCTCGGCAAAAAGCTTTTCCGGCCGGGTGTATTTTTCGGCGATGAGGTGTTCGGCGCAGGCGATGAAGTCGGTGAAGGTGTTCTTCTTTTTTAAGAGCTTTCCGTCCTCGTACCAGACCCGCCCCATCTCCGAGCCTCCCCGAATGTTAACGAGGGCGTAAATGAACCCGCGGTCGAGAAGGCTGAGAATGGAGGAATTGAAATAGGGGTCTGTATTCGCCCCGTAGGAACCATAGCCGTACTCGAGCAGCGGGTTGTCACCGTTCTTCTCCATGCCTTTTCGGTAGACAAGGGAGATCGGCACTTTCACTCCGTCCGAGGCTGTCGCATAGAGTCTTTCGGCCTGGTAGTTCTCCGGCCGGAATCCCCCCAGGACCTCCTGCTGCTTCATCAGCTTCTTTTCCCGCGTGTTCATGTTGGAGTCGTAGGTCGAGTTCGGCGTTGTCGGGGAGGAATAATTGTAGCGCAGCCAGTCGGTGTCGAACTCGGGATTCAAGCCGATCGAGGCCGCGTAGGTCTCCTCGCCGAAATCGAGACTGTGTTCCGCCTTGTCCTGCCAGCGGATCGCCCGGATCCGGGTCAATCCGGATTGGCGCTCCTCGACGACCAGGAAATCGTTGAAGATTTCGAAATCCTCGAGGAGGACATCGTCCCGATGCGGGATGACTTCCACCCAGTTTTCTTTCGCCGGCTTGTCCAGCGGGGTCTCCATCAGCCGAAAGTTCTTGGCCTGGTCGTTTGTCCGGATATAGAGCTTATCCCGGAAATGCTCGACCTGGTATTCGTGGTTCGGTTCTCGCGGCTGGACAACCCTGAAAGCCCCGTCCGGCTCATCCGCATCCAGGAAACGATATTCCGTCGACAGGGTGCTGTCCGAGGCGATGACCAGGAGGTTTTTGGACTTGGATTTGAAGACCGCCGTGTTGAAGGTCTCGTCGTCCTCAATGTAAACCTCCTGGTCCTGGGAAGTGGGAGCGCCGAGCCGGTGCTTCATGATCTTGCAGGGCCTGAGGGTGGTGGTGTCCTTGAGCGTGTAGAAGACGGTCCTGTTATCGTTGGCCCAAGCGACCATTCCCAGGGTGTTCGGGATCTCATCGGGCAAGACCTCGCCGCTCTTCAGGTCCTTGAAATGCTGGCGGTAGAGCCGTCGGCTGACGGTGTCCACAGCGTAAGCCAGCATAGAGTTGTCCGGGCTGACGGCCAGCCCGATGACCGAAAAGAAGGGCTTCTCTTCGGCCATCGCGTTGGCGTCGATGAGAACCTCTTCCGGGGCGTCCTGGTTTCCCTTCTTGCGGCAGTGGACGGGGTACTCCTTCCCTTCCTCAAAACGGGTGTAATAGTAATATCCGTTGTCGCGGTAGGGCACCGACATGTCGGTCGGCTTGATCCGGCCGACCATCTCCTGGTAGAGCTTTTCCTGGAGCGCCTCGGTCGGCTTCATTATCGCTTTGAGATATTCGTTCTCGGCTTTGAGGTACTCCACGACCTTGGGATTCTCTCGCTCCTTGAGCCAGTAGTAGTTGTCAACCCGGGTTTTCCCTAATTCCTGGAATTCCTTTTTGATTTTCTCGGCAATCGGCGGCGGAGGGCCGACGTCGGCCCTCTTGCAGGCCGCGCCTGCAAGGACGAGTACGATGACCTGGAAGGCGATGATCAAATTTTGTCGATAGTTTTTTGGCTGGCTCATGCTATTCTCCTGCTTTCTCTATCCGGCCGCAGGGCCCTAGATCTCCTTGACGAATATATTCCTAAAATAGACGGGCGAAATGCTGTCGTGGTTCTGGAGCCCGATGTAGCCTTCCGCGGCGAAATCCTTGACTTTGCCGCGAGGCTCCATCGTCCAATCGAGAACCTGCGTTCCGTTCAACTCGACCCGGACGCGCTTTCCCTGGCAGGTGATCTTCAGATGGTTCCATTCGCCCGTCGGCCGGGATGCCTCCTTGGTCGGAGCCTCCGCATCGTAGATGGCGGCCGTCCGGTGAATGCCTTCTCCGGCGTCGTAGATCTGGACCTCGAACGAATGGGTGATGTAATCGTCGCTCGTGGGGACGTCGGGGACCCGGATAAAGATGCCCGAGTTGGTGTTTTTCTGGGCGCATTTGAAGTCGAGCTCCAGGACAAAATCCCGGAACTCCCTGACGCTGTACCAGAAAAGCCCCATCCCACCCTGCGACTTGAGAACGCCGTCCTTCTCATCGAGCTCGAAATAGCCTGGGCCGTAGTGGTTCCAGCCGTGCTTTGAATACCGGGCGTTAGACCTTGGCAGGAGCTGGGTGTAATCCCAGTAGTAGGTCAGGTTCTGGATATTCTCGAGTCCCTTGCGGATGGCCGGCTCTGGTGTCAGCACCTCTTTTTCGTTCTCATACTCGAAGGTCAGAAAACCCTCATAGTCCTGGAGGGTCAGCTCGGCCAGGATATCATGAAGATTCGCCTTCCCCTCGCCGATAGCCACATCGTCCACGCCGGGGTCGATCCCGAAATCGCTCCGGTCCTTGATATGGACATCGATCGTCCGGCCTTTGAGAAGGCGCAGGGCATCCGACGGACGGATCCCTCCCCTCATCCAATGCCCGGGGTCGGCGCAGGCGCCGATCCGCTCGTCGAGCCCCTGGATGCGCTCGAGCACGGTCTGCGGCTTGGCGTATTTCGACGGCTCGGGATGATTGTGGACGGCGATCCGGATGTCGTACTCTTTGACCAGTTTGTTCAGGATGGCGAAGTCGTCGTCCTGGGGTTCGGCGGCGATCACTCGGATCCCCATTTTTCGGGAGAAGGCGAAGGCCCGGCGCATCTCTTCCTCAGTGCGCCCGATGTCGGCGACACCGTAGGCGACGACTTCCATCCCGGCCGCGGCGAGCTTCCGGCGGACCGTCTCGATCTGGGCGTCGGTCATGAGATGGCTGAAAGTGACCCCTTTCTCCTCGGCGGAGAGCGGCTGTCCGGGATAGGCCTGGAGGTACTTTATCCCCAGCGCTTTGGTCTTCTCTACAGTTTCGAAAAAGGTGTATTTCCGGTAGGTCCAACACTGCATGGCCAGGGGGAACTTCTTGATCCGCACCTGGCTCAGGTCATCTCCGGCCGGCGCTGAGAACGCCGCCACCAGACCCGCCATGATGACGATAGACAACGAAAAGAGAACGAACCGTTTCATCCTTCCTCCTTCCCGGCGGCCGTTCGATTCCGAAAGCGCCCGCCGGAATTGCGGTCTTATCCCCGGGTTTGCGCGACGGGGGGTTTTTCCTTGAAGAATAGCATGAAGACAAAAGCGCACAGGACGGTCAGGAAGCAGGGAACGAGAAATACGTTGGTCCAGTTGGTGACCTCGTTTCTGGTGAACAGGTCATGGATCCAGCCGGCGAACAGGCTGCCGATGTAATTGCCCACGCCATAAGTGACGAGAGTGATCAGGCTTTGGGCGGAATGCCGGATATCCCGCGGCGCGACCGTATCCACGTAAATGAAGGCCGCGGCGAAGAAAAATACAAAGCAGAATCCATGCAGGGCCAGGGAGGCGATGACCAGCCAGGATGGTTGGCCGATGGCGAAGATAATATAGCGGAGCGGCCAGGCCAAGATCCCCAGAAAGAGAATCCTGCGGATGCCGATCCGGGTGATGAAGTAGGGCAGGAGAAAAGCCAGGACGAAGATCTCCGCAACTTGGGCGATGGTCATCACCCAAGGCAGAATCGTGCTCGAAACGCCGATCTTTTCCGAGGTCAGAAAGGGCGCGGTCAGGATGTAGTAGAACATCAACTCCGTGGCCACGACGAAGGCGATGATGATGAAGAGCAGGAAGTTCCGGTCCTTCAACATCCGCAAGGCCTCGAGGAACGCCCAAGGTTTTGCGCCCTCCCGGCGCGGCGGAGTGGGCGGCAAGGTGAAGGCTTGAAATCCCATGATCAACGAGAAAATCCCGGCCAGGAGAAGCATGTCGCCGTTGAAGGCGAGGCCGCTCATCGACTTGGCCACGATCCTCCACAGGGTCAGGATATAGGCGGCGGCGATCCAGCCGATCGTCCCCCAGACCCGGATCTGACCGAATTCCTTCTCCGAATTATGGAGGTTGATGAAGGCGATGGAATTGGTCAGGGCCAGCGTGGGAGCATAGAGCAGACAGTAGGCCAGCATCAGCCAGACCATCGTCCCGTAGGAGGTGACCGAGGCGATCAGGACAAGGAAGATTCCCCCGAAAAGCTGCAGCCAGGCAACGACCTTTTGACTGGCGAAATAGCGGTCGGCCAGCTGGCCTCCGATAAAGGGGGCGATGATCGTGGCCAGAGGGAGGAGGCTGTAGATCAGGCTGAACTGGGCACCGCTGAACCCCAGGACATTTTTCAGGTATTCGGAAAGGACAGGGGCCCAGGCTCCCCAGATGGCGTACTGCAGGAACATCATGAAGCCGAGGCGAAAGCGAACGCTCATGGACATCCCTCCACCAGGAATTTCATATTGATTACCGAAATTCGCACGGTCTGTCAAGCCGGACAGGTCTCAGCCTTTGTAGATGTGTTCGACAAGATCCATGATGCTGTTGATAGTGGTCTTGACGAACTCCAGACCGATCTCATAGGCTTTTCCGTCCCCGACCGGAGTGAGCCATTTGACTTCGGCGGTCGCCCGGATGTCTTTTCTCGTTTTGGGAGAATGGAGCCTGACGGTAAGGATCGTCCCTACGGGGATCGGATCGGCGCTTTCTACCTTCAGGCCGCTCGGAGAGGCGTTCTTTGTCCGGGCGTAATAAGAACGCTTGTCGCCCCGGACGCCGGCCGTTTCTTGCGGCACCAGGTTGATCTCCACCCCATCGGCAAAGCGTGGTTCCCGGCGTCGGTCAGGGGGAAGCCGGCGTCTTTTTATTCTTCGCTTTTTCCAAAACATGACTCCATCTTAATAACCCACTTGGCAACAAAATTCAAGCCTTGAGGCGGCTTGACTTCTCGTTTTGGCGAAGATAAGATGGCCGAGAGTTCATCCCCATGTATACTCAGATCGGAATCATCCTGGGTGCAATGGTCCTTTCTTATGCCGTCGCCAAGGCCGCCCGGCTGACGGTGGAAATCAGCATGTTCCTGGCCGCCCTGGCGGGCGGCCTGGCGGGGGTTGTCTTCGGCACTCCACCCATGACAGACCTGCTGCGTCACCTCGTCGAGGGATCATCGACCTATCTCGATGTGATCCTCGTCTTCTCAACCGCCACGATCTTCATGGCCATCGTCAATGAGTCGGGCGGAGTGAATTACATCGTCCGCGCGACCATCCGGGCCTTCCATGACAAAAGGCTCGCCGCCCTGCTTATCCTGATGGTCATCGTGCTCATTCCGGGGGCCTTGACGGGAGCCGGGAGCATTTCTCTTCTTGTGGTCGGTGCGCCGGTGGCCCTGGCTCTCAGACTCCTCGGAATCTCCCAGAAGAGGGCCGCCGCCATTCTGTTCATCATCGCCGGGCTGAGCGCCGCCGCCCCGCCTGTCAATATTTGGGCCATGATTCTCTGCGCGGGAACGGCCATCCCCTACGTCGGATTCGAACTCCCTCTGGCCGTCCCCGTCTTGGTGTGCGGCATTTTCACCATGTTGGTGCTGGGCTGGAAGAGGGAAAGGTCCATCGACCTCGCTACCGCGCTCCGAGAGATGCCCGAGGTGCCGGCGAAAATGACCTGGTGGAGGGTCCTCCTCCCCTTTCTGGTTTTCTTCGGCACGGTGGCCCTCTATCGTCTCTTCCCCTTCCAGACACCGATCCTGGGGCTTCCTCTCCAGTTCACTCTTTCGGCCCTGACGGCCTGGCTGGTCAGCCCCCAAAAAATCAGGATCCTGACTCTTTCCAGGGAAACCGTCAAACGCCTCTTGCCGCTGATCGCGACGGTGGTCATCGTCGGGATGCTCCAGCAGATCATGACGGCCACGGGTGTCCGGGGGATGCTCTCCTTCGCCGTGATCAGCATCCCGCTGGTCTTTCTCCTGATCTCCTTGGCCATCATCATCCCCGTTTCCGAGGGGGTCCTGACTTACGGGGCCGCCGCCGTCCTGGGGATTCCCTTGATCTGGTACCTGGATTCCATCGGCTTCCACGCCACCGTGGCCATCGCCGGGCTGACCCTGCTCTGGCCGCTGGGCGATGGACTGCCGCCCACCGCCTTGATCGGACGGCTCAGCGTCATGGTCTCGGATTATAAAGGGTCCTACTGGGAATTCCTGAGGAGCACCTGGCTGCCCTGGCTGTTCATCACCATCGTCGGCATTCTCATGGTCGTCTACAGCGCCAAGCTCTCTTTCTTGGTGCGGTGGAGCATGTAGGAAAGGAGGCGCCATGCCGCTCATCATGATTTTCTATTATCTGATCACGGTCTATCTCATCGGCCTCCTCGCCTGGAATTTCCTCCGGGAAAAGAAAAAAATCGAGGACATGGCCATGTATCTCTTGGTCCTCATCCCTCTCCTGCTGAGGGTCTTGCGCATTAAATAGAGAGGAGGAAGGCACGCCATGAAGCGGCTCGGTCTCATCAAAGGCGTCTTGGTCCTCGTGTTTCTTGTCTTTCTCATCCAGGGCGGAAGCCGCCTTTATCGCCATCGACACTATGACGTTCCTGTGGTCGCCGGACCCGGGGTCACCCGGGTTGCCCGACTCAGCGACTTCGGCCCCGGGCTCAAGGGAACGATGGCCGATACATGGGTGTATTTCCTGGAGGGGAAGGAGCCCGGCGGAAAGGCCCTCCTTATGGCCAACACCCATGCCAACGAGCCCGAGGGGTTGCTCGCCGCCGTGATCATCATTGAAAACGCCGTGGTCGAAAAAGGCACGCTCATCGTCATCCCTCAGTTCGATCACAGCGCCAGCCTAAACACCAGGTCCGGCGATGGCTACCCTCTCTACTTCGAGATCGCGACGGACTGGGGCCGGAAAAAATTCCGGATGGGAAACCGCGACGCCTCTCCCCTCGACCAATGGCCCGATCCGGATGTGTACATCCACTACCCCGACCGCCAGCTTCTTTCCTACATCGATGTCCGCAATACCAACCGGACCTGGCCGGGACGCCCCAACGGCCCGCGGATGGAGAAGGTCACTTACGCCGCCATGGAGATCATGCGGCGGGACAAAGTCGACCTGGCCTTCGATATGCACGGTGCCGAGACGATGTTTCCGGTGACAAACTGCATCGTTGCTCCGGAAAAATCGATCAGGATCGCCACCCTGGCGTCGCTAACAGTCAAGGCAAGGGAGGGCTTTGACAACCACGTCGAGCCCTCGCCAGGCGGGTTCCGCGGTCTTTCCCACCGCGAAATCGGCGATTATTCGGAAACGCTCCCCTTTCTCCTCGAAGCTCCCATCCCCTTCCTTGACCAGCCGACCGGCCCGAAAACCGAAAAGCTCCTGCTCGACGGAAAGGATCCTTTCCTGTTGAGCCTGGCTCAAAAGAAGAAACTGTTCGTTCCCTATGACGAATCGGGGTGGCCCATCGAGAAGCGGGTCGGACAGCACTGTTCCGTCGTCCTGGAGATTTTCCGGCAATATGCCAAGAAAAATCCCGAACGGTCCATCCTGGTGAACGGTATCCCTCGCTATGCCGAGGTCGTCGGGAACGGTGTCGGCCATTATTTCCATGATCCCGCGAAGGCGGAAAAAGATAGAGTTTATATGAATTAGATATCCTTGAAGAAATTCCAAGAGAGGACGACCGTGAGAACGAAAATCCTGGTATTGCGCCTTGGCCTTGTCATCCTCGCAGGTTGTGTCTTGGCTGGCCTCCTGGCGATCCATCCGAACAGCGGGAATCCTCCGCCTGAGAACGAGGCCGAAAACTGCACTGTGGTCATGGTCGGAAAGGACGCCTCGACCGACGGGTCGGTTATGACCACGCACGCCGCGGACTGCGGCGTCTGCGACTGGACCTGGAGGCACGTTCCGGCGGCCGATCATCAGCCCGGCGAAACCCGGAAGATTTACCACGTTCATCAGATCCGGACCTGGCCGCCCTCGGAAGGGCTCAAGTGGGACCTCTACAAGAACGACTTCACCGGCCTGGAGATCCCCCAGGTGCCGCGGACCTTCGCCTTTCATCACGGTGTCTTCGGCTACCAGAACGAGCACCAGCTCTCCATCGGTGAAGCCACCATCGGAAACGCCCGCAAGATCTCCAACCGCACACCCGCGGCCAAGCTCGACATCACCATGCTCACGCTTCTGGCCATGGAGAGATGCAGAACGGCCCGGGAGGCCGTCCGCTTCATGGGCGGATTGGCCGAACAACACGGCTATGGATTCCACGACGGCGGCGAGATGCTGGCGGTCGCCGACCCCCGGGAAGTCTGGATATTCGAGATCATGCCGGTCGGCCCTCTCTGGACGCCGGAGAGCGGCCAGCCGGGGGCGGCCTGGTGCGCCCAACGCGTTCCGGATGACCATGTCTCGGTCTGCCCCAACGAGTCGCGGATCGACGAGGTCGATCTCAATAACACGGATTATTTCCTGGGCTCCGCCCACATGATCTCTTTCGCCGTCGAACAGGGGCTTTATGATCCCAAGAGCGGTCAATCCTTCAGCTTCAAGCGGGCCTATTCTCCCTCCCAAGGAAGCGCTAAGAGCAACCCGCGCCGGGCCCGCCTCTGGCGTTTCTTCGACCTCGTCGCGCCTTCACGGAAATTCTCTCCCGATATGGCAAACATGGAATTTCCGTTCTCCGTGAAGCCCGACAAAAAACTTTCTGTCCAGGATGTCATGACGATCATGCGGGACAAGTGCGCCGGCACCGAGTTCGACCCGCTGCGGGGACTGCGCGGCGGTCCATTCGGGAATCCTTATTATGACTCCTCGACCCGAACCATCGGCACCAACCATGCCGAATACACGACGGTGACGCAGTCACGGAGCGCTTTTCCCGGGCCGATCGGCGGCCTCGTCTGGCTGGCGCTCGGGTCACAGGACACCTCTTGCTTTGTTCCGTTCTATGCGGGAATTACCGATATGCCGGATTCCTACAAGATCGGGGACCACTGGGTTTTCAGCCGGGATTCGGCCCGCTGGGCCTTCGATTACACGGACTTTCACGCCCAGGTGGTCTATAACGCGGCCCTAGAAGACGTCAAAGAAGCCCAGGATAAATGGGAAACTTCGGCCATCGCCCGCACTCCCGAAATCGACAAACAGGCCCTGGATCTCTATTCCCGGGACCCGGCCAAAGCGGCGGAGTTCCTGACCGGGTATTGCCTGGACAACGCCTGCAGTGTGGTCAACGCCTGGTGGGAGCTGGGTGACCGTCTGCTGGTCAAGTATAACAAACTGGGCACATACAATATAGAAAAAAGGTCGACCGAGGGGTCGAAGACCCGGACCGTCCCGGATTGGTGGGAAAAAATGGTCAAGGTCTATGACGCCATTCTCGAGCCGGCCGATCGATAAGTAATAGCCTAATCCGGATTTCAGAAAGGAGGCTGAAAGAACGATGAAAAAACGGATCGTTATTCCCGTCACCGCCCTGGCCGTTCTGTTGTTCGCAGCGCTGATCATAGTGCCCGCCCACCAGTACCGGCCGGCGAACCCGGCTATGGATGATTTCTCCGCTGACGGCTGCACCGTCATCATGGTCGCCAGAGGAGCCTCGGCCGACGGCTCAACCATGGCTACGCACACGTGCGACTGCGGGGTCTGTGACTGGACCTGGCGCCACGTCCCCGCCGCCGATCATCAGCCCGGCGAAACGAGAAAAATCTACCATATCAGCCAGTATAAGACCTGGCCGCCGGAGGAAGGCCTCAAGTGGGACCTCTACAAGAACGACTTCACCGGTCTCGAGATTCCCGAGGTGCCGCATACCTACGGCTATCATCATGGGATGTTCGGGTACATGAACGACCAGCAGCTCGGCATCGGCGAGTCGACCATCGGCTGTGCCCGCAAACTTTATAACAACACGCCCACGCCTGCTTTCGATATCACCATGCTCACCCTCATCGCCATGGAGCGATGCAAAACGGCCCGCGAGGCTGTCCAGCTCATGGGCTCTCTGGCCGAAAAACACGGCTACGGCTTTAACGACGGGGGGGAGATGCTGGCCGTCCACGACCCCAACGAACTCTGGGTTTTCGAGATCATGCCGGCCGGGCCGCTGTGGACGCCGGAGAGCGGCAAGCCGGGAGCCATCTGGTGCGCTCAGCGTCTGCCGGACGACCATGTCTGCGTCTGTCCCAACGAGTCGCGGATCAGCGAGGTCGACCTCCAGAATAAAGACTATTTCTTAGGCTCGGCCCAGATGGTTTCTTTCGCCACCGAACAGGGCCTCTACGATCCCAAGAGCGGTCAGCCGTTCAGCTGGAAGAAGGCGTATTCGCCCTCTGCGGGTTCGGCGGTTAGCAGCAACGGCCGCCGCGCCAGGTTGTGGCGCTTTTTCGACCTGGTCGCGCCCTCGCTCAAACTCAGCCCCGAAACACCCGACATGGATTTTCCCTTCTCGGTCAAGCCCGACAAACCGATCTCCGTTCAGGACGTCATGGCGATGACGCGCGACCGGTCGCAGGGCACGCAGTTCGACCGAGTCAAAGGATTGCGGGGCGGTCCGTTCGCCAACCCGAACTACTTCGGAACGACGCGCACGATCGGCACGTCGAGCGTCGAATACACGACCATCACCCAGTGCCGGGGATGGCTGCCCGCGCCGATCGGCGGCATCATCTGGCTCAGCTTCGGACTTCAAGAGACTTCCTGCTACATGCCACTTTATGCGGGTATCACCGATGTCCCGGCTTCGTTCAAGGTTGGAGACCACTGGATCCTCAACCGCGACTCCGCCCGCTGGGCCTTCGACTACGTCGATTTTCACACCCAGGTGGTCTATAACGGCGCCCTGGAAGAGGTCAAAAAAGCCCAGGCCGAGTGGGAGGCCAAGACGGTAGCGCGGATCCCGGAGGTCGATAAAGAGGCCCTCGCACGTTACAACCGGTCTTCCCTCGAGGGAATCGGTTACCTCGACGGGTTCTGCCTGAGCCATGCCGACAATGTCGTCAAGGCCTGGTGGAAGTTGGGTGACGATCTATTCGTCCATTTCAACAAACTCGGCTATTATAATCCCGAAAAGCGGGCTTTTGACCGCGGCCGGAACCTTTATCCAGAATGGTGGAGGAAGGCGATTAAGGTCTGGGACGTGATCACCGAGCCGGACGGTAAATAAAAGGCCTTCTTAACCCCTTCTTGAATAATGGGCTGATTTGGCGATAGAATAAACGTTGACCATCGGATTTTGATGGAAGGAGGAGTTCAGCAATGAAAGCAGCGAGATTCTTCTTGATCGGCATTTCCGTAGTTCTCTGTGTCTCGATGGCTGTTTCCAGCGGCCAAACCACGGTTCCCAAGGCCAAGCTGCCCGTCCTGACCACCTCGGCCGGGCAGAGCAACGATGTTACCACGGTTAACATCGTGCTCGAAGAGGCCGGCATCGGCTTCGACTACTGCGATGTGCCGGATGTCGACATGATGAAGGCCGGCGTCGGGCTGGCCGACAAAGAATCGGGGCCGGGTTTCCATGCCGAGATCTATACCGACTTGGCTAAGTTCCCCAAGGGGACGCCCTACCAGACGGTCATCTTCGCCATCGGAGCGAGTCTCAAGGGGATGGGAGCTTCGGGGCTGACCATTGAGACGGAGGAAGCCCGTCTCAAGAGGATCCTCGATTACTGCAAGCAGAACAAGATTTTCATCCTAGCCGTCCACGTGGGAGGGACAGCGCTCCGCGGCGCGCCTGGAAGCGATAACGAGCGGATGATCGATGCCGTCGCGCCTTTCGCCGACTATATCATCGTGACTAAGGAGAGCAATAAGGACTCTCGTTTCACCAAGATCACCGAGAGCAAAAAGATCCCTCTGACCGAAGTCGACTACGCCCTTGACCTGGTGGCAATCCTGAAGCAGGTTTTCGAGTAGCCTCCGTAGTCCGCCTGAATCCCATCCGGGGACGATAGAAAGGAAGTCGTTCTCCCGGTCTGAAGCGAAATTTACTATCCCTCCGTCCCGGGTTTGTCCGGAGCGAGTTCCTTTGAGGAGGAAAGATCCTATGGGCGGTCTGAAGTTTGTCAGGGTCATCGGATTGTTATGGCTTATCCTGCCGGCCGCGCTCAGGGGCGGGCCGGATTTCCGCGCTGAAGCTCCCGCTGGCCTCAAAGCGGTCCCCCGGACGCAATACCTGGACTTCGCCCGGGCCTCGGCCGAATGGGTCTGGACCCATTACGACGAGCTTATCGACCGGTGGAGAAAGGGCTTTGATCCGGACAATGTCTTCGGGTATCGGCCGCCCGGAGGGCTGCTCGAGATGGCAGTCATATCGGGATTTCTCTACGAGACCGAGAAGAGGCCGGAATACGCTCAGCGGGCGAAAAAGGTCCTCCTGACCTACGGCGACTATCGGTCCGCCTATCCGGATTGGGCCAAGGCCAGGCGCGCCGATTATCAGGATGGGGTTCCGGCCCTGCCCGATTTCTTCACGGTCATGCGCTACATCCGGGCCTACGACGTCCTTCATCGGGGCGGCGTCCTGAGCCCGGCTGAGAACAAGGAGATTCAGGCTGAGATCGCCCACAGCCTTGAATACCTCCTGCGCAGCCAGGAATGGGGGCCGATGAACCGCGCCGCTCTTCGGGCCGAATCCCTGGCCTGGGCCGTCCGGGCGCTCCCCGAGCACCCCCGGCGAGAAGTCTGGGAGATGCAACGGCGGGCGCTGGGCGATGACAACTGGGGGAGCTGGCAGATCGAGGACGCGACCATTTATAACGGTGTCTGGCTGTATGCGCTCCTAGGATACTCCGAGGCATTGGAAAAACAGAAAGACCTCTTTAAAACGCCCGAAATGTACTACTACAGTCAGTACTATCTTCATCTCTTGAGCCCGGCCGGCATGGTGCCCGATTTCGGCGACGCTCATTGGGAGGCCAATTGGACGCACTACCTTGTCTTCTTCGAGGCTGCCGCGGCCGCCTACCAAAACCCTCATCTCAAATGGGCGGCGGCCACGATTGCCCGGAAGTTCGTCGACTTCCAGAATTCCAGGAATATCGGTCTGGCCTACATGCTCCTGGATTGCTACCGCTGGGGGACCGACGACCTCAGGCCCGTCCCGCCGTCCTCTCTCTCCGCCGAGGTGATGGAGGATGTCCAGGGCAAAAAGATCGTTTTCCGGAACGGCTGGGACCCCCGGAGCACTTACCTGCTCCTCAACTACCGGGATGAAGGGGACGGGGGGCTGAACTTCCGCGACTATCTCCGTGACACCATCCCCGTCGAGGAAGAGAAGATGACCCACGGGCACGCCGACGAGAACAGCCTGGTGTTGCTCATGTCCGGCGGGTCGGTGCTGCTCCATGACGCCGGCTACAGGGACTACATGCCTTCCGGTCCCTTCGGCGCCTACCGGCAGGATTACTTCCATAACCGCCTCTGTGTCCGGCCCGAGAAGATCTGGATGGGCCAGAAGAAAGGCGAGTTCCGGTACAGTATCCGCGACGAGGTCCCCGGACAGCCGGTCCTCGACTTTCTTCACAACGCCGGCTCATACCGGCGTGTGCGGACCCAAAAAGTCGATTTCCTGACCTTCGAGGACTTCGATTACAGCCGGACGCGGCTCCGGGATGATGATTGGGGATATGAATGGGACCGGGTGATCGTTTACCTTAAAGGCCCGGAAATTTTCGTCGTCTTCGATATCTTCAAAGCCCGGAGAGAAGACTGGTACACCCTGGCCGATCTCTGGCATACTCAGAAGATCCTCGCCCACGGCGAACACTGGTACAGGACGTCCTACGAAAAGATCCAGGACAGGACCTTGCCGACGGAAAAGAATCTCCTCGTCCTCTTCCTTCCTACCCACCCCATTCTCGAAGGAGTCGAACCGATCAGGCGGCATTACCAGGATGAATTCCTGATCCATCAAACGATCGCCCAGCATTTCGAACTCGGCGAGACGGCCGGGTTCATGACGGTCCTTATCCCCCACGCCAAAAACGCTGCTTATCTCGATTGGCCGGGCCGGGTCCGCGTCCTCCCGGTCGACCCGGACAGGGCGGCTCTTGGCATTGCCATCGAGACGGACGATCAGACCTACTTCGTGGGTACAAAAAGCGACCTGCGCAGGGATATCAGCCGCGATTGGCGGCGGCCCCGCTACACGTATGAAGCCGGCAGGATTCGCTTCGGTGAGTTCGAGACGGACGGCGATTTCCTCTTCTCTTCCCTAACCAAGAGTAAGAAAACGGCGTCGGGGAACGAGCTGAACTACACGATCGTCAACCTGACTAAGGCCCTTTTTCGCGACCGGGTGTTGATCGAGGCCAAGCCATCGCTCTTCGGCCTGGCCTTCGACGCCGGCCCCGATGGCCCGGGAGTGGGAAAGTTGCGCTATTGGAGGGAGCAGGTCGACCTCGAAGAATCGCCCTAAATGCCCGATTGGAGCTTGAGCATCGTTTTTTTCTTGAGGTCGCCGGCCTGGCCGAGGAGTTCCTGGAGCCGGTCCAGGATGATCCGGACCTTGATGTTGACTAGCTTGCGTTTTCCGCTTTTTTGAGCCTCATAATCCTTGGCCAGCAGCCTTTCGATATCCTCGGAGGCCATCCACTGACCCAGCTGTCCATTCCGGGCCAGTTCCTCTTTGAGAGGATCAAACTCTTGAACATCGACCTTGATCCGGTGCCGGCTCAGGAAATCCGTCCTCCATTTCTCGAAGTCGGCCGAGGAGTAAAGCGGCAGCGGGCCGAGAAGCCTCTTGGCCTCTTTGAGGGTCTCCTCGTAGAATTTCTCGCCGTCGCGCAGAAAATTCCGGGCCTTGTAGTAGTCGGGTGTGGCTTCCTGCCCCACGGTGTTCAGATAGGTCTCGAATGTCTGAATGGCCAGTTTCAGATGGTCGAAGGCGATCCCGGCCTTGAAATAGAGCTGATTTTCAATTTTCTTGTTCATGCTTCAAGCGCCATTTTGGTTTCGGTCATTATATAGCACATAGACTCCCGCAGAATCAACCTCCATCGATGTCTGCTCCTTGAACGCGTCGGATTGAATAGGGCGGTCTTCTGTGGTAATCATAGAGGGCGTGCCCGAATGAGAGCCGATTTGAAGGAGAGATACCGATGAAACTCAAGGATTTTTATCAGGCGGTCATCGAAGCCGGGATCGAGAACGACCTCCGGGGTCGGGAGGAAATCGAAAAGATCCTGGCGGAAGAGAAGAAACGCTTCGATAAGCTCGATGAGAAAGACCGTGAATATTACGACCGGGACCGTCTCGCCAACCCTTTCTCCGACACCCGCATCCTCAACGGCGAGCCCGAGCTTGAGATCAAGAAAGCCATCATCGGCATCGACATGGAGGTCGGCGAACTCCTCCTCACCCACCTCCTCAACAAAGACCTTGAGCGCAAGATCGACGTGGTCATCGCCCATCATCCGGAAGGGTCTGCCCTGGCCCGGCTCTTCGATGTCATGAAGCTGCAATCGGACCTGCTGGCCGCCTGCGGGATCAGCCTCAGCGTCGCCGAGAAGCTCATGGAAAAGAGGATCGGCGAGATCGAGAGGCGCCTGATGCCGATCAATCACAACCGGAGTGTGGACGTGGCC
>Ga0307378_10004409_pt1 | contig 20099 bp, 20 predicted proteins | sample UN1MG_FD_202238 | JGI IMG/M metagenome (GOLD analysis project Ga0307378, IMG submission 202238) | Soil microbial communities from Risofladan, Vaasa, Finland - UN-1 | ecosystem: Environmental > Terrestrial > Soil > Coastal area > Acid sulfate soil | place: Finland: Risofladan, Vaasa | collected... | reverse complement strand
GATTACCTAAAGGATTCAAGTTGCTTATTACCATCATGGCATACAAGGAAGGTTTCCGTAAAGGAACACGTTCATATACTCACAATAACCCCGGAAATATTGGTAATACAGATTCTGGTGCAAATAGTACACAGGGTTCATTGTTAACGGGGATACGTCTACAAAAGGAATATGTAGAATCGATTGTGGCAGGAACTCATCGTGCATATCCTATGGGGAGAAGAAAGTCTATTAAACCTTATTTTAGTAAGGAGATTGCAAAGCATGTTAAGTTATATGGAATGAGCCCATACGTGCCAGGATACAACTTTACTTTCACCGGTCAATTGGATCAGTTCGTAAAGATTTATTCTACAGGAGCTCGTGCAGGTAACGGGTATGTAAACATGATTATCTCTTACTTCAAGAAGAATGGTATTCATATTACTCCTCAGAGTAGGATTCAAGACATTATAAAAATGAACTAATGGCAACGAAAAAAAAGAAATCAGACTGTGGGGAAAAGACCAAGAAAGCTTTTCAAGCTGGAATGAATGTAGGACGTAATATGAAGAAACCTAAAGCTAAAAAGAAAAAGTAATGCCTGCAATAGTAGAAAGACTCGTATCACAATTAAAAGCTAAAGGGATGCCTGAGAGTAAGGCATATGCTGTGGCTACATCTCAGATGCAAAAATCAGGCAATATTGATTCACATGGTAATGCCACGGCTAAAGGAATCAAAAGAGGTGCTATGACTCCTGGTGAAAGAGCCAAAGATCGTTCGGCAAAACAATACGGAGGCAGCCCTGATGATTATTTATATAATCCAAAAAATAATACTGCCGTAAAAAGTTTTGTTAATTTTAATGTTAAAACTATAAAGTAATGGCAGCATCAAAAGAAATAGAGTACTTACAAAAACATGACATCAATCATTGGGGGATAGCTAATGATTATGCTGAAGAAAAGTTTCCTATGATTATAGGAGAAAGCACTATTGAGGATTATGAAGAGCTTCAAGCTCATAAAGATTCCTACGAGAAAGGAATGTTGAAAGTTGTAGAACTTCTTATGGAGAAAGGTTTAATAAAAGGAAAGTAATGGCAGCCTCTGGTAAAAATCCTAAGAAACGTAATTCATTAGCTGGCACCAAAAAAGGTACAAGCAAATCTGCTAAACGTCTACAGAAGTCTCCTGCAGCACGGGCTAAGAAGAAAGCTTATGATACGGAATATCATAAATCTGAAGAACGTAAGAAATACCGTGCTGGATTAAACAAGAAGAACCGAGATGCTGGAACTTATGGCAATAAAGATGGTAAGGATCAAAGCCATGATTCAAAAGGAGGTACAAAAACTGAATCTCAATCTAGTAACCGTGCTCGTAACGGGAAGGGAGGTAAACCATCTACAAGAAAAGCTACAACAACTACAAAATCTTCTGCTAAAAAGAAAAGAGTTTTAAAGAAGAAGAAGTAAATAACTATATTTTGTTTAAATAATTTTTGTTAACTTTACAGAGTAAACAAATTTTATGGGACAAGAAACCAACACCAAAGATTTATCTACCGAAGACTTACTAAAGATGAAGAAGGTTCGTGTTAAACACATGACTGACAACATGGAAGCTTTAGAAATTCAAGATAAATTCAGCAATCTAAAAGCAAACATAGCAGAGAATACTCTTAGGGAGCAAATGTCTAAGATGAAGCTTGCCCAATTAATGGCAAAGCCTGAGTCAGAACCAGAAAAAAAAGAAGATGAAAGTAATTAAGACTCAAAAAAATATTGAGCTTTCTTTACATGATTTAATTCGATTTCAGATTACCCTATATTGCTTCATGCAAAAGATAAAAATTAGTCCAGCTCAAATGGATACCCTTGCCTATCTAGGTGAGTGGGGAGATATGAACATATCTGATTTTTGTGATCAAATTGTTACAAAGGAAGTATTTAGCAATCCACAAACTGTAAGGAACTTCATACTTAAATGTGTTAGAGATGGCTATGTAGTACGTGGTGGAAAAGGAGAGAAGATCATATCTCTTACAGAGGATGTCGAACTATTATCTGAAGGGAATATTTTAATTGATATGAAAGTATACCATGTCGAAACAAAAAAAAGCTAAAGAGTTAATCCCGAAAACTGCCAAAGATTGTAACGTATCAGAGGAGCTTGTTGGGGATGTAGTAGATTTTTATTATACAGAACTCCGAAAGAAAATGGAGGCTCTGGAAGATGTGTCGGTTGGGGTTCCTGCATTAGGAACATTTATTGTGAGTAAACCAAAATTAAAGAAGTCGATTGAAAAGATAACTGAAATGTTGTCATCGGATAGACCCGAGAGCTTTAAATTGCTGAAACGATATAATCTCTCAACAGAGATACGAGACAAGCAACAAAGCCTTCTTGATAAATTAGAAACTGAAAAAAATGAGAGAGATCAACGCAAGGAAACTATTTCAAAGCAGAAAGTTAATACTAGAGGGAATAAAGAATAGCATCTTTAAAAAAGAAGCTGTTGAAGAAATTGCAAATGAGAGAAATGAAATATGCATAGACTGTGACCATTATGACACTGAAGGAACTAGTTGTCTCGTTCCTGGTACTTCCCCTTGTTGTGGAGCCTGTGGGTGTTCTCTTAAGTTAAAGCAGAGAAGTTTAGCCGCAGGTTGTGATGAAGGATATTGGGACCCTGTATTAACTGAGGAGGAGGAAACGAATCATGATATTTTAAATCCTGACGAAGATGCTTAAATTTATAGACGATGGGCACATATATGCAAATGTTAATCCCGAAGAAGATTTCCAATGGGTAAGTGTTACTCGATTAGTGCATCAGTTCGTAGAGAAGTTTGATGCCCCAAAGATGGCTGAGAAATGCTCCAAAGGAAAGAGTCCAAAATATAAAGGTAAAACTCCCAAGGCAATTCTTGCAATGTGGGAGAAAGAGAGTAAACGTTCTACGGATCTCGGAACCTGGTATCATAATCAAAGAGAAGCTGATATGCTTAATTGTAATACAATCACAAGAGATGGTATAGAACTTCCTATCGTTAGTCCTTTGATGGAGAATAAAGTTAAACTTGCTCCAGACCAAAGACTTACAGAAGGGATATATCCTGAACATTTAGTATATTTAAAGTCAGCAAGTATATGTGGTCAAGCAGATAGAGTTGAGATTGTAGGAGATAGGATTGACATCCACGACTACAAAACTAATAAGGAGATTAAAACGAGAGGGTATAAATTCTATGATGGGACATACAAAAAGATGTTGGGTCCAGTTAAACATTTAGAGGATTGTGAACTTAATCATTATGCATTACAACTAAGTATTTATATGTACATAGTTCATAAGCATAACTATAATTTTAATCCCGGTAAGATTCAGATTCAACACGTTGAGTTTGAAATTGACCACACAGATGAAAATGGATTTCCTGTCCATGCACTTGATGCTGCAGGGGAGCCAATCATTGCAAAGATAAATAGGTTCGATCTTCCTTACTTAAAGAAGGAAGTAATAGGAATGCTGAAGTGGTTGAAAATTAATAAAGAAATGGTATTGTACGATGCACATTAGATTATTTGAAATAGAAGAAGGGGCTGTCAAGCCGACAGAGCATTGCTACATGATTAGCTGGCTCAATCAAATCATTGAAGATTATCCAGAGGAACATCTTAAAGTTTTAGCATATATTTTCTACATGACCAATAAGACTCATGAGAATCCATATGCAAATGTTGTAGAGGAGGAGTTGGAGGAAAGAATCCAACGAGACTTACAACCTCAGTTTTTCACTGAAGATGCTACTATACTTCTAGCTATAGAGAACTTAACAAAACTATATGAAACCCCAACCATTAGGGCTTATAATGGAATTAAGGTAATGCTTGATAATATGTCAACGTACCTTGCAACAACAGAGATTACCGACGGACGAGATGGAAACATTCGTGGGATGCTGGCTGCTGCTAAAGATTTCAAACATATCCAAGCCTCCTTTAAGGGAGCTATGACCGATGTTGAAGAAGAAACCAAGGTGCAAGCCCGTGGAAAGTCCGTTCTCCCTTATGATATGAGAAGAAAAGCTAAACGAAAATGATAAGGGTTGATCCAGATGATATTGGACAGTTTCACGAAAAAATACCAACTTATGACAATGGGACGTGGATACTGACAACATTTGATTCAAGACAAGAGTTTGCAGATACTTTGGAAAAAGATTATTTCAAAGAACCTGGTGAATACGAATTTGATGAATCAGTTAAGATATTCAATAGTGAGGCTACACGATTTAACAAAGATGGATATTACTGTACATTTTTAGATGGTTCATTAGACCATGAAGACTATTGGGATTGGGAGGCATTAAAATGCTGTAAGGGAATCTTCGTATGGAATAACGATAAGAAATGGTATCTACCAAAAGAATACTACTTCTGGATAAACTTCCTTCCGATTATTGATAAAGTAACTCGTCATGAGGATTTTCCTGATATTTGGGATACTCAACTTTGGATGGCATTATATGAGTGGATTGGAGAACTTAATTACAAACATGGTATCGTATTAAAGAAACGTCAGTTTGGATCCTCATTCTACCACATGGCCAAACTGATACGTTCATTATGGTTTGATCATTCTCCGGTACTTAAGATGGGAGCTTCTTTAGAGGATTACATAACAGGAGTTGATGGAACATGGAAGTTTGCTAATATGTACAGAAGTTTCCTTAATAAAGAAACGGCATGGGTTAGAGCTATGAATCCGGGAGGAGTTGGACAATGGCACCAGAAGTTAGAAGTTAATGAAGGAGGAAGGACATATGACGTTGGTAACATGGGTACTCTTAGAGCAATCTCATTCCAACAATCTGATACGGCAGGTGTAGGTGGATTGACAACATACTTCTTCTACGAGGAGGCAGGAATTGCCAAGACGATGGATAAGACATTTGAGTTCCTTCGTCCAGCAATGCAGGCAGGTGATATCACAACCGGGTATTTTGTTGGTGCAGGAACGGTAGGAGATTTATCTCAATGTAAACCTCTGAAGAATTATATGTACAAAGCTGGAAAGAATAACTTCCAGACTATTCGTAATAGGCACGTAAACTACAAAGGAACAATACAGGAAACAGGACTGTTTGTTCCTGAGCAGTATTCAATGCCACCTTACATTGATGAGTTCGGTAATAGCCTCGTGGCAGAAGCAACAAAAAGATTAGAGGAATTATATAAAGAATGGGAGAGAGATTTGGATGCTGATGTTTGTCAGATCCGTAAGTCTCAGCAACCGATTAATATGGAGGTTGCATTCTCGGCTAGAGAAGAATCTAGATTTCCTGTTGGTCTTGTGAATAGCCATAAATTAGATGTTGATGACGGAAGATATCCAAGAGAACTCATAGAACTCGATTATGATAAGCACGGTAAGATAATTGCTACTGGCACAACTAAACCCCCGATAACTGAATTCCCTGTAGATAAAAAGATGATTGATAAGAGTGGTTCGATATGTGTCTATGAAAGACCTGATGAGAATCCAGAATGGCATACGTACTATGCTTCTGTCGATCCTGTGTCTGAAGGAAAAACAACAGCCAGTGATTCACTATGTTCTATAAACGTTTACAAGAATCCAATTGAAGTAACCACATATAAACATGGAAAATCCACCACTCATATTGAAGGAGATAAGCTTGTGTGTACTTGGGCAGGTAGATTTGATGACCTTAATGATACGCATAGAAGATTAGAGATGATTATCGAATGGTATAATGCCTGGACACTCGTTGAGGCAAACGTCTATCTATTTGTCGTATACATGATAAGTCAGAAGAAACAGAAGTATCTGGTTCCAAAAAGTGAGATGGTATTCCTAAAGGAGCACGGATTCAATAAGGGAACCTTCCAAGAATACGGATGGAAAAATACAGGAAATTTATTCGTTAACAACTTACTGACATATTTGATTGAGTTTCTTAAAGAAAAGATTCATATAGAAACTGATGAAAATGGCAACGAAATAAGTACAACTTATGGTATAGTTCGGATACCCGATACGATGGCTTTAGAGGAGATGAAGCAATATGAGTATGGGCTTAACGTCGATAGATTGATTTCGTTATCTGCTTTAATTGCCTTCGTTAAACTACAGGGTGCAAACAAGGGATATAAGAAACGCTTTGAAACTGAGGACCGTGAATACTTGCAAAAGTCAGAGGAAATTTATAAATTAAGTAATAGGAGTGCCTTTAAAAATATTGGTTCAAAAGGAGGTGGGAAGTCGAAAAGACCGAACAGGAGTGCCTTTAAAAATTTAAAATAGTATGCAGGTTAAAAATGCGATGCAAATCAAAAATGGTAAAGGTAATAGTAAGACCTCTGGTTTTAACTCTTTTACCCAACCTATACAATTCTTGTCCCGTAAGGAAAAGGATGCCGATTGGGGAATGCACAACATGGATTGGTTAGAGTGGCAGGGGATACAGCAAATATCTACTACTGCTAAAAGACTTATGAAGAACTATAAGTTGGCAAAAGGAACAATCGATAGGGAAGATTACTTTCCAGAAGAAGGAGTTCCTACAGATGTGTCTGAGTTGATTGACATTTTATCTACAGATAGTGTTCAGTCCCATGATAACGATTCTGCATTCGATATTAAATTTTACCCTATTATTCCAAATATTGTAAACGTGCTTGTTGCAGAGTTTGCAAAACGAAATAGCAAAATCGACTACCGTGCTGAAGATGAGTATTCATATAATGAAATTATGGATGCTAAGATGAAGGAGATAGAAGGTGCTCTTATGGAGGATGCTATGGCAAAGCTCACTCAAAAGATGGTTGATGCAGGATTGGATCCAGAATCTCCAGAAGCTCAAGAACAATATGATCCGGAAGCATTAAAGAGATTGCCTGAAATCGAAGAGTTTTATTCTAAGACTTATCAAACATTAGGAGAGCAATGGGCAACAAAACAACATTCTGTTGATACTGCTCGTTTCCGAATGGATGAACTTGAGGAGATTGCCTTTAGAGATATGCTTATTACCGATCGTGAGTTCTGGCATTTCAGAATGCTAGAAGATGATTACGAAGTAGAGTTGTGGAATCCAGCACTTGTGTTCTACCACAAGACTCCAGACGTTAGGTACATCTCTCAAGGGAATTGGGTTGGCAAACTAGATATGCTTACGATTGCAGATGTCATTGATCGATATGGAGCATTAATGGACGAAGATCAATTAATGGCTCTTGAGAAGTTCCATCCCGTTCGAGCAGGTAGATACATGCTTAATAACGTAACTAATGATTCTTATTACAATCCTGATATTAGCCATGCAGATAATTTAGATCCATCATTACCTATGAAACGATGGCTTTCGTATAATGAGAATGCATATAATCCAGATGATATTGTATCATGGATTGTAGGACAAAGTGAACATACAGGAATCCTTCAAGATGATCAAATGGTTCGTGTTACTACAGCCTACTGGAAGACTCAACGTAAGGTTGGATACCTCACGAGTATTGGTGAAGGAGGAGAAGTAGATGTGGATATTGTTGATGAAAGTTACATGATTGCAAATTATCCTATATATAATACTCAGCATAAATCAAAACGAAATGCAGATACGTTAGTATTTGGAGATCATATCGAATGGATTTGGATTAATCAAACATACGGTGGTGTAAAAATTGGTCCTAACCGAATGATGTTTACTGATGCAGGACAAGACGATAGATTTACACCAATGTATTTAGGTATTGAAAGCTCAGAGGTTGGACCATTACGTTTCCAATTCAAAGGTGAGCAATCCCTTTACGGATGTAAACTTCCTGTAGAAGGAAAGATATTCACGGAACGTAATACCAAGTCTTCTGGAATGGTTGACTTACTGATGCCTTCACAAATTGGATTCAACCTGGTTAATAATCAAATGGCTGATATCCTAATCGATGAGATTGGACCGGTAATAGCACTTGACCAAAATGCACTACCACAGCATTCTCTTGGAGAAGATTGGGGTAAAGCAAATTATGCCAAGGCTTATACAGCAATGAAGGACTTTAATATCCTTCCTTTGGATACATCTATTTCCAATACAGAGAATGCATTAAATTTCCAACACTACCAACAATTGAATTTGGAACAGGGAAATCGTCTACAGAGTAGAATGCAATTAGCCCAGTTCTTTAAACAACAAGCTCTTGAGGTTATTGGTATTACTCCTCAACGTCTAGGACAACAGATTGGACAGACTGATACAGCAACTGGAGTTGAACAAGCTGTAGCAGGTTCTTATGCTCAAACAGAAACATACTTCATTCAGCATAGTGATCACTTGATGCCTAGAGTTCATCAGATGAGAACTGACCTTGCTCAGTACTACCATTCTAAACGACCTTCTATTCGTTTACAGTCGATGGTGTCACCTGACGAAAGAAAATTCTTTGAGATAAACGGTGTGGATTTATTACTAATCGATATCAATGTGTATTGTAACACCAACGCAAACACACGAGCTGCAATGCAGAAGATTCAGCAAATGGCTCTTCAGAATAATACTTCTGGTGCTACAGTTTCTGAATTAGGAGAAGTTATTCAAGCAGAATCATTAGGTACTCTTAATCACATCCTTAAGGATATGGACAGAAAGGCTAGTGAGAAAGCACAGCAAGAACATGAACGTGCTAAAGAATTACAAGCTGCAGAAGCTGAAGCTCGTCAGAAAGAACTTCAGATGGAGAATGACCATGAATGGAAAATGCAGGAGAGTAAAAATCGTAATAACACTCTTAATACTAAGATTAAAGCTGCAGGCTTCGGAGCAATGCAAGATATTAATGAGAACAAAGTTTCTGATTTCCAAGACGTTCTTAAGGACATAGAGGCTTCGGAACAGCATGCAGAAACAATGGGGTTCAATCGTGAGAAAGAAGACACGAACAAAAGGCAAGGAGATCGTAAGTTAGACATTGAACAACAGAAAGTAGATGTTGCAAAACAAGATAGCAATAACAGGCTTGCAGTTGCTAGAGAAAATACCACAGCTAGTGAGATTAAAGCTAAGAGAAATGCCAAAGCTAATAAGAAAAAGTAGCTTAAAAAAAACCTATTTATTTAACGAAAAGTAAATTATAGCTATATACTGTCAGATAATCGATAGTGTGTAGCTATTATTTTAAACAATAATTATTTAAAGCAAAATAAAATTCTTAAATTATAATAAGTCACACACATAAAAAACCAACATAATGGCTGATAACAAAACAGAAGAAATAGAAGTTTTCGATATGGATGAACTCTTGGGAACAAAAGCATCTGTAACAATAGCTTCGACAGAAGAAAATAAGAATTCAATGTTCGATAGAGAAAACATTGATTCTTCGTTCCTTGACATTCCACTTAAAGAAAGTGGAAACGATGAAGAAACTGCAGAAGAAGAAGCTGCTAGAATAGCTGCTTCAGAAAATGAAACTGCAAAAGAAAAAGCTGAACGGCTTGAAAAAGAACAAGCTGCAGAATCTGCTAGAACTCTTGAAGAAGTAACAGGTGATCTTGGTGCTATAAAAGATGACGACGAGGATGATGACGATGACGGTGGGGAAGCTAAAAATAAAGGTGGTCGAAAGGGTGCTCTTATTGAAGCACTAGGAAAGCTAGTTGATAAAGGTACTATTACATTGTTCGAAGACCAACAAGATATCGAAAGCTATACTATCGAGAATGTTGAGGAATTAATTGAAAGTAATATTGCTGCAAAGATTAATGAAACAGCACAGAAGGCTCCACTAGAAGTATTTAAAAGACTCGATCCAAAACTTCAAGATGTAGTAGCATATGCATTGAATGGAGGAAAGGATGTTATTTCCGTTCTTAAAACAGTTACACGTTCACAGGAGGTAGCAGAGCTATCCTTAGAGAATGAGGCTGACCAGGAACGAATTGTTAGAGAGCATTTCCGTTCAATTGATTATGGTGATGAAACCGTTATTGAAGACGAGATTGCATCAATCATTGATAGAGGAGAATTGGAAAAGAAAGCTACGGCATTCAAACCAAAACTAGATGCAAAACAAGCTACCATTTTGAAAAAGAAAATGGACGAGCAGGAAGTTAAGATAAAACAAGCTGCAGAAGCAAGTTCAAGATATGCTGAAACAATCTTTAAAGTTCTCGACAATCCTACATTAAATGGAATTCCATTAAATGAGAAAGAGCAAACAATGTTGTACTATGGATTAAGTGACAACACACAGTATCAAGATAGAAATGGTGATCCAACAAATGCAATAGGACATCTTCTTGAAAGATATCAGTTTGGAGAACATGCCGACCCAAGTATACTTGCTGAAGTTTTATTACTGATGGCAGATCCACAAGGGTACAGAAACAAAGTTGTTGCTTTAGGTAAACAAAAACAAGATGCAAGAACCGTAAGGGGATTGAAGACTGCTGAAGGAGAGAAAACAACTTCATCGAATAAAGGGGACGGTGCTAAAGCCCCTGCTGCCAGAAAAGCTCCTATTAGGAGAAAGCCTGGTCAGTCAATGTTTAGCCGATAGAATTAGGAATTTTTAAATATATATACAATGACACCAAGTTTAAACAATGGAATGTTCTTGAGAGATAACCTTTACTCGGCATCTTCTCATGTTGACTCATACCACTTGATGGAATTGATGAAGGACGCAAAGCCAGATGATATGGGACCTATTGATATGTGGGCTCAGATGCAGAAAGTTGAGATGCCTCTTTATCAAATGTCCTCATTCAATGGTAAGAACGTAATCGAAGTCGAAAACCCGAAGGGTGAATTTACATGGAGAACTCCAGTATCTGCAGAATGTCCTTACATTACTGAAGATATCGAACCAGGTAATACTACCAAGGGTATCGATGGAACTACATTTAAAATCAAAATGAACAAACGTGCTTTCTCTCATGGGGAAATCATTACTTACGACAAGTACAACGGTTTGGAGATGTACATAACTCAAGACGATATCTTAGATATGGGAGATGGAGTTATCTACACTGTTCAATTAGTGAACAATGATTCTGCAGCATTTATGGACAATGTTTACCTAGAATGTAATACTGAGTATTTCAGAGTTACTTCTGCAAGAGGTGAGTACGGTGAAAGATTTGCTGATATGAACACTGAGGCTTCATCTCGTGAGTTCTACAATTACGTAGGAAATGCAGAAGCACACGTTCATTATTCTGTTTCTTCAAGAGCAAAGCTTATGGAGAAAGGGGGGCTTACTATTGACGGTAAGGTTCCAGTTACTGAAATCTGGAGAAGTTTCGATACTAGCTTAGATCCTAATGTGAATTCTTTGGATTCAATGATTAAGGCTAACGGTTCGGACTACGTGAAGAAAGCAGTAGAGAGTGGAGATTTAGTTAGGACTTTCTTAACGAAAATGGAAGCAGCTCACCTTTCGAAAATTGCTTATGACATCGAGACTTACCTCATGTGGGGTAAAGGAGGTAGAATCAAGCAAGATGGTCCAGATGATTTACGTCTTTCTGTAGGTCTTTGGAAGCAACTTGATAATGCGTTTAAACACGTATACAACAAAGTTGATTTCCGTTTGGATATGTTCCGTGCTGAATTACTTAACTTCTTCCGTGGAAAAGTTGAGTTCGAAGGTCCAGACCCAAAACGTGAGTTGATTATTCAAACTGGTATTGCTGGAATGAAAATGATCAACGATGCTGTTCTTAAAGAGGCTGTACAATCGGGATTGGTATTGAATGCTAAAGAATTAGGAGCTATCACAAATTCAGGAATGGATTTAGGATTCGGATTTGCTTTCACTTCTTACATCATCCCATTCTTAGCTAACGTGAAGTTCGTATTGAATCCTGCATTCGATAACGTTCATCAGAATAAGCTTGAGAACCCAATCATTGATGGTTACCCATTATCTTCTTACTCATTCATCATCTTTGATGTGACTGACGGAGGTTCTGATAACATCAAGTTACTTCGTAAGAAGTGGGACTCTGAGTTAAGATGGTGGTACCAGAATGGTACGATGGATTACATGGGACGTACTCAAGGATTCCAATCGTCTGCACAGTTCAATGGATACAGAGTTTATATGACTCAAGCCATGCCAGCTATCTGGGTGGAAGATCCAACGAAAGTTCTTAAAATTGTAATGAGAAACCCTGAGACTGGTTTCAGTTTATAAAATACCTTTTCCTAAACCCCTCGATTTTATCGGGGGGTTTTTGTAACTTTGAAACAATCACAAAAAACCAACAAAATGATAGAAGATTTAAAAGAAAAGTACAGTAAGTTAGGGAGCATTGCTATCAGACCTTATTGCGATCGTTCTAAACCAAATATGGGATTAGAAGAATATGGATATGTTTTATTCCCTGGTACACACCAAATGGAAGAGATGGCTTGTATAACATACAGAGGTCAATTGAGATATCTAAATGGACTAGATGAATTTGCTCCAGAAGTAAAGGCATTACAGGTTCAAGATAAGGAAGCTCACAAAGCTCGGGTAAAAGAAATCAGAACCATTATTTCAGAATTAGAATTAGAGAAGACCTTCAATAAGGTTGATCCAGATGATGCTGAATTTTGGAAAAAGGTTGAAACTTTCCGTCCGGATAATAAAGAGATATGGAGTGAGATAAAGGTGAAGTGTAATAACGATCCTATCTTCTTATCTCCAAAAACAAATACTGACCACTTGTTATTGATTCTTTCAATAGAGTCGGGAGGATTTCCTCTTATCGGAAAAAGTTTAGAAGACTGCAAAGCAGGTCCTAAACAAAAGAAATGGTACTTAGATAAGCAGAGTGATACGGTTAGTGTTAATGTATCTATCAGCAAAACTAAAAACAAAGCTCTTGCTATGTTGGATGAGATGGCTGAAGAGAACTACCGTAAATTATTCTATGCTGCCAAGCTTGTTGATAACAACAGTATGCAGTACAAGAACAGTACATTACAATCTGTGGTTTATGACAACATGGATATGTTTATTACTGGTCAAGGAGTAGAGCCTAAGATTAAGGTTGCTGCTGCTAGATTCTTGAAGTTCGCAAACATGAGCATGCAAGAATTAAAGATTAAAGCTATCGTAAAAGATGCGTTATTCTATAAACTTATAATTTCAAAAGGTGATGGTATGATTCATTATCCTAAAGGAAATATAATGCTAGGGAAAAACGTAGACGAAGTTTACGAGAAATTAAATAACCCTGGTCACGAAGATCTACTAGATCAAATTTTTAGTGAAGTAGAAGCAACGTGGTAAAAAAGATAAGTGATGAATAATCTTACAATAATTCTTAAGGTTGAGGAAAGACTCAACAAACTATCTAGTAATGACTATGATAACATTGAGAAGTGGAAGATTATTGAAGCATTTAATAAAGCTATGCCTGATTGGTGCCGTAGACAATTACACGGCACCAATACGCATAAAACTGGTGATGAGCAATCGAAACGTAGAATAGATGACTTACAAGTTCTCCTACGTAATCACACCTTAGATATGAAGGAAGAGGATTGTTATTACGGTTCTGAGAATTGGCCAGAGAATTATTTTGAATTTAAGAGAGTATCCTTAACGGGAGCTACAGACTGTTGTGAAAGACCAAAGTTTGTAACCTACCTTGTTGAGGAGGCAAACATCGATGTATTACTGAGAGACGAATTAAAGAAGCCTAACTTTGCTTGGGGAGAAACTTTAGTAACTCTAATGGATAACACAGTTAAGATTTGGACTAACAATGAGTTCAAAGTTAAAGATGCATTCCTTACTTACTATAAACAACCTACTCGTATTGAGATACAGGGTGTATCAAACCCTTATGATGGAACTGGTGCAGTATCCCTAGCCGATGTGGAATGTGAATTTAAGGATGACATCATAGAAGTGTTGATTGACGAAACAGTAAAAATAATCTCAGGAGACATGGAGTATATGTCATCTATGCAGGTGGCAGACAAATCAGTAGAATCTAATAACTAAACTAATAATCATGGCAACAACAGGAGGACCCGAAAAGAAAGGTCACAAAATGAAATCAAAAGGATATAAGGCACCTAACACTTCAAAGGATATCCCTATGAAGAAAGAAGCTTTTAAAATAGGAGGTCAAGTAAGAGGGAACTCGATGATACAGTATGATCCAGAGGGGAACAAGGTTAAAACCAAAACAAAGAAAGATGGTTCGACCAAAGTCGTTACAAAAATCTCAAAAGAAAATAGAAGTGCTCCCGGCTTTACAGGGAAAAAAAGATACGTTGATAAATATTAAAGTTAATCCAACAATAGGTTGGTATTGATTTTATTATTATATTATAGTATATCTATGTATAAATTAAAGTAAAAGAAAAAAATGAGTTATTTCGCACACGGCTTTATGAAAGCCTTCGTAGGAACTAAGGCTACACAAGCTGCAGTTCCGGCAACATCAAATGGAGTCAACAATGGTTTGTTGATTGAGGCTGGTGTTCCAACATCTGCATTAGGAAATGCAGGTGCCCCAAATGCATTGGGACTTGGTACTTATGGATTCTTCAATAAGGACACGTATGTATCTGTAGTTGCTGCTTCGGCAGAGGTTACTACAGGGCAATCGTTAATCTTAGCTGGAGCTTCTGTTATGCCAAATGACAAGATTGGACCATTCCACGGTGGATATGCAGAGTCCAACAAATCTAAGATGATCAATCCTCGATTGGTATCTAAATTCTACAAGATGGATGATGCTGCTCCTGAGCAGTCTATCTGGCATGTTGGAGTTACTAACTTCCAAACTGGAACAACCCTTACGTTTGTAGGGCCTTGTGGTAGTGGTTATGCAGATGGTATCTATACTAACGTAGCTACAACAACAACAGGTGCAGGTGTAGGTCTTACTGTTGACGTTGAGATAGTTGGTGGTGAAATCATTTCGATGGTTGAAAACCTAGTAGGTACTGGATACTTAGTAGCTGATGGAATCACTCCAGATCCTGTTGCATTAGGATGGGTTGCTGGTGTTGAATGTACTACTACAGTAATTGCTTCTGTAGGTGCTCAAGATTGTGAGTTTGAATTCCTTTGTGGAGAAACTTACAACTTATTCATTAACTTGTATGGTGCTCCGGTACTTAGAGTTTTGAATCACGATTCTTACAGAAGTTTAGCTGCTTATACAGGATGTTGCCCAGAAGGAACAATTACTCCTGAAGCTGTAGATTCTACATTGGTAATGATTGATTGGGCTAACCAAATCATCGAGTCTCCGTACTTAACGAATTTCATTCGTCCAATCGTTTACACTGAAGCAGGTAATCCTTTATTTGCCACAGGTGCTGAAGCAGTTGCTGCAGGTTACTTAGTAACTGATGTGTGGTCTACTTATGTTTCTCCGGGACACGTTGATGGTGCATTAGCAGGACTTCGTATTGCAGGAGCTTATGTTGATACAATATTTGATACATGTACTTTCCAGACATCTGATTACTACAATAAAGAAGTTGTTCAGATGGACATTTCTTTACGTGATGAGACAGGAGATCCATGTGTATTCGATGGTTTATGTATCGAAACAGAATGCTGTGGATTTGGAGGTCAAGGATTTGGTAACACTTACTTACGTGAGTTGATTCTTTCTGAGAAGTACCTACAGAACTTCATGTCGTCTGATCCTCGTATTCGTGAGATTACTCAAGGAAACGACTTGAGAGATGCATTGAGTACTACTGCGTTCTACACGAAGTATGTGATTCAGCACGTTGTACCTCGTTACAACAACCCTTCATCTGTTCATGATGACGATCAATACAATCTTTGTATTTATGTTCCTTCAGGAGTTACGGCTACTGACTTGGAAACATTCATGGAGGATTGGTTGACTGCAGCTGGAAACCCACTTGGGGCTGATATTGCAGCTAATGGAATTGAGACATACGGACACACGGCTTGTGTACCGGTGGCAATATAATCCTACCAAATATATTCTGAGAGAGGGAATGGGGATGATCTCTATTCCCTCTCTTTATTTAAACTCACTATATTATGAAGCATAAACTCAGCTTACACATGCCTGATACGATGAATGATGAATCACTAACGATTCATGATACAAGTATTTATGGAGAAAACATGAACATCTCATGTCCTACCCTTCAAGTTTTATTGCCCGGTTTTACTTCGGCAACAACAATCAATGAAGATTCAGTACCACCGTTGGTGCCAGGATTCATACGTCATCTTACAGCATGTAACTTAGAGGTTCAAACAGTTAATTGTGGGACTGTATATGACTGTCTACCAGATGGTATCTATGTAATTCGATATAGTGTTTCACCAAATGATTTGGTATATGTGGAATACAATCACTTGAGAATTGTACAGGCACTAAAGATGTATCAAAAACATCTATGTGACTTGGAACTTGAGGCATGTACTCCACCAAAAAATAAGTCAGTAAAACTTGATGAGTTAAGAGAAATTAAAAGCTACTTAGAGGCTGCTAAAGCAACGGTAGATACTTGTCACAAACCAACCAAAGGAATGGAGTTATATAATTATGCTTTAAAGAGATTGAAAGCATTGGACTGCCTTTCTTGTTAAACTAAACGATATGGCTAGTCACAAATGCCCAAACTGTGCAAGAACCCTAGTATGTGGATGTCAAAAGAAGACTGCATCTAATGGGAAACAAGGATGTAAGTGGTGTATACCAGCTTACGAAAAATTATTAAAGAAAACGAAATGATTAGAACGTATGCCGTAGGTAGAGCAAACTCAGCTGTAAGACTTGATAATCATATCGGCCCATGGGTTGACTTAGTTCCTAATGGAGATAATGATACTTTATGGAGAGATGTTATGTCTGATCCTTCAGATCCCGATAAAGTAGTTATCGTAGGTGGTCAAAATGATGGGTTTAATATACAGGTGTCATCGGACGCAGGAGTTACGTGGGTAGTACCTGGAGGTAATTGGCCAGACTGTGATCATTTCTATGAGGTATGGTATGTTGGTCCAAATATTATTTGGGCTGCAGGAAGAGATGGTAAAATTGTAAGATCTACTGATGGTGGATTAAACTTCAACCTTACAACTGCACAACCCGGAGTTATTACTCCTGGTGACACACCATTTACTGCAGCTATTCATGCTCTTGATGGAAACACAGCAGTTGTCTTAGGTTCTCCTGATGACCTTGTTACATCTCCTTTTTGTTATGCTTGGAAGACGACTGACGGTGGTGCAACATGGAATATTCTAAATGGTGGAGCAAGTCTTACACCTCAAGCTGGAGCTATTACACCATATGTTGGAAAAGCTAATGGAATATGGATATCTCCAGACCAACAAAAAATTACAGCAGGAACTGGATACACACAACAACTAAGTACTGATGGAGGAATAACATTTGTAGATGTTCCTATATATTTTCCAAGGTCTGGTAATCATTTTACATGGTTTCCGACTTACGATCCAAATCCACAATACTTTAGACATACAGGAGGTATCTCATATATAGTTGCAGAATCTACAGATTTTGGATTAAATTATACTGATATACGAAGTTTATATTCTCAAGGTGTTGTTGTTGAAATACTAGGAGCACATTTTTATGCTCCCTATAATGGGTATTATGGATACCATGATCAAGGAGTAACTTATATTGATTCAACAAATGACGGAGGTGCTACAGGAACTGTATCACACACTAACCTTGATCCACAATCTTCATACGAAGCTATATGGACTAGTGTTGAGATACCACCGTTTACACCATGTTTTGAATTAACAGATTGTGCAGGATTATTACAACCTATCTATACACAAACTGATTTATCAACTCATGACGGTGAAGTGATTACCTTGGCAGATAATACAAATCACGAGATTGAAGGATGCTGGTTAGTTACAGCAACAAACATTACTTGTCCAGATACAGTAGAAGTTGCCGTATATAAATGCTATGATGACTGTGAAAGTTGTCTACCACCTGAACCACCAATTCAGTTACCGTGTCCTCGACCGGTGGATCCAGGATACAATACAGGATTATGTGATCCTCAGATAGTGGAAGACATCTTATGCTCTTTCTCTGAGATGATGTATCAACAAATGATGTCTAAGAGATTTAAGATTGACTACTGTTGTTTACCTGATGAAGAGGCACTCATCATAAAGTATGAAAAGATCAAGTTAAAACTCAGAGAATCTGAGAGCCTTGTCCCAGACCCATGTGATCCAGAATGTTTTAGTTACGAAATTGAAATAGATCCTGCCGATTCTGCAATAACAACTTATGTTGATTGCTTTGAGGTTGCTCAAACGATAATAACTCCTGTTGGAAATAATGGACTACTTCCAACTACTGTTGGGTTTTGTGCTCTAGATACAACTCCTCCAACAAGTGTTGTTACACATCCCGATACGACTACTGACACGTATATTCTAGAAAGGGTAGACGAGTGTATTCCACCATGGGTTGATCCAAGAGCTTGCATTGGGTATAATGTTCAGATGTCAAACTTCACTTCAGGAGATCAGGTATTTAGATATCTGGATTGTGATGGTATTGAAGTTGTTGTAACTAAGGTTGGAAACTTCAAGGATATTGCTCAGTATAACTTCTGTGGACTCGAAGGACAAACTATTGTTCGAGAAGAACCGTTTGCTCCAAGTGATGTATTCAGTGTTACTGAGGGGCCTTGTACAGGAAGACCTCCTTGTGTCGAATATACAGTTACACTGCAGTCATCTGTTGGTGGATCATTCAGGTATACAGATTGCAATGGGGTACTAGCATCACAACCATTTGTTGCTCAACTTGCCGATCAGATATTTGTATTCTGTGGAGAAAGTGGTCAAACATTAGGCTGTAAGACGTGTAACTATTTCCTTTCTGTTGAAGGAAGCGATTGTTAATATTAAAAAAATTGAGTATCTTATATTAAATGAATAGCTATGAGTAAGCCGACAAATTTGAGTTCCCATAACGGATGTGTACCTACATCCTCAAGCTGTATTATATGGCAAGGTAAAGATATAGATTGTCTTACCATATGTAAAGGTGCTTCTATTGACGACGTTCTACACGAATTAGGATGCTTGGTATGTAGGCTGAAAGATCAGCAGGATGTTGATACATATGACCTTACATGCTTCAATCTGGATTCTTGCGATATTCCTCATACATTTAGGGAGTTGATGCAATTCTTACTAGAGATCACTTGTCAACTTCAAGATGCTGTCTTAGGAGAGGATGGTGAGACAGTAGTAAGTAATGATACGGTAGTAGGTGTTGCTTCATGTTTTCAAGGATCATTAGGAAACTCAGCAACCCTTTCGGATTACATACAAGCTATTGGTGAGAAAGTTTGTGAACAAGAAAATACAATAGCGAATCAGCAATTAGCTATCCTTCAAATGCAAGGAGAGATTGCGATTCTTAAAGGATAATTAAACTATAGAAACTATGCCGTGTAACGATTGTGGAAATACACCAGAAGGATGTGGATGCGAACAAGAGGCATTACATATAAGCCAAATATGTAATCCTGTTGATTGCCCTACAAATGAATGTAGCGAAAGCTTTGATGCTCAATGTGTAATATACACAGGAGATGATATTTTATGCGGTCAAGTTATCTTAGCGACATCTGGAGAAACTATTGCTCAGATTACTGCAAATCTAGCAGCATTCTTTTGTGTAAGCATTAATACCATATTAAATGGAACTGTTGATCCTGTAGATACAGATGGTCAGGATGGTGACTTTTGGATTAACACTACAACGTGGGAGATATTCGGACCTAAAGATACTACATGGCCTGCAGGAGTTTCTCTAATAGGACCTGCAGGTACAAATGGTACTAACGGTACTAACGGTACAAATGGTACAAATGGTACAAATGGTACTAACGGTACAAATGGTACTAACGGTACAAATGGGACAAATGGCTCTACAGTTTTGTATACAGATATCCCACTTGTTGCTTCGGGAGACCCTGTTCCAATAGCTGGAATACCAAATGGAGGATTTGTTGCTGATGGAGATACTATAGAAATTGAATTAAGATTAAGAGGTCTTTCAAC
>Ga0307378_10004406_pt1 | contig 20107 bp, 15 predicted proteins | sample UN1MG_FD_202238 | JGI IMG/M metagenome (GOLD analysis project Ga0307378, IMG submission 202238) | Soil microbial communities from Risofladan, Vaasa, Finland - UN-1 | ecosystem: Environmental > Terrestrial > Soil > Coastal area > Acid sulfate soil | place: Finland: Risofladan, Vaasa | collected... | reverse complement strand
CCTTTTGGGGCAGCGCGGCCGGGGCGTTAATGAGGTCCAGTGCCCTGCATATACTGGTGTGGTAATCAGTAAATTTTACTTTCGCAACGAGGCTCATAAGCACCAAATCCTTATCTTGATTAAAAGCAATGAACAAAATAATCTTGTTAAGGGTATTGACTGTCAAGAGATTTCGGGTAAATTTATACGTTCTATAATAGGAAATCAGATTAGGATGTACAATTTGAGTTGGTTTAGTGGAGACGAAGATGATAGAAGTCAAAGAACTTCGGCGTAGTTTCGGCCCGGTTGTCGCTGTTGACGGTATATCGTTCAGTGTTGAAAAGGGTCAGGTTTTGGGTCTTCTGGGGCCTAACGGGGCGGGTAAAAGCACGGCGATGAGAATGTTAGCTTGTTTCCTTCGGCCCGACAGCGGGACGGCTACTATATCCGGGTATGATATTTTGCAGAGCCCCATCAAGGTCAGAAAGGCGATAGGTTATTTAGCGGAGAATGTGCCGGCGTACAACGAGATGACGGTTGGGAGCTTTTTGGATTTTATTTGCGATGTTAGAGAGATTAAGGGCAAGGCACGCAAGAAGGCGCTCGACAGGATTGTTCCAATGTGCTCGATTGAGTCGGTATATCATCAGACGATTGAGACACTCTCGAAGGGATATAAACGGCGTGTCGGGCTGGCCCAGGCGCTGATTCATGACCCGGGCGTGCTGATTCTGGACGAACCGACCGACGGGCTGGACCCCAATCAAAAACATGAGGTCAGAAAGCTCATAAATAAAATGGCGAAGGACAAGTGTATTATTATCTCGACGCATATCCTCGAAGAAGTGGAGGCGGTATGCTCGCGGACGATAATTATTGCCAAAGGCAAAATATTGGTGGATTCAACGCCGAAGCAATTAAAAGAAAAATACCAGTGCAGCCTTGATGCTGTTTTTCGCAGGATTACCAGAAACGGCAAGCAATTAAATGGTGAGTAGTTGATTAATAGATAAAAAACAGGAGTTCAATAATGAATAGTTTTTTAGCGGTATTCAAGAGGGAATTGAAAAGTTATTTTACGACGCCTCTGGCATACGTGTTTCTTGTGATTTTTTTGTTTTTCTCAGGGTACCTGACATTCAAAGAGGGCTTTTATGAAATGCGGCAGGCGGATATGCGTGCATTTTTCATGAACCTGCCTCTGATGTTTGTTTTTATGGTGCCATCGACAGCGATGCGTATCTGGGCGGAAGAACGGAAGGCCGGTTCGATTGAGCTGCTGTTTACTCTGCCGATTACGATTACACAGGCGGTTTTGGGTAAGTTCTTCGCGGCGTGGCTTTTCCTTGTGATTGCACTTGCTCTGACTTTCCCTATGGTGATTACGGTATGTTATCTTGGTGAGCCGGATATAGGCCTGATAATTACCGGTTACATAGGCAGCGTCCTGATGGCGGGCGGTTTTCTGGCCATCGGGTGTTTCTTTTCGGCGCTCAGCAAAAACCAGGTGATAAGTTTTGTCCTTTCGGTGGTCGCCTGTGCGGTGCTTGTTTTCGCAGGTATGCCGACAACGCTAAGCTATGTTTCGACGTTCCTTCCGGCGGGTATGGTTTCAGCTATAGGGAACATGAGCTTTCAGTCGCACTTCGAGTCAATACAGAGAGGTGTGCTGAAGTTCGAAGACCTTTCTTACTTTATTTTGTTGATTATCGGGTGGATTGCAGCGTGCAGTATTGTTCTGGATGACAGGAAGGCAAGATAAAAAGCACGTCAGGAATATTGGGAGGGGAAACGTTTTTAAGGAAATTTAAGTATGGCACAAAAAGAACAAGTTTCAACAGGTGCGAACAGAGCGTTACGAACAATTATCGCAGTGGTTTTTGTTTTGGTGATTATTTTTTCTGCGATAAGCATCTGCCAAAACATTGGAAAGGGTTTGAAAGCCGACATTACGGACCAGAAACTTTATACACTTTCCGACGGCACGAAAAAGATTCTGGGTAAACTTACTCAGCCGATCAAAGCCAAACTGTACTATGCAAAGACCGCGGCGCTGAAAGGGCCGGACCAGATTCGGTATTTCAATAACTATTACGAGTTCGTTAAAGCACTGCTGGAGGAATACGTTGCTGTCTCTAAAGGTAAGTTTGAGCTGGAAGTAATCGACCCGCGGCCATTCTCCGAAGATGAGGTACAGGCATTAAGATACGGCTTGAAGCGATTTCCTATAACTCAGGAGGAGAACTTTTTCTTCGGCCTGGTATTGCAGACGCAATTCGGGATTGAAAAAGCCATACCGTTCTTTTCGCCGGACCGGGAGAATTTTATTGAGTATGACATAAGTTACCTGATAGATACCGCAATTACCCGCCAGAAACGCAAAATAGGTGTATTAAGCTCGATTGGAGTAATGGGAGACGACGTGAGCGGATATATGGCTGAGATGATGATGAGGCAGGGTCAGCAGCCGAAGGGGCCCTGGACTTTCGTCGAACAGTTGCGAAAACAGTATGAGGTTGAAAGTGTCCCGACAGATGTCAACGACATTAATGACGTTGACATTCTGCTGGTTGTTCACCCCAAAGACCTGCCGGAGAAGACTTTATTCGCGATAGACCAGTTTGTGCTCAAAGGCGGCAGGTTGATAGCATTTGTTGACCCTCATTGCTTTTCGGACCAGCCGGACCAGAGAATGATGCAGATGGGGATGCAGGTATCGCGCAGCTCCGAATTAAATACACTTCTGAAAACCTGGGGCCTTGAGATGCCGGCGAATACTTTTGCAGGGGACAGAGATCTGGCAGCAGAGGTACCCATTCGAGCCAATCAAAGGCCTGAGAAAATAATAGGTTACCTTAATCTGGCACCTGAAGGAAACTGCTTTAATACCGACAATGTAATTACCGCCCAGCTTAACCAGGTAAGGTTTTTGTTTTCAGGAGTTCTAAGAGAAGTTGCCGACCCAAATGAGCCTGCCGGGATTACCCGAACGCCGCTTATTACGACGACTAACAGAGGCAACAGCTTTTCGATAAGCAATGCATACGAGCTTATGATGCTGGACCCATCAAGTCTTATGCGTAAATTTGTCGAAGGTGACAAGGCGGTTGCGATGGGTTATCTGATTAACGGTAAGTTTAAGAGCAGTTTTCCGGACGGCATTGAAATTGAGGTCAAAGATGAATCTTCGGATGAAGTGAAAGATCCTAATGAAGTTAAGACAGTAAAAAAGCAGATTAAAGGGCTAACAGAGGCCCAGCAGGATTGTGCAGTGGCGGTTTTCGCGGATGTTGACTTTATAAGCGATTCGATAGCATATCAGAATGCTTTCTTCGGCAAGATGGTTGTCGGTGACAACAGTGCTTTGGTTCTTAATACTATTGACGATTTGAGCGGTTCGGGTGATTTGGTTTCAATCAGGTCGAGAGGAAACTTCAAGCGGCCGTTTGTCGTTGTCGATGAAATTGAAAGGCAGGCGGAAGAGGACACTCGCGAAGAAGTTGCGAAAATTAACGCACAAATCGCAGGCTTCCAGAACGAGCTGCAATCTATCCTGTCTTCGGCCAAAGCAGGACAGGAAGAGGTCATCGGCAGCTCGATACTGGATAAGCAACGAGACATTGAATTGAAACAGCGAAGGGCACAGCAACAGTTGAATGAAGTTAAATTGATAAGACGGGAACGAATCGAGCACTTAGGTAATGTGCTTCGAGGTTTTAATATGCTGATGGCGCCGGCGGTTATTCTGGTAATCGCTATAGTATTGGGTGTCCGCCGCAGTGTAAGGAAGAGACATTATATCAGTCATGCAAGTGATGCCTAGGTGAAGAAAGCACGAATATCGAAATCCGAAATCCGAAACAAAATTAAATGACCGAAATTCAAAATTCTAAACGATATGATTTGGAAGAAAGAAAACTTAAGTTTGCAAGCAGGAGTTTATTAGATGAGTAACAAGAAACTGACAATATTAGGAATCGTTGCGGTTTTAATGGTAATATGGGCGGTGGCCCAGTCCCATGTTTCAAACAGGCAAAGTACAGAAACGGACGGGCCAGCTTATCTTCTCCAGGGGCTTGATCCGGCTGATATAGACAGTATTGTTCTGGGGGGCGGTGAAGATACGGTGACGCTCAAGCGCCAACAAGGGGGTTTCGTTGTTGTCAATAAGGACAACTATCCGGCCAAGGCAAGTGAAATCAATAATTTGATCACCAAGGTTTTGGAGATTCAGAGGTCACAGTTTGTTACAGACAACGCGGCAAATCACGAAGATCTCGGTCTAACAGATGAAAATGCCAACGCAACAATTAAGTTTTTCAAGCAAGACTCGTCGCTGCTTACAGGTGTTGTCGGAGGAAAAAATAAGGAGCTTGGACAGGGAACTTATGTAAGACTGGCTTCGAGCGATGCTGTTTACGTGGCGCCAACTATGCCGTGGATTGCGGACACTGCGATAAGTTATATCGAACAGGAGCTTATTTCAGTGAAGCGCGAGGACATCGTATCGGTAACAGTCAGCTCCGCCAACAAACAATATACACTTAAAACAACGGAGGACGGCAAAGGCGTTATACTGGAAAATGTTCCCGCCGGCAAAAAGTTTAAGAGCAGTGACGGCGACAGCGTCTTTACCGCTTTAACAAGTTTGAGATGTGACGACGTTATGAAAAATTCGGGCGATTTGACCTTTGACAAAGAATATATCTGCACACTGAAGGACTCGACTGTTTATGCCCTGAAGATAGCTCAAAAGGACGATAAGACTTATGCCACTTTCGAAGCAGATTATACCGATAAAACACCTATAACAAAAGACAGCAACATTGAATCGGAAGAAGAGTTGAAAAAGAAAGAAGCCAGACTTCTCGCCCAGGAGGGCGCGATAAAATTCACTACGAAACATAAGGGATGGGTTTATGAAATCGCCGATTGGAAGGCGAAGAACCTGATTAAAGAACTCTCAGAATTAATCGAGGACGAGGAACAGCCTAAAGAAGCAGAGCAGGCCGATACTGTAATACCCGAAGAAACGACTACACCAACAATAGAATAGTCTAAAGCAGTAGCTCCTAACTCATAAACTGTTCAGCAAGTTTGTTAGAGACTCTTCTCGATAAAAACGGCAGCACCGAACAAACTAAAAAAGAAAGGACAGGAAATGAGCATCGGCAATTATATTTATCGCAGCAGGCATATCGTTATTATTCTTTTTGTGGCTTTATTAGTGTCAGCAGGCTGTTCCGCCAGCTTACAAACGTCACAACAGCCCAGGTTTGTCGCACACCGCGTTGGGCACTTCCGCAGTGAGGCCTGCGGTGTGGGTGATTTTAACAATGATGGAAAGCCGGACATATTGGCCGGCCCCTACTGGTATGAGGCACCATACTGGAAGGCCCACCAGTTTCGATCTCCGGAGGGTAAAGTCGATGCACAAGGCAATAAACATTCGGTTGACGAAAAAGGCATTGGGTACTGGGACGATTTCATGAACGTGCCGCTGGATGTCGATGGTGACGGGCTTCTGGACGTCGTAACATGCGGCTGGTTCAGCAAGCAAGCTGAGTGGTACCGTAATACCGGAGCGGCGGGTGACTATTGGCCGATGACTGTCGCCGATAAGAACGGCAACTACGAATGCGGGGAACTGTGGGACATTGACGGCGATGGAAAAAAGCTCGAGATTCTGCCCGACACTACAGATACCAAGTGGTACGAGATTGGCATTAAGGACGACGGCAAGCGCGGACTGATTAAACAACAAATCAGCCAAAACAGCAAGCCATTCGGTGGCGGTGTCGGGGACGTTAACAGAGACGGCCGGCCCGATATTCTGAGACCCGACGCCTGGTATGAGGCACCAGCCGATCCGCGCAGAGGTCAATGGAAAGAACACCCCCTGACACTCGGCAGCATGGACGAAGGGCAAGCTGATCACACACCTCAGATACAAGTTTATGATGTTGATGACGATGGACTCAACGATATCATAACCAGCTCAGCGCATAAACACGGAATCTTCTGGTACAAGCAAATAAGACAAGGATCGAAAACAGTCTGGCAACAACACGTTATTGATAAGTCGTGGTCTCAGGCCCACAGTATAACGTTGGCCGACCTTGATGAGGATGGTGACCTCGACTTTGTTACGGGAAAACGATTTTTTGCTCATAACGGTAACGACCCGGACGCCCGTTCTCCATTGTGCGTTTACTGGTATGAATTGAAGCGCGGGGCTGCTGTCGAATGGGTCAAGCACACTATTTCTTATGGTGAGGGTATCGGCTCAAGCCTGAATATTCCCGTGGTTGATATGGATGGCGACGGAGACCTCGATATAGTTGTAACAGGTAAATGGGGCGGTCCTGTTTATTTCGAGAACACAAGCAAATCCAACCGATAGCCAAAGGACCAGACCATGAGAATTTTCGCAAAGGCACTTATCCGGCTTCTGCTGGTATGGCTGTGCGTTAATTTCGCTCTAAGTAATACTGTCGAGGCAGAGTTCAATAAATCGGAGATTGACAGGAAATTATCAGCGATTGTTAACTACGAACGCGGGATGAGCAGAGAGCCGCTCATTGCTGTGGAAAAACTCATCCGTGAATCACAAAACCAGCCCGAGCAACGTAAGTACATCGAGCTTCGATTGGCTGAATTACTCGCTGAGGCCACATTAGAAAGTAAGTCGTTCATCTGCAGGCAGCTTTGGTTTATCGGGACGGCCGATTCTGTTCCTGCAATCGCCAGGCTGCTGATGGACGAGAAGACAGCAGATATAGCATGTTATGCAATCGGGCAGAATCCGAGCGAGGAGGCTGGCAAGGCACTGCGCGAAGCGCTAAACAAGGTTTCGCCGACAGTGCAGATTCGCATTATCAATCTATTGGGCGAGAGGGGTGATAACCAGAGCGTAGAGGCAATTGGCAAACTTGTATTTGGAGTGGAAAGGCAAATAAGTGAAGCTGCGGTTGCGGCGCTGGGGAAAATCGGTGGTGCACGGGCGATAAAATTATTGGTAGAAGCCAGAGTCAAAGGTGATTCGGAACTTCGGTTCGCAGCGACTGATGCGTACCTTCGATGCGCCGAAGACCTAATGTTCGAAGGCGAAACAAATCAAGCGACCGCTATCTACAAGGAACTGGCCGGCAACAACGAAACTCCTATTATCCGAAGTGCGGCCATTAAGGGTCTGGCAGACATTGGCGGGCATGATATAGTGCCGTTGGTTATTGCTGCTTTGCGGGATGAAAACCGTATGGTGCGAACCACGGCCAGGAGCTGTGTTCGGACGATGGAAGGCAGTGGCGTTACCGAACAGATTGCAGGCGAATTGTCAAAGACGTCACCTGATGAACAGATGCTTCTGATTGGTGCTCTTGCAGACCGGGGTGATGGCGCGGCGCTGCCTGCGATAACAGCAGAGGCCAAGAGCACAAACCCAGAGGTCAGAAAAGCAGTATTGCAAGCCGTCGGAAAACTCGGGGATGCTTCTTTTGTAGGATACTTAGTTAAAGCCGCGACAGAAGGAACGAGCTCCGAGGAAAAAAGCTCGGCAGTAAACAGTCTCAAGCTGCTCCGCGGCAGCAGAGTTGATGATGCAATAGTACAAAGCATGCTGAATTCGGAAGCCAGTATGCGCCGGCAATTAATTCAGGTACTTGCCGATCGCAATGCTGTTGATGCAGTACCAGCACTGTTAGCTGAGGCTGTAAATCCCGACAGGAAGGTCCGCCAGGCGGCGTTCAAGACCTTAGGCAGACTTGCTGATGAGGAGCATTTACCATCATTGATAAAACTTCTTGTTAAGGTGGAAGATGACAGCAGCCGCAGAGAAGCTGAGCGGGCTATCGTAGCTGTTTCACGCAAGATTAGCCAGCCGAGCAAGCAGGCGGATGCAGTATTGGCGGGGCTGCACGGTGAAACACGCGTGGCTGTCAGATGTTCGCTGCTGCGGGTGCTCGGAGGTGTCGCAAACAGTAAAGCGCTGAGTACACTTGAGGCTGCATCAAAAGAGGTAAATCCCACTGTGCAGGACACATCCGTTCGTGCATTGACCAAATGGCCTAATGGGGCGGCGGCTGAAGTTTTGCTGGAAATTTACTGTAACACAAAAAGCCAAATACACCGACTGCTGGCGCTGCGAGGTTTTGTACGCTTGTTGTCTCTGCCTGTGAAGGAACGTTCGGCAGAGAAAACGCTGGGGTTGTGCCGTCGGGCGATGCAGCAAGCCAAGAGTTCGGCAGAGCAAAAACTTGTGCTATCGGGCTTGTCAAATGTAAGCGACCCAGGAGCATTGGAAATGGTCGAGCCGTTACTGCAGGTCGAGGAAGTCAGGGCAGAAGCAGCGACGGCCGCAATAAAGATAGCCGAGACAATTATGGATACTCACGGTGAAAGAGCCAAGACAGCAATGAACAAGCTGCTCGCTGTCTCAGCCGACGAGGACTTGCGCAAACAGGCCGAAGAGATTCTAGGGCATATCAAAGAACTCGAAACCAAGACACACCGATAAGAAGAATAATCAATCAGGATTTTCGCCTGCCACTTACACTTTCATCTCTATTTGAGAGTCACTGCAATATGGTGATAGTAATATTTTGATTGACTCACCGCCTGGAAAATATATAATTTTATTGTTTTTTCGAACTCTTTAGATGAAAGGAGAGTTATGAGCAATCACAGACGGAGAGGATTCACCTTGATAGAACTGTTAGTTGTGATTGCCATCATCGCGTTGTTAATGGCGATATTAATGCCCGCGTTGCAAAGGGCAAAGAAACAAGCCCAGAATGTAAAGTGCCAAAGTAATATGCGCCAAATCGGCATAGCAGCAAATTTATATGCCGAGGATCATGAATTGCTGATTCCCCGGGGGAAGGCAGGCGGTACAGGCGGGTCATGGTTTCAGCTTTTTATGCCATTTTTAGCCCAGAAGCCTGTCGGCAGTGATTACCGTACAGTGGATATTTATCGGTGTCCCGGCTACCCCGATAAAGAGCAAACCGTTTGTTATGTTGTCAACGGCTGGGACTTCAGAGATAGAAATGATATGCAGGGCACAGAGATACTGAAGCCGAGCAAGTTAACCACCTGCAGCCAACGAGCATATACAATTTATCTTACCGATAATGAGGACGGTCCGTGGCGGCATATTATAAGAAAAGCCGATGACGATGGAAACAATAGATGTGATGTGTGGACTCCGGGGCATCTGCCTTCTTCCGTCAGTGAAGACGTAACTACAGGCAGGCGGGTTGCGAAAGCCCGACACAGAAAAGGCGGTAATTGTCTGTTTCTGGACTGGCACGTGGAATGGATGGCTGCCGAGGAGATAACTATAGATCTGTGGAGATTTGAAAAATAGTATATTGACTATAACAGAATCGATGAACATCCGGTGGTGAGTGTGCCGGTAATTAAATCAGTTCCAAAGTACATAAATAAATTATTTAGCACGTGAGTCGGCAAAAGTGAGTGCAATTGCCCAGACGCGCTTTATTCAGAAAGAAAACAATCTTGCGCTGGAAAACCTTGATAAAGCACTGACTTTAGTCCCTAAAGAACTCCCGTGTATAAATATCTGCAGGAGAAAAAAGCAACTGTGATGCGCGCTATCGAAAAAGCAAAACGCTGAGCTTAGCCTGGTTAAATGGTAAAAATAATTAGTTATTATTAAGGAGGTCACAAAATGTCAAATGTTTATATCGGCGTCAATATGGAGTTTGTGCGTCATGCCGACAAGTCGTTCGAGTGGGGTGTGGAAAAGGCAGCGGAGTTGGGCTATGAATACGTAGAGCCGATGGTACACTGGGGGCGCGAGCTTTTGAGTGAGGCGGGATATTTTCATAGTGTATCCATGCTGGATGACCCGTATCGGATTAAACGAGCATGTGAAAAGGCCGGGATTAAGCTTTCGGGTCTGTCGGCACATACGCCATTGTGCAAACCGGAGATAAGTACGGAGTATCTCAAGCAGTCAATCCGATTTGCGGCCGAATGCGGTGCACCGGTTGTGAATACAGACGAAGGGCCTAAGCCGGTGTGGACAACGGAGGAAGAAGACTACGTTCTGATGCGGTATGTTTTGAAAGAAGCGGCAGCCGTGGCGGAGGCCCGCGGGATACTGATAGGACTTGAGCCACATCAGCAGTACAGCCAACACCCGGATGGTCTGGACAGGATTTATGAGCTGGTTGACTCGGAGGCCATCGGAATCAATTTCGATACCGGCAACAGTTACCTGTCCGGTCACGACCCGGTTGAGTGGCTCGAAGGAGTCAAGGACAGATTAGTCCACCTGCATGCCAAGGATATTTCCGTGCAGCAATCCGAGGACGAGCGGGGTAAAGTAACCGGTACGCCGGTGGGTTGTGCCTGCGGCGAAGGAGTCATTGACTGGAAAAAGGTGGTTGAGATATGCAAAAAGCTGCCTCGGGATATTGTTTTCAGCGTAGAATGCGGTACCATAGAACAGGCTGAGCGAAGTATCAGTCACCTTAAGGGCCTGGTGTAGTAGTTGCAGAAAGTATTCAGTAAGCAGAATTTTGTGACCAGCCGGCCGGAAAAAAAGAGATAATCGAAGATGACGTGTGTGGAAATAATATGAAAAAAGGATGTATTAAAAGAAGAGAGTTTTTGCGGAGAGCCGGGCTTGGAGCAGCTTCGCTTTTCTTAGGGTCAGGTTTGGCCGGCTGTTCCGGCGCACAGTTTACCGGTACAAAATCCACACGAAAGCCGAATCTTGTATTTATTTTCGCGGACCAATGGAGAGCACAAGCGAGCGGTTATGCGGGCGATGCCAATGCTCAGACGCCCTGCTTAGACAACCTTGCGAAAGAAAGTATAAATTTCACAAATGCCGTATCAGGCTGTCCGGTGTGCACTCCCTATCGCGGAAGCTTACTGACCGGACAGTACTGGCTTACGCACGGTCTCTTTTATAACGACAAACCCCTGGATCCAAATGCTGTAACTATCGGCAAAGTTTACGACAGGGCCGGTTACGAAACGGGCTATATCGGCAAGTGGCACGTTGACGGCCATGGCAGGAGTTCTTTCATACCAGAAGAAAGAAGACAGGGCTTTAAGTTCTGGAAGGTATGTGAATGCACACATAACTACAATAAATCACTTTACTATGGTGATGCAGACGTCAAACAATACTGGGATGGTTATGATGCCATCGCCCAGACTCGCGAAGCTCAAAAATACATCCGTCAGCATGCAAACAAAACGCCTTTTATTCTGTTTATGTCGTGGGGGCCCCCACATGCGCCATATCAAACAGCCCCTGAGAAGTATCGGAAAATGTTTTCGGCAGATAAAATTATCCTACATCCCAATGTCCCTGAGTCACTAAAGAACAAGGCCCGGGAAGAGTTGGCCGGTTATTACGCCCATATGGCAGCACTGGATGACTGCATAAAAGATGTTCTTGGAACGCTAAAAGAATGCAACATTGAAGAAAATACTATTTTTGTTTTTACTTCCGACCATGGCGACATGCTGCACTCTCATGGTCAGACCAAAAAACAAAAACCATGGGAAGAGTCGGTCAGGATTCCGTTTTTATTGCGCTATCCAGCGGTACATGGAAAAACAGGCAGGAAGATTGATATGCCGATTAATACGCCTGACATTATGCCGACCCTGCTTGGCTTGAGCGGCATTGCCATTCCCAAATCGGTCGAGGGCAGGGATTTTTCCGGTGTTATCGAAGGGACAGAGCCGCCTGATAACGATGCGGCTTTGATAATGTGCCCGGTACCGTTTCATCAATGGGGCTATCAGAGAGGCGGCCGGGAATATCGCGGGGTTCGTACGCGTCGATATACGTATGTGCGGGATATTAACGGCCCATGGCTGCTTTATGACAACCAAGCGGATCCATATCAACTGGAAAATCTGTGTAATAGACCAGAGTATTCACAAATCCAGCGAAAACTGGAAAAGTTATTATTTGAAAAGCTCAAAAAAACGAATGACAAATTCCTGCCGGGTCCTGAATATATGGCTATGTGGAATTACAAGTGGGACGGAACAGATGGGCCAAAGTAAGTATTCTAAAAGTGATTGAAGGAGAAGCGGTTATGGAAATATTCAAAAGTATTACCATCATTATTCTGTTGATTGTGGGTTTTTTAGCTGTCATAAATCCGGTATTCGCGGAAAATCCTATGCGGATTACGACGGAAGAAAATGTAGTATCCGTACACACAGGCCCGCGTGTTTTAATGCGATACCATTATGAGAATGTGCCTTTTAAGCCATGTGTGCATGAGCTATTCTCGCCTCGCGGTGTTAACGTTCTGCGTGACGCGCCCGCCGACCATCTGCATCATCACGCACTGATGTACGCAATTGCCGTCGATGGAGTTAACTTTTGGGAAGAGCAGCAGGCACCGGGAAGACAATCACACCGATCTTTCGCCAATATAAGAATCGACAAACAAGGTAATGTACCCAGCGCAAGTTTTACGGAACAACTCAACTGGGTCAATCCCCGCAATCAGGAATTACTGCTCAAAGAACAACGGACAATCAAAGTCTGTCAATTAAATGACTTTAAGGCCACGATTTTAAGCTGGCAATCCCGCTTTGCCGTCCCTTCGGGTAAAGATTCGGTAATGCTCACAGGATCCCATTACTTCGGATTGGGTATGCGTTTTGTAGAGTCGATGGATACAGGCGGTGCGCTCTTCAACGCCGAAGGCAAGGCCGGCGAAGTAGTACGGGGTGATGAAAAGCTGGTGCGAGCAGACTGGTGCGCTTATACCGCCAAAGCAAACGGCAAGGTTGTTACGGTGGCGATGTTCGGTCATCCGGATAATTTGCGTCATCCTACACAGTGGTTTACTATGACCAAGCCGTTTGCCTACCTTTCAGCTACGCTGAATCTGCACAGAGAGCCGTTGAAAGTTCTATCGGGTAAACCGCTGGGATTAAGCTATGCTGTTGCGGTATGGGACAATCGAGTTGAAAACGAACAAGTCGAAAATGCTTATAAATGGTGGGTCAATAGTAAGTAATAATATCAATGAATTGAGGAGAAAGCTATGCATAACAAAGAACAATCACAGGATAATATAGATTACAGCCTGACACGCCGGCAGTTCATTCACCGGGCCGGAGCAGCCGCAGCGACAGTTACAGTAGCGGGTACATCTGCGAAACGTGCATTGGGCAGGAGTGCCAATGAGCGCATTGGAGTTGGCTTTATCGGGTGCGGCGGTCGAAGCCAGGCCCACCTTCAGGCCGTGCATTATCTGAAGAACAAGTACGCAAATGTGGAAATTGTTGCGGCCTGCGACGCTTATCGAGACCGAATGAAAAAAGTCATGGAAGGGTACAAGGCCAAAGGATATTCAGACTATCGCGAGCTGCTTGCCGATTCAAATGTCGATGTCGTCTGCATCGCCACGCCAGACCACCAACACGGCTATCAGGCAATTGACGCCGTTCGAGCGGGTAAAGACGTTTACTGTGAAAAGCCGGTGACACACTGGCGGCAGTTCGAGCTGACCAAGCGATTGGCGGCAGAGGTGAAAAAAAGTGGGCAGGTCTTTCAACTCGGGTCCCAGGGTATGTACGACTCAGCATGGTGGCAAATGAAAAAGCTTATTGCCGACGGTTTGATAGGCCAGCCTATCCACGCCGAGTGCGGCTATTTTCGAGTCGGCGACTGGGGCGAGCGAGGCATGCCAATCGACAATCCAAATGCCAGGCCCGGTTCTGAGCTTGACTGGAATGCGTTTCTCGGCGATTCGCCAAAGCGGCCTTTCGACGTGAGCCGCTACTTTCGCTGGCGGATGTACGAAGATTATGCGGGCGGGCCTTCGACGGATTTGTTTCCACACAGCCTGACGCCTGTGGTATCCATGCTTGGAGTTGGCATGCCCAGCACAGTTGTTGCGACGGGCGGAATGTTACGCTATCAAGAGCGTGAGATTCCTGATACTTTTAATATGCTTATAGATTACCCGGAGAAAATCACAGTAGCTGTGCTCGGGACACAGGGCAATAACTATCCCGGCACCGGCAGCCGTGGTTCGGGACAGCGGATTCCAGTCATTCGCGGATGGGAGGGTACACTTACAATCGAAGGAAACGAAATCATATTTATACCAGCCGAGGGTTCCAATAAGAAGCCGCAGCGTTTCGCCATCGAGCATGGTGAAGACTTTGTCGGGTACTGGGGGAAATTTCTCGACTGCTGCCGGTCCCGCCAGAAGCAGACTCTAAGTCCGATGGATTTGGCGTATTATGTGCAAACGCCATTGCATATGGGTATGCTCTGTTTGCGCCAGGGCAAAGTCGCACGATTCGACCCGGTAAAAGAAAGAATTATCTTATAAATTCTCGTGCAGGTTGTATAATATATCTGACGAGAAAAAACGGATATGTGACGAGTCGGGGTACGGCTCTTATTTTGTTTATGTTAAAAGCTTTTAAATGCAAGCCTTAGTTAAGATTGGAGGTAAATGAAATGTGGAAAAAATTATTTATTCTTTCTATGGTGTTCGTGTTTGTTTTAGCCGCAGCATCCGTTGCTGAGGACAGGATTCCTGTCAAGAATGATTTGCAGAAAAGGTTCGACCGAAACCTGGATGGTTTCATCGACCGTGGAGAAAAGGAACCACTGCAGAAGTTCCAGGAGGCAAGAGAGCGTATCGAGGAGCTTTGTGCGATGGCGCGTGAGCACGAAGAGAACGCCAAACGTCTTCGGGCCGAAGCGGAGGAGATTGAACGGGAATTAGAGCGCGGATTCGAAGATATGGAGATGGCCGAACATATTGAAAAGATGCATCGCAAAATTGCCGAGCTCAAAGAGGCCGCCGGGCGTGCCGAACGAGAAGGTCATCATGATGAGGCAGCGGAACTTCACGAAAATGCTGCGAGGATAGCCGAGGAGATTGAAGCGAATCGAAGGGAAATAGAGGACAGAAAACTTCACGAGGCCGATGAACGTATTGGGCACCTGCGGCGCATGGCTGAAGAGGTCGAAGAGCGTGGCGAGAAAGAACACGCAAGAGAGCTCCGGGCCGAGGCTGAAGAACTCGAACATGCCTTAAAACGCGAAATTGAACGTCGAGAAATTGACAAACATGTGGAAGAGATGCACCACAAAATCGCCGAACTCAAAGAGGCCGCCGAGAATGCCGAGCGGGAAGGCCATCACGACGAGGCCGGCGAACTTCATGAAGAGGCCCGCAGATTAGCTATGGAAATTGACGAAACCGTTCGTCGTGAGAAGGCCCAAGATATGGAGAGGGAAATCGAGAACCTTCACGCTCTTGCCAGTGAGGCGAAGGAGGCGGGCAAGCACGACAAAGCGGAAGCTATCTTTCGGGAAGCTGAACAATTGAAACGCCATCTGGCGGAGATTACCGAGCCTCAAGAGGAAATGGAGCATAAAGAAGGTTTGGAAAGCCAGGTTGAGAAGCTGAGAGACGAAGTCAGCCGTTTGCGCGAGGACATTGAGAAACTCGAAAATATTATACGTCAAAAGGTAATGAACCGTTGATTCAGGAGCTTTGAGACTGCTTTATATTGGTGGATTATAAATCAGCAAGTCTTACGGCTTGCTGATTTTTTTATGTCATGTGTTTTGATTAGTAATTCAAGACTGTTCCGAACTACTCAAGAAAAGAGAAAAAAAAGTGGTTTTCTGAGGCCGATACTGGTATTATATCGTTCTCATGTTCGGCAACGTAGCCGAACGACAACCAATTGAGGAGAATTTCGAGTAAAAGCAGAATCAGAGGAGCTAATTATGAAAAAGAGTATAAAAGCGATTAAGATTGTCGTTTGTCTGCTTTTAGTGGCAACGGTTTTAGGCGTAAGCAGCTATGCCGCAATTGAAGTCAAGAAGTACGCCGTACATGATATGGAGCGCAAGAACCCGCCGGTTATCGAACCGGCCAGACGATTCGGCCAACCGCCATCGGATGCCATTGTTTTATTCGGCGGAGAAGAGCCAAATCTTTCGGAATGGAGAAGCGACAGGGGCAACGGCGAAGCAAAATGGAAGATAATAGATGATTATATGGAGGTACCCACAAAGGCGGGTGGAATTCATACAGAAAAAGAATTCGGTAATTGCCAATTGCATGTCGAGTGGCGTACTCCTACGGGTCTTGACCCAAAGATAACCGATCAGAAGCGCAGCAACAGCGGCGTGTCCTTTATGGACAGGTACGAAGTCCAGATTCTCGATTCATATACGGATGACAACTACAAAACCAACAGGACATACGCAGACGGTCAGGCCTCTGCGATTTACGGCCAGAATCCACCGATGGTCAATGCCTGCCGAAAGGCCGGCAGATGGCAGAGCTATGACATCAGCTTCCTTCGCCCGCTATTCGATGAAAACGGCAAGTGCATTCGCAAGGCACGGATTACAGTGATTCACAATGGCGTCGTTGTTCATAATAATCTTGAGATCGAGGGAACCACTTCACATAAGAGAAAGGCCCGGTACGGCAGTCCTCACGAGAAGGGGCATATAAGACTCCAGGACCATGGCAATCCTATGTGCTTTCGTAATATCTGGATACGCGAGCTGCCGGAACAGCCGTATCTGATTCAAGACTGATAATTTGTCACCGGGATTTGTAATTAAAGGCAACAGCAATATATTCAGGAAAGGAACAAAAATGAACTTAACGAAAGCAAGATTGTTCACGGTAGTCTTAGCAACCATCCTGTTGTTGAGTACAGCCAACGCTCAACTTCTGAATATTCCGGAAGTTTCCAGAGACAAAGTTATTTGCTTTGCACTTTACACCGTTCACAACAATATTATGAAGATGACGGCTCAGTTGTATCCGCTCAAGGAAGGTGAAGACAGAACAGTCCGGCTCGAAACCAAACAGAATGGAAACTGGAAGCAAATAGCCAAGACACAAGTTGTCGAAAGGGGCTGGACGGCGGTTTTCCGCGCTGAGAACTGGGACACGACAAAAGATATCGAATATCGTGTCGCTCACGGCAAGAACGCATATTATACAGGTATCATCCGCAAAGACCCAGTTAACAAAAATACCATCGTCGTGGCTGCGTTTACGGGTAACTCAATAAATCCCAATCACGGCGGCGACATATCTAAAGCCGATATCGTTGAGAACCTTAAAAAGATAAAACCCGACCTTCTGTTTTTCTCCGGAGACCAGGTTTATGACCACAACAGGCATTACGCCGCCTGGCTCAAATTCGGCAGGGACTTCGGAGATATCATTCGCATTACCCCGACGGTTACAATACCCGATGACCATGACGTCGGCCAAGCCAATTTATGGGGCGCCGGAGGAAGGCTATCACAAACCCGCGCCGGCCATGACGGCGGGTATGCCGCCCCGCTTGAGTACGTCAAGGAAGTTGAGCGGGCACAAACCAGCCATCTGCCAGATCCATACGATCCCACTCCAATAGAACGAGGTATCGGGGTTTATTATACTTCCCTGACTGTCGGCGGAGTAAACTTTGCCATCATCGAGGACAGGAAGTTCAAGTCAGGCCCGGACGGACTTGTCCCCAAACAGGGCCCGCGGCCCGACCATATAACGAACCCCGATTATGACCCGAAGAGTGTGGACGTGTCTGGTGCAACATTATTAGGTGAACGCCAGTTGAAGTTCCTTCGGGAATGGGGAACCGACTGGCGCGGTGCGGATATGAAGGCGGTACTGTCACAGACAATCTTTTGCGGCGGTGCGCATATTCACGGCAAGACAGGAAACAGGCTGCATGCGGACCTGGACTCGAACGGCTGGCCTCAAACGGGACGTAATAAAGCAATCGCCGAGATACGCAGGGCTTTTGCCATACATATTGCAGGCGACCAGCACTTAGCAACAATCTTTCACCACGGGATAGACGACTGGAATGACGCATGCTATTCTTTCTGTGTGCCTTCGATTGCGAATCTCTACCTGCGGTGGTGGAAGCCGCTTGAGGCGGGCAGGAACCGCGAACCGGGTGCACCGGAATATACGGGGGAATTCTCAGATGGTTTTGGAAATAAAGTGACGTGCCTTGCTGTCGCCAATCCTAGCCCGGAGCCGAACGGCGGGCAGAAGCTGACGACGCGTGCGGCCGGCTTCGGTATCGTCAAATTCAATAAGAAGACCAGAGAAATCACAATCGAATGCTGGCCCAGAAATGTAGATATCACAAATTCAAATACCAAGCAATATCCCGGATGGCCCAGAACCATTAAACAGGAAGATAACTATGGGCGCAAGGCTGTCGCTTATCTGCCGACTATACAGGTCAGAGGTATGAGAAATCCCGTAGTGCAGGTCATTGACGAGTCGAACGATGAAATTATCTACACCCTTCGCATCAACGGAACTTCGTTCAGACCCAAGGTCTTTAAGGAAGGCACTTACACTGTAAAGGTCGGCGAACCTGGTACAGATAAGACAAAAACCCTCGAAGGCGTCCGAAGCCTTTCGCCTGATAAAACCAAAAAGATACGAGTAAGGCTCTGAGTTTGAGTTCCCGTTAAGACATATAATAAACTTATGAAAAACGCCTGAGCAACCGGGTGGGAAATTTGGCGTAAACAGACCTTTGATAGTTTTATCGGAGGTCTTTTTTTGTGTCTTTATAAACCGAGTCTAAATGGAGACTTCTGAAGACGAGTTAGTCCATTCTACAGCCTTCAACACCCGCTTAAAAGGTAGTTCAGGGCTTGTGTGAGAAGGTGTGAGTGTATTTCGAAAAAGCCCCTGCCTTGAAGGAGTGTGGATAGAACAAAACAGGGGCTTAACGACTTCCTTCCATGGAACAAGACTTCCATCCTTGGAATACGAAATATCAGAGACTATATCTAAGTACCATCTGTGATACCTTATGTAACGGATTTTCCGAATGAAACACTTTTTTTACGTTTATGAATACCCTTCAAGACGAATTCGTTGTTTAAATGGCCTGCTGGGCAGGCCTTCAATCGGGAAGATATCGCATCCATTCCGGCCAGTTTTCCGGCATCGCACCGCCGGCCCGCGTCCACGGCCCCGCCTTATCATACTCCCGGTTCCATTCCAGTTGCCAAAGCCCTTTGAGCCGGACGTGTTGGATCGACCAATCCAACATGGCTACGTTAATCGCTTCACCATGTCGGTTCAGACAGAAACGTTTCATGTTATCCCCAAAGCTATAGCTCCATTGCCCTTCGAATTCAGGAGGATTGTCAACGTGGTGCGGGGCGCCGCCCACCCAGAGGCAATCGGCAAAAGCCGGGATGTAACCGGCCTGTTTGACATTCTTCGTTCGCCAGTTCATCGTGGTGGAAGCCCCCCATTGCTGTTCCACACCGGGAGGCGGATTGAAAAGGAACTCGTTGATGCCGTAGCTGCCGGTGTAGTCCCCGGATACCCATAGCAAGAACGTATCGCCCCAATCCTCCCGCCCCACGCCCTTGCGCTCGCTGACCATGGGGCAATAGCGCATATCACTGGTCTTGTAGTAAGGTTCCGCCGGCTCCATCCATTCGAAATAGTTGCCTGCACCGGCCATGAAGTAGCCATTGTTATCATCGGCGTAGAAATTCAGCACCAATCCCCACTGCTTCAGATTCGACAGGCAGACAACCGACTTGGCCTGTTTGCGCACCTTCTGAAGCGCCGGCATGAGGATGGCCATCAGAAGGGCGATGATCGCAATCACCACTAACAGCTCAATCAAGGTAAAGGCGTGTCGTTTGGGATTCATTACATACCTCCTTCTTCCCTGGATTTCCCATTTGCATTTTTTTTGAGATTCTCCTGCAAGCTTCAAGTCTCACAATAACAAAATGTCATCTCAACTTCAACATTATTCCGGAATGTTCAAGATGCTGCATCACAAAAAAACGGCAAAAAAACGAGCAGCCACACTACAGCATTCTACGTCTGAGTAGTCAAGTGATAAAGCCTGCGAGGATGCAGCCAGGTCTTTGGCTAATGTGGCGCACGTCGAATTTATATCCAGTCTCCCACTAAGAAAAACGGGCCTGGTTCAATTTCATATACCCAAAGGTAACACTTTTCAAGCTGCTGCAATGTCCACGAACAATCATAACAGTCTATCAAAACAGGAGTTGCGGAGAAAATGGTAACTTGTGGAGCATAGAAAA
>Ga0307378_10004404_pt1 | contig 20111 bp, 15 predicted proteins | sample UN1MG_FD_202238 | JGI IMG/M metagenome (GOLD analysis project Ga0307378, IMG submission 202238) | Soil microbial communities from Risofladan, Vaasa, Finland - UN-1 | ecosystem: Environmental > Terrestrial > Soil > Coastal area > Acid sulfate soil | place: Finland: Risofladan, Vaasa | collected... | reverse complement strand
TCTCTATCACAATTTGTCTACTATATGAGGCAAAGTGAAGGTACACCTTATCTCTGGCATTTTATATTATTTTTAGTCTCCCATTTCATATCAAGTAATATTGAGGTAATGAAGGTAATACATATGACGTTTTCCACAGCAGCTGCTTTTTTATTTCTAAAATTTGCACCATTTAATAAATTAGTTAGAGTCTTATTTGTATTTGGATATTTTTCATTTTTTGAGTATTCAATAATTTCAAGAAACTATGCGCTGGGAATATTACTCATTTTTATTTTTTGTATACTCTATAAAAATAAATTTAAAAATATTTTATTTCTAAGCATCACACTTTTTTTCATGGGTCAATGTAATATATATTCATTCTTCATATCAGTTTCTTTTATGCTTTTACTCTTAATAGATTTTATTAAACAAAGAGACAATGAGTTTAAGAAGGTAAATAAGATTTCACTGTCATTTTCCATTGTAATAGCACTGTCTGAAATTGTACTTGTTTACTGGCAAATTGGGGGGCAGTTCTTAAGTAATTTTGTTCAAAACTCAGCATTAAAGACAATTATTTTAGGTTATTTAGCAAAATTAAAATTAATACCAACTATATTATTAAACTCCTATATTCCAATTCCAGTTATCAATTTAAACTTCTGGAATACAAACCTGTTAGTAAATATTTTATCAAAAACTAATATCATTATTACTATACTAATAGCCCTGATCCTTGTGATACTATCGGTTCTATTGTTAAACAAAAAGCTTAAGGTGATATTTTTGGTTAACTTGTTTGTTATATTAAATTTCATGATACTTTTTTATTTCGGTTCCATGAGGCATTGGGGTCATATTTTTATTATATTTTTTGCATGCCTGTGGTTATCAAAAACTGAAGAAGAAAAGTCTAATTTCTATACTTTGAAATCAAGAAAATTATTACTTAATATTTTTGTAATTATATTACTGGCATGTTCGTTGGTTGGCTCAGTAACAGCATTTTATTATGATTATAAATTTCCTTTTTCTAATGGGAAAAATGTAGCCCAGTATTTAAAGAAAAACTATGATTTAAACAATACGGTGATTATTGGTTATAAAAATTATACAACAGAAACGATTGCAGGATATTTAGGTAAAGATTTTTATTATCCAGAAGAACAAAAATTTAGTAAACTTTTTAACATGATTACCAGGCAACAAGTAAGCCCAAGTAATGTCTTATCTGATGCAATAAAATTAAAACTTCAAAATTTGAATAAAGAGATACTAATTATTAATGATAAAGGAAGTGAACTACCCAAAGATTTATTATATGATAATAACTTTAAATTAAATAAGGATTTTTCAAATGCAATTGTTTCTGATGAAAATTATAATTTATTTTTACTAGAAAATAATTTTAATTTTGAAATTTTAAAAAGAATAGATGCATCTAATTTTAAAGAAAGCTGGAAAAATTTAAAAGCTTGTGAATTTCAAACTACAAATGATGGTAAAACACCGATCAAGGTTCTTGGCAACGATCCAAATTTTGAAAGTAATTTTCCACTTATAGTTGGGCCTGATAATGAAAAATTATTAATAAAAATAGATATCGAGACACCTAAAGATGCTACTTTAGTCATTTATTATAAAAGAACAAATTCGCAATATAATGAAAAAGATAAGAGTCGTGTAGAACTTAAAAGGGGATTAAATAATATAATAATTATGATTGAAAATGTAAGTAAACTTGAAAGAATCAGGATTGATCCTATTAATTTAAAAATAGATTATATTATAGATAAAATAGAATTCTATTGTATCAGCCAAAAATGAATATTTTAATTTTTAATTAAAATCGAATATTTTTTTAATTTAGCTTTGTGTAAAACAGTTCTGAAAGCTGTGTTTAGTACACCAAACCCATATTTTATACTTCGCCTGAAATTGATTGATGACGACTCTGGAAAATATTTAGTAGGGCAGGATATTTCACCAATTCTATACCCAAAATAAAAGATTTGTGCAATTATTTGATTATCAAATACAAAGTCATCAGAATTTTTTAAGAAGGGTATATTTTTTAAAACTTCACTGCTGAAAGCTCTATAGCCGGTATGGTATTCTGTCAATTTTTGCCCCATCATATAATTTTCTAATAAGGTTAATACTCTATTTGCTATATATTTATATAGAGGCATACCACCTTTTAATGCCCCTCTTCCTAGAATCCTTGAAGCAAGAACTACATCATATTCATCAACTGCTATCATAGATGCCATTGCAGTTATTAATTTTGGTGTGTACTGGTAGTCGGGATGTAACATAATTAAAATATCTGGATTAAGTTTTAATGCTTCTATATAGCAGGTTTTTTGATTTGCGCCATATCCTTTATTGGATTTGTGGATAATAGTTTGTATATTCAGTTTTTTGGCTATTTCTACTGTATTATCCCTCGAAGCATCATCAGTAAGAATTATTTCATCTACAACATCTTTGGGGATTTCATCATAAGTCTGGATTAATGTTTTTTCAGCATTATATGCAGGCATTACTACTATTACTTTTTTACCATTAATCATTTTTATTATTTAAAAAATTCTTATTTTAATTTTTGCAGTTCATATATATAACTTGAATCATAGGTTTCTAGAAGTTTTGGGTAATTATATTTGTGTTCCTGTAAAACTTTAAAATCAATCATATCATTTAGGTTTTGATCTTTTGTTATTATTATATAAATATTATTTATTTTATTCAAAACAGGCTCAATATCTTTAAACTTAAAACATAAACCCTGAGTTTTATATCTATTAAAATAATAAGTAAGTATTGGTTTTGTAATATAACTTGGTGCTAAAACAATGTCATCTTTTTGTAGGTTCTTATTAATGTAAATTGTTATATTTTCAGCTTCTCTAAAAGTCCCGGTATCATCAGATTTTAAAACTGATTGGGAGAAAAACACTGATAGACAAAGACCTATACTTAAAATTAAAGATATAATTGGAATTATTAAAGGTTTTTTGAATCTTATTTTATTTTGAATTAATTCAATAATTAAAACAAACCCTGCTGCTGCAGTCATCACATATAAAAGCAGTAGAAATAACCAGTGTCTTGGAAAAACAATAGAATTTTTTTGTATTAGTACTATTGGTATAAAACAGATAATAACAGGAATAAATAAATTTATTTTGTACTTTGAAATTTTCCTATGAAATATCAATGCTAGTACAAAACAAATTGCTAAGAATATTTGTAAAACTAAGGGTATATCTCTATTCCATTCAAGCCATATTGCTTTTATGAAATTCCACTGATCGGTAAAAAAATATGACCAGGGTCTTGAACCTGATGATATATTGCTTGAAATAGCAGAATTGATTCCAAATTTAAATATTGCTCGTGAATATAAAATTATTGTAAATATGATTGTAAGAAAAATTGATATTATTAAGTTTTTTAAATTAGTTCTTTTATTTATTGGTGAATCATTTTTTAAAATTGACAGGAATAACCATACTATGACGACTATAAAAGGGTAAAGCATCAGTGGCATTGTAAAAAAACCCAGAGAGGATATAAAAGAAAACAATACACAAGCAAATATGTTGTTATTATTTTTTATATACCTTGCAAGCCCTAGAATAACTAAGAAGATAAAAATAACAATTGTATAACCCCTTGCATTTGTGGAGAATTCAATCAAAATAGAAGACGCTGATAGGATTGACATTGTAATTATAGCTGTTTTTTTATTGAAAAAAGCTCTTGCAATTGTGTAAGCCATTGGAACAATTAATATTCCAAAAATAAATGCGGGCAGGCGAATTGCCCATAAACTATCACCAAAAAATTTAACTGAAATTTTTACTAAAATTGAATGAAGAATATGATTATTTGTACTTCTAAAATCAGCAACTGTCATCCAGAGGGGGTTTTTAACAAAGTGTACGAATGTGTAAGCTTCGTCATAACGAATGGGCTGGTTAATAAATAGAAGCCTTATAATAAATGAAAATAAGAGAATTATAAAAAAGGTTATTAAGTGTAATTTATCTTTATCTTGTATAAATATAAGAAATTTTTTTATTAAATCTTTTGTAAAACTTGCAAGGCACTTTAATAAGTTATAAAAAAATAACCCTATATTTTTTATAAATATACAAAGTAACACTCCGATTAAAATTATTCCCATACCAATATATTTTGAAATTATGTAAAATTCTGGAGTAAAAAAATCAAAACTTTTATCAAAAGCCAGTGAATCAATTTTTGGTTTTACAATTTCAAAAGGGAAAAATATTGAAGAAATGAATGCTAAACCTACTATGAGTATGATTAAAGTTAATATTATTGATAAATAGAGGCTTACTTTTTTTAACACTTTATAAATTAATTTTGTTCTGTTTTTATTAAATTAAGCAAATATATAAAATATTATTTAAAAAATAAATAATAATTTCCTATATTTTTATAATTTACGCTGCTTTTACTATAAATTTCAATATTGTTTATAATTATATCTTCTTTAACTTCAATCGGGTCTATCCTTAATTTTACCATATTTTTAGCTTGTGGAATCTCGAGGTAAATTTCATTACCTCCGGGATTTATTTTGAACCCATTGGTATCATTTTCATTGTAAATTTTATTCTTTAATCCATAGTATATTTTTAAATATGATTCCACCTTGGATTCCAGATCAATTGTCATAATCAGAGAATCATAATCCCCAAACTTAAATGGGAAGGTGGTTTCAAAATATGGATCATTATTAGTTACTTTAACTAAGATGCTATTTTTTTGCATTATAAAAGAACACCCATTTAATGGTTTAAATAACCTGTTAAAGTTATTATAATCAACGGTCAGCAGGGGTTCGCCAGTGAATTTTGATATTAAAGGTTTTAATTTGCCATTATTGAAGTCACGACAATTGCTGTTTACCAGTATTCCATCGGATTTGTTATCTTTCATAATCTTTTTTATTGTATTATTGTTCCATTCATCATCAGTAATATATTTAAGCTTCTTTTGGAATTTTTCACCGAAATAAATATATACCCAATCAGATTGATCTAAAATTATTCCGATGTTTGATTTATCAGGTAAAGTTTCTTTCAGCATTTCATTTGCTTTAAGCATGAAAGTAATTGCATTTTCTTCAGTTGCCTGAATTTGTGGTGTTTTAGATATTTTATTTTTTATGATATCTGCTAGAGAAATATATTCGTTTTTAAATAATGGAAGAACCGAAGACCATATTGATAAAAAGACTAATATTACTATAAAAATATTAAATAAATATCTAACTTTTATTTTTTTCAGAAGATCAAAAAATTCAGCAACATTGATCATTATTAAAAGTGAAAAGGCAATCATGTAACGTCCTGCCCAGATATGCCACTTAAATAATATTATATAACCAATAAAGAATAAAATTGGTATTATAGAAATTTTTAATGAGGTCTTATATTTGGTAGATAATTCAACATCTCTGTTTTTTTTCCCTAATGCTAAAAACAAAATAAAGTTTAAAAAGATTGAAGGTAAGACAAACAGGAAAAATAATAATCCAGAATAGGATGTATCAAAATTGATTCTGTGTTCCCATATTCCAAAATAAACACCACCCCAGGTAGTTGAAGGGCTTGAGATATCAAAGTTTAATTTACTGTGTACAGTATTAAATGCATTTTCAATATGGTTGCTTATAAAACCGAAACCTTTGTATTTTTGGTAAAAAGATACTGCATGTCTTAAAAAGTTCGATAGGATTTCCTTATATCCAAAAGCATCCATTCGCATTTCCGCTATTGTTCCAGGGTACCCGAGGAGGTTACCATAGCTTATATAATTTTGAATAAGACTATAAGAAGCAAATAATAAAAATCCTGCTATAACGAATAATAAAATAAATGTTATCTTTAGAAATTTTTTTCTGTCATTTTTTGTAAATAATAAAATAAATAAAATAAAACCAGGAATGAATAAATACGAGTATCCTTTGGTCCCGAGGACAATACCTGTAGTTATACCCAAAAAAATTAAATATTTTAATTCTACCTCAGTACTTTTAAAAGCTTTAACAAGAAAATATAGAGAAAGTATTATAAAACAGGCAACAATCATGTCATTTTGGGTTGAACTTGCTTCAAGGATACATATATCAAAAGTTGAAAAAATGAAAGTAGTCACCAGACTTATATTTCTACTATATCCAACAACACGCAATAGTTTATATAGGCATAATAAAATAATTACAAATGAAAGCCATTGAACCAGGAAGGTAAAAATATCTGAGTTTGTAAAAAGTATAACCCATAAAAAACCTATTTCTGCATTTACGGGGTAATCATTCTGATGCACATATCTGGTAAAATAATGATTTATGCTGTGGTTCTGATACCAGAAAGCAGCCCGGGCAAGGTGATAAGTCATTGAATCGTAATTGGGAGGGCGCATTGCACTGCCAATAAATAAAGGGACAAATAAAATTATAATAAGCCATATAATTAATACAAGCTTTAGTACCTTATTTAAATTTAAACCACCATAAAAGTTTTTGAAAGATTGTTTTATTTCAAATAATCTGACCTTAATCGGTATTTTTTTGATTATAAAAAAAATAAGACAAATTAATGCAACAGCCCCATAAAAAATATATATATTTAGAAGTGTTAAAATTTTAAAGATTGACAGCAGTTCAATTGGGATTATTATTTGCACCCAGTTAAATGTAAATATTAATATAATTTTTTCTAAAAAATCTTTTATATTTAATAATCTGATAAAAAAAAGTGAAACAAATGATATTAAAATTAATGGGGGTAATATTTTTAAAAAATCTATAATTATTTTTATTGCAATATGCATAATAAAAATGAAAAGACTATTTAGAAAATTCTATTAAAATACTATAATTGTTTTAATTTTTTATTACGATATTTTATTTAAATATTTTATATGTATATTTTATCTGAATATAATTAAAAATAAAAATTATAATTTATATTATGTTTCACCATGGGTTGCTTAAGTAGTATTTAGTATAGGGTCGAGATTATTAGGACGAAATAAGTTATAATTCTTTATCATTATAATTTTTAAAATAAAATAGGAATATGAATAATAAAAACAACTCAAGCAATAATGCTATTAATTTCAGGGATTTTTTTAAGGTTATAGCAAAGAGAAAAATATCATTTACCATTACCTTTATTATTATATTTGCCATAGGTTTGCTGTATTCATTTTTAGTTGCACCGCAATACAGTTCTATTTCAGAAATGGAAATTTCCAAAGACCATATTTATTATAATGAAGATTTATATAAATATTTTCCGAAGGAAGCTGATAATTTATGGATTATACCTGATAAGGATGTTTTAGATTATATTGTTAGCAAGATAGATCCAATTTCTGCAGATGTAAGATCAGGTGATTTCTTAGGTAAAATATTGGCAAAAATTAATATAAGTATTGATAAAGAAAAATTATTTAAATATTTAGATTTCTATGTGGATAGAGCTATGGGTACACTGACAATAACAGTTTACACAAAAAATCCTGAACTGTCATATACGATAAATAAAACTGTTTTAGATGAGCTAATCGATTTTAAAAAGAATGAGCGTGAAAAAGCCTATAAAGCTTTATCTAGAAAAATTGATATAAGAATTAGTGAATTAAAAAATGAATTAGAAAAATTGCCAAGTGATAAAGAAAAAAATTTTGAATTAACGGTTCTCTCAAATACAAAAGATGTTCTTTTAAAAGATAAAGATTTATTTATTAATAGAATTGAAGTTATCAGAAGGCCTGAAATGTTTGATGTTAGAGATTCTTCGAATTATTTTAGAAATATACTACTAAGTTTATTTGCTTCTCTTATTGCAGGAACAATTACGGCTTTTATTGTTAACTATTTTAAATCCTATAAATAAGTAATTAAAAAAGAAAATAAAAATTTTTATTTTTACCAATAAAAATATCAGTAAATGAAAATAGCAATTGTTCATGATTATCTTAATCAATACGGTGGTGCAGAAAGAGTTGTTGAAACTATGCATGAAATCTTTCCGCAAGTACCAATTTATACAACAATTTATGATATGAAGAAAATGCCCGATTCATTTAAAGAGATGGATATAAGGACATCTTTTATGCAGAAATTACCTTTTATAGATAAGCATTTTAAAAAGTATTTAATGTTTTATCCTAATGCTATAGAAAGCTTTGATTTAAAAGATTACGATTTAATTATAAGCAGCAGCAGCGCATTTGCAAAAGGTGCTATTAAAAGGACAGGAGCCTGTCATATTTGTTATTGTTATTCACCGATGAGATTTGTATGGGATTATGAAAATTATGTTCAAAAAGAAGAACTAAATTTCATATTTAAAAAAAGCCTTCCTTTATTTATTAAAAAACTTAAAAATTGGGATCTTAGAACTAATACTGGAGTTGATTATTTTGTAGCAATTTCGAAAAATATTAAGGATAGAATCAAAAATGCTTATGGAATTGATGCAGATTATATTTATCCACCTGTTGATATAAGCAAATTCAGAATTTTTAATTCCCTGGAAGATTATTTTCTTATAGTCTCAAGGTTGAATTCTTATAAAAACATAGATCTTGTAATAAAAGTCTTTAATAAATTAAAATTAAAATTAAAAATAGTTGGAACAGGACCCTATAAGAAAAAGCTCGAATCCTTAATAGAAAATAAAAATATCAAGCTTTTAGGCAGGGTTACCGAGAATGAATTAATTGAGCTTTATGGTAAATGCAGAGCTTTTATTTTTCCAGGCAGTGAAGATTTTGGGATTGCGCCTGTTGAAGCACAGGCATCAGGAAGGCCTGTAATTGCTTTTGCTGCAGGCGGCGCATTGGAGACAATTATTGAAGATGTTTCAGGGACTTTTTTTCATGATAATTCCATAGATTCCTTAAGTGATTCAATAAAAAGTTTTTTAAAGTTAGAGGGTCAATTTAATCCAATAACAATAAGGAGCAATGCTTTAAAGTTCGATAAGGAAGTATTTAAAAAGGAATTTAAGAATTATGTTTTAGAGAAATATAATCTTTTAGTAAAATCTTAACACTGGTGAAAGAGTGAAAATAGGGATAGATGCAACATTAGTTAGAAAAGAAAATACGGGATCTGGATTCTATATAATCAATTTAATAGATGCTGTCTTTAGGCTAGATAGTAGCAATGTATATTATATTTTCACCAATAAAAATAATTTTGAATTGTTTATAAAAAAAAAGCAGCCAAATTTAATAATAATTGATAAAAAATTTATAGGTAGGCTTTCAAGGGTGCTTTGGGAATTTTTTATACTACCTTTTGAAATAAAAAAAAGAAAAATTGATATTTTACATTCACCAAATTATATAACACCTTTATTTAAGTTAGGTTTTAAGACAATAGCAACTATACATGACCTCACAGTTTATCTTTTTCCTGATAAATATACCATAGTCAAAAGATTATTTTATAAATTTACGATGCCAATTTTTGTGAAGCTTTCAGACTTAATTATTGCTGTTTCAGATAATACAAAAAAAGATATTTTAAAAATTTTAAGGGCAAACGAAAAAAAAGTAAAAATTACTTTTGAAAGTTACCCTGAGTATTATAATAATGATAAAGACAGGGTTTTGTCTGAGAAAGTTTTACAAAAATATGGGATATTAAAAGAATTTATATTATTTGTAGGGATGATTGAGCCCAGGAAAAATATTTTATCCATTTTAAAAGGATTTATTAATCTTGACAAAGAAATTAATGCAGATTTGGTAATTGTTGGTAAAAAAGGCTGGTATTTTCAGGAAATAGACGATTATTTAAAAAAAATAGATTTAGAGAAACTAAAAAATAAAATAATATTTACAGGATTTGTTTGTGAGGGAGAAGTAATATATTTTTATCAATCAGCATTGATTTTTATCTACCCATCTGTTTATGAAGGGTTTGGTCTTCCGCTTTTACTGGCAATGGCCTGTGGAACTCCAGTAATAACATCAAATTTATCATCACTTCCTGAAGTAGTAGGTGATGCAGCAATTAAAATAAATCCTGAAAATATATATGAATTAGAGGAAAATATTAAATTTTTATATAATAATCCTTTAAAAAGAAAAGGACTAATTGACAAGGGGTTACAACAGTGTAAGAAATTTAACCCAAATAATTTTGGAAGGAATATAATTAAAGTCTATGAAGAATGCATGGATTATATTAAATAAGAAATTTTACTTTATACTTGCATTGCCAGCACTGTTTTTACTTGTAAATGAGTTTCCATATTTGCAGATCCTATCAGTTGTATTATTGATTATTCTAGGAATTATTTATTTTTTTATAAATAAAAACATATCAACATATCATTATGAAATTATAACTATTTTAATAATAATTTTTATATATCTTATTTTCAGTTATTTTTTTTCTAGTCAAACTCTCTCAAATTTTTTATCTTACAGCTTTTTAAGATATGATGGTAATTTCTTTTTTTGTTATATTCTATTTTTTGTTTATTCAATTCCATTTTTTAATTATCAGGAAGTTCTTTCAATTTATTTCAAATTCATTTTTATAATATTTACCTTATTCTCAATTTATGGAATCATAGAATATTTTTTAAATATTCAGCCTTTAATGGTTTCAAAAGATCCTTATGCAGGTACCTATTTTCATGCGTTAAACTTTGCTCACAATGCTACTGGTTCTGTATATGTAATGGCAAGTATTTTTGCTCTGGTCTTTTTCTTAAAAGAAAAAAACATTAAACCGAAACTTATATATTGTTTTGTTCTGTTATTTTGTGCTATAGGTTTATTTTTAACAAAAAGCAGAGGCGGTTACATAGGGTTTTTTGTAGCTGCTGTTTTTGTTTTATGGTTTAACTATAGGTCTATAAAAAAATTTTTTATATCAATAATATTTATATTAGTACCCTCCCTCGCTTTTGTTTTTTTAACAGGTGTTTATAAGAGATTTATACAAATTTTTGATTTAAAAGCTGCAACTGCAGTAGTTAGATTGGACCTGTGGCGAAAAGCATGGTTTTTATTTTCGCAAAGTCCATTATTTGGAATAGGTTTTGGAAGATATAATGATATCTCTAATTATGATAGGCTGATGGGTTTACCTGGTTTTTTTAATTTTTATCTTGATCCAATTTTTGTTAATAATGACGCACACGCACATAATTCTTATTTACAATTCCTGACAGAAACGGGTTTGTTGGGTCTTTCTCTTTTAATTTTATTCTGGATTATTTGTTTTATTATTTTAATTAAAGCTTATAATAATTCAACAAGTTCCTTTGGGAGAAGAGCATACCTGTCGAGTATAGGTGGAATAATTGCTTTGTTTATTTTATCTTTTACAGAGAATTATTTTTCTGCAACAACAGTTATGATTTGCATATCAATGTTAACTTCTATGTCTATAGGTCTCTGGTGGCAGGAAAGTCAAGTTCTAATTATTGATAAAAATTGAATTATTAATTACAGATGGATTCACTTGAAAAAAAATATCTAAAGGGGAAAAGTAGTTGTCCTATTTGCAACGGAAGATCAAAAGTTATTGATAATGTTAACACTATGAATTCAAATTCTTTTGAAATTCTCAATCTGCGCGAATGCTTTATTTGCGGGCATTGGTGGATAGACCCTATGCCAGATCAGGAATATCTTTTAGAATTATATAAAAATAGTTCAGAATATGTCGTATCACCTGATTATGCTGGTTCAGATGAATTAAAAAGAGAGGACTTTGAAAAATTTTTTAATAACATTTTGAAATATCTAAAATTCAAAGAACCTAAAGAATTGAATTACCTGGAAGTTGGTTGCAGATCAGGATATCTACTTAATTATTTTAAAGAAAAAGTAAATTTATGTTTTGGCGTTGAACCAGGTAGTTGGAGGCCCAAAGGAGAAAATATAGTATCAAGCATTAATGAAATACCAGATGATATCAAGTTTGATATTGTAATTATTAAAGATGTGCTGGAGCACCTTGAAAATCCATTAGAAATGATGAAAAAGTTGAGGTCCTTAGCTAATTATAAAGCTATTATAATTTGTAGCTTTCCTAATAAAGATTCATTGATTGCCAAGTTTTTTATTGGCAGATGGGCAATGATCGGGCCGATTGGACACTTGCATTATTTTTCTTCCAAATCTACAGATAAGATGTTTAAAAATTCTAGTTGGACTGTTATTAATAAATACAGCTACTGGCAAGTGAAATCATTTTTTGATTTATTTAGAAACTTTAACTGGAATTTTAAAAATCCTATCAAGTTTCTTTATGGACTTATTGTTCGTTTATTTTTAAAGCAAATAATAATGGGTAAAGATCAGTGGCGTGCAGTAGGGAAATATCGGTGATTTAAAATGTATATAGGCTTTTATAATTTTTATGATGTTTATAATAAGAATAAAATGTTTAATAGCCCAGCATCAACTTTGGGTAATGACCTTATGTATTCATTTTATTATTTGGGTCAAAAATTTATAGAACAGGGATGTCGTATTAGTACTATAGATTTAGAGGAAGATATTTCTATCTTTAATGCTGTAATATTTATTGATTTTCCCACATTAAAAAATAATTATTTTAAAAGACTAATTGATATAGGTTTTAATAATTTATATTTAATAACGATGGAACCATATATGACTAAATCTGATAATTGGAATAAATCAAATCATAAATATTTTAAAAAGATTTTTACCTGGAATGATGCATTTGTAGATGGTCAAAAATATTTTAAAATTAATTATTCTTACAAAATTCCAAAAAATGTTAATTTTGATATAAACAAGAAGGAAAAACTATGTACGATTATTGCAGGCAATAAATATAGATCGAGTCCAATTGAGCTCTATAGTGAAAGAATTAAAGCTATAAGATGGTTTGAAAAGAATCATCCCGAAGATTTTGATTTATATGGGTTGGGTTGGGGTAGATATCAATTTAAAGGTATTTTTTCCAAATTAAATAAATATGAATATTTAAAAAGTCTTTTTAACGTTTATTTTCCTTCATATAGAGGTGCAATTTTGTCCAAAAAGGATGTTTTGGAAAAGTATAAATTTTCTATTTGTTATGAAAATGAGAAAGAAATGCCAGGATATATAACTGAAAAAATCTTTGATTGCTTTTTTTCCGGATGTGTACCTGTTTATTTAGGTGCACCTAATATTGAAAATCATATTTCTAAAAATACTTTTATTGATAAAAATGAATTTAAAAATTATGAAGAGCTTTATGAATATATAAGCAGTATGTCTGACGATAAATATAATCAATTTTTATCAGATATAAAAAGTTTTATAAATAGCAGTAGAATTAAAAAATTTAGTGTAGAATATTTTGCAGATACAATTATTACTGAAACTTTAAGAGACCTGAGTACAAAGTTGTAAGAACACTTTTTTCTTGTTATTATAATTTGAATGTTTCACTGGTTTTTAAATTAGAAGGGATTATTATATGGTTAATTTAAAGAATAAAAGAATTATTATAACAGGTGGGGCTGGTTTTTAGGAAAATTTGTTGTAAAAAAACTTGCTGAAAGAGGATATACAAAAATATTTGTACCAGTTATTGAAGAGTATGACTTGAGGGATCTGCAAGATATTAAAAGAATGTATAAAAATGCAAATGCTGATATTGTTATTCATTTAGCTGCTGTTGTGGGAGGAATTGGAGCAAATAGAGAAAATCCTGGTAGTTTTTTTTATGATAACTTAATAATGGGTATTCAATTAATTGAAGAAGCAAGAAAGAATAATATTGAGAAGTTTGTTGCAGTTGGAACTGTTTGTGCTTATCCTAAATATACACCTATTCCTTTTAAGGAAGAAAACTTATGGAATGGATATCCTGAAGAAACAAATGCTCCTTATGGGCTTGCAAAAAAAATGTTATTGGTGCAATCTCAGGCATACAGGCAGCAATATGGTTTTAATTCGATATTTTTACTTCCTGTAAATCTTTATGGTCCGGGGGATAATTTTAATCCGAGATCTTCCCATGTAATTCCAGCGCAAATAAAAAACTTCTATGAAGCCAAAATCAATAATGAACCAAATGTGGTAGTGTGGGGAACTGGTAGTGCTACCAGGGAATTTTTATATGTAGAAGATTGTGTTGAAGGAATAGTACTTGCAACAGAGAAGTATGACAAATCCGAACCTGTAAATATTGGTGCAGGATTTGAAATATCAATTAAAGACCTTGCATATAAGATAAAGAAAATAATGAATTATAATGGGGAAATTGTTTGGGATAGATCTAAGCCAGATGGTCAGCCAAGAAGAAGACTGGATATTACTAAAGCCCAGCAAGAGTTTGGTTATAAGGCTAAAGTAGGTTTTGATGAAGGCCTTAAAAGAACAATAGAATGGTATATTGAAAATGTACCAAAGAAATGAAAACTATTAGTAATAAAAGCAGTAAAAACAGTGAAACATTATTGGGAAAAATTCAATTAATGATTCATCTTAATTTTTAGAATAGCTTACTATTTTTGCAATTGTTTTTAAGTATTAACTAAAGTATTTTATAAGTATAAAAGAGATAAATAAGTGATAATTTGCAATAAGAAACTGGCAGTTTGTATTTTAACTCACAATCGAATAGGGCTCCTCAAAAAGACCATAAATTCTGTTTTAAATTCATATTCAAAAGACCATGAAATTTTTGTTTTTAATGATAATTCTACAGATGGTACTAATGATTATTTACAATCCTTGGAGAATTCAGGGCTGATTCATGAGATAAGGCATGAAAAAGGGCTTGGGCAGTGGGGAAATGCAAATTTTGTTCTGGAAAATGTTAGTGCAAAATATTGTATTATTTTACATGATGATGACACAATTGAGCCTGGACATATTGGCGAAGTTTTAAAGTTAGTTGAAATGGATTCCAAAATTGCTGCAGTTGGAACATTTTATAATATGATTGATATGCAGAATAAAATCATGAAGTCTGTGACATATCCAGATTTTAGAGACCCTGCTATTCTTACTGATAAAGATTTTTTTTATCATCAAATGCGAGGTCTTGGTTTTACATGGTCAGGTTCATTGATAGTGATGGATAAGATAAAAGATTTCAGATTCATGACAAATAGCTATTTTGCAGATGCCATTTTCCTGGCAAATATTATTGTCGGAAATAAAGTTGGCATTATACCCAGGATAACAGTAAATTATAGAATACCTTTTAACAGAGTTTCCGAGACTGATAAAATGGACTTTGGTGAATATTTAAATGAATGGTTTTTTATTTTTGGTATTTACCGGGATTTAATTATTAGAAACAATTATGGGAAAGAATTAGCAAAAATGCATAGAAAAGCCTGTACTAAAACCTTATTTGGCTTACTGGTCAGTTGTCCGAGTTTTAAAATCTATTTCAAAATTTTAAATTCAGAATTCTTTATTTTTACCAGCCTAAGCTTTAAAAACTGGCTGCAGATAGGTTATAAATTCATGAAATTGTGTATAGGAAAGTAGCAATATGAATAGTAGTATCCCATTTTTTACAATAGCAATTCCAGTATTCAATAGATTAGACTTTTTTAAAGAAGCTTTAAATAGTGTATTAAACCAGAGTTTTAAGGATTTTGAGATAGTGATTATTGATGACTGCAGTACAGATGGAACATGGGAATATATTAAAGCTATAAAAGACAAAAGAGTAAGAATATTTAGGAATTCAAAAAATATAGGAATAGTGCCCAACTGGAATAGATGTATTCCTGAATCCAGGGGTAAATGGTTTAAATTTTTAATGTCTGATGATTTGTTTTTTCCAGATTCTCTTTATATTCTTAATAGTTTAATAAGAAAATATCCTGATAATTTTATTATTGTAACCAGTGGTATTACCTTTAAGAGTATTAATTCAGTAAAAAGTTTATTAAATAATACAGAAATTAGGGCAGTTATTGATACTGACAAATATTTATGTCCTGCAGAGGAAATCATAAAGAAAAGAAAAAGATTTACACAATCATGGTCGAATCCTGATTCATATACATTGCTTACAAAAGATTTAAAAGCACTAGTAGATTCAGATGAGTACAGGGAAGTTGTAAAAAACTTAGGCAATACTGGACATTGTGTTGATTATTACATCCTTCATTCCATATTAAAAAAATATAAAACAATGATTGAAATTGATTTACCTACTTATGCTGTAAGGGATCATAGTTCAAACTTTTCAAAAACATATTTAAGTAATTTGCTTTACCATTTAAAGGGTGATAAATACGTTCATTATTTATTATATGATTACAGGGGCTTTGAAAATTTTTATATGATCAAACATGCTTTTCATATCTATTTTAATAAGTTATTTTCTAATAGAAAGTCGCTGAGCTTTACCTTTTTTATAAAAATGACAGTGCAATTACTTAAATTTTTATTCATGCATATTTTTGGTATAAAAATAATATTTTAATCCGGGATTTATTTAATGGGTAATAACAAGCCATTAGTTATTTGTTTAACTCCGATAAAAAATGAAGCTAATAATTTAGACAGGTTTTTAAAGTGTGCAAGCTTATGGGCTGATCATATTATCATTTCAGACCAAAATTCTGAAGATGACTCACAATTTATAGCAAGTAAATATCCAAAAGTTAAAATTATAAAAAACTCAATATCTGATTACGATGAATGGATAATCCGCAGCACTCTTTTTAATGAAGCGCGAAAAATTGAAGGGCCAAAAATTTTATTAACCGTCGATGCAGATGAAATTTTAACTCCGAATTTATTAGCAAGTTCAGAGTGGAATAGTGTTTTATCTGCAGAACCCGGAACAGTGATAAAATCTAAATTTGCAAATTTACTTCCGGATCTCAAGCATTATTGGGAAGGACCATTTGATTTACCATGGGGTTTTGTGGATGATGGCAGTGAATACATTGCTGATAAAATACATACTAACAGGAATATCTACCCGGAAGATGCTCCAATATTATTTCTTAAAGATGTTAAAATAATTCATTACCAGTATACTGACTGGGAACGCATGGAGAGTAAACATAGATGGTATCAATGCTGGGAAAGAATAAATAATCCTGATAAAAGCGCAATAGAAATCTATAGGGGTTACAATCATATGTATGCTTTAAGAAAAGATCAAATTAAGGAAGTTCCAATTGAGTGGTTTGAAGATTATAATAAGTTAGGTATAGATGTAACAACAATATATAAAGAGGGGAAGCATTATTGGAATGAAATAATTCTTAGTTATTTCGATAAGTATGGGGCAAATTTTTTTTCAAAAGAGGCAATATGGGATATAGATTGGTTAGAGACTGCAAAATTATATGGATATAAAGAACCAGAAAAATTTCTTGATCCAAGAAAAAAATATCAGAAAATGATACATAATTGGTTAAAAAAAACCCAAAATCATTATGATAGATTGGATGTAAGAATAATTTCCAAGATATTAAAAGTTTTTTTTGGTCAATAACGTTTCTTTAAAATTTATTTATCTAAAGAATTTCAAATGGTGTTAGAAATAATTACAATAACAAAAGATAATCATGAAGGACTTGTAAAAACTGTTAACAGCACTAAAGAATTAAGAGAGAATTTTGATGTTGAACAAGTAATTATAGACAGCAGTAAAAAAGAAATACAGGAAAAGAATAAAGAATTTTTGAATTTACAAAAAAGAATTAAATATTATTTCCAGGAACCTGCCGGTATTTCAGCTGCGTTTAATTATGGAATTACATTATCTTCAAAGCAATGGTTGTGGTTTCTAAACGGGGGAGACATTGTCCATCCTGATTTGAATTTAAAAGCTTTTAATTACATAGTTAATAATTGCAATGCTGATGTTATTGTTTTTCAAGTTGAATATATGCAGTCCGGCAGAGTTTTGGAACACCCAGAATTATGGTCTCTCTGGCCACCAATATTAAGCTGGGTTCCCCATCCTTCTACAATTATTAGAAAAGAAATGTTTGAAAAATTTGGATTTTTTGATGAATCTTTGAAAATTGTGATGGATTATGAATTCTGGATAAGATGTTTTTCAAAAAAAGTAATAGTAAATATCTTATCTATTCCTATTGCTAAATTTGACGAAACTGGTTTATCAAAGACTTCACAAAAAGATATAAAAGCTGAGGTCAATAGAGTATTGAAAAGATATGTATGGTTATTAAAAAAGAGATGGTTCTGGCAGCTTCGGATGTTATTTAAAGCATTTGTTATAAATTCAAAATTTTATAGAACAAAAAATTGATTATGGTAAAATTCTTTTATTTTTGAGGTTAGCAATAATTTAGATATTATTTTTAATTGAATTATTATGAAAATTTTAATAGTGGCTATGACAAATAGTATTCATACTGCCAGGTGGGTAAAGTTAATATCAGATTTAAACTGGCAGATTTATGTTTTCCCTTCAGATTTTTTATTGATACCACACCCGGATTTGAAGAATGTAAACATTATTGGTTCAAAAATTAACAGGTTTTTAGCTTCAAAATATAAAAAACAAAGGGCGAAAAAAATAAAAGAGGAAAATATAGAGTTAAAAAACTTGAAAAAACCTAAAATTGCAAGCCCTATTACTTTTTCTGGTTTTTTACGTGAATTCTTAAATGACAATTTTTATAACTTTAAAGTAAATAAATTAATTAAAGTTATAAGAAAAGTTAAGCCTGATATTATACACTCTTTGCATATTCAGGAAGCAGCTTATTTAACCTTAAATGCCAGGAGGAGATATAAGGGTATTTTCCCAAAATGGATAGTTACAAATTGGGGCAGTGATATACACCTATTTGGAAATATCAAAAGTCAGAGAGAAAAAATAATTGAGGTTTTAAAAAATTGTGATTATTATTCAGCAGAATGCAGTAGAGATATTGAACTGGCGGAAAAATTAGGTTTTCAGGGGAAATTCTTAAAGGTTATTCCAAATTCTGGTGGTATAGATTTTAGTCTTATATCAAAAATAAGAAGCAATGTTCCAGCATCAAAAAGACGTAATATTATGCTGAAAGGTTATCAGGGATGGTCTGGCAGAGCAGTAGTTGGGTTAAGAGCACTTGAACGATGCGCTGATATTTTAAAAGGGTATAAAATAATAATTTATAGTTCAAATTCTGTTGAGTTACCTATTGCTGCAGAGTTATTTACAGAAAAAACAGGGGTTGAAACTGAAATTATACCTTCTGATGTACCTTATGAAGAGATATTAAGATATCATGGATCATCCCGAATTTCTATTGGGCTGAGCATAACGGATGCCATAAGCACATCATTATTGGAAGCAATGGTTATGGGCTCATTTCCAATTCAATCAAATACTTCGTGTGCTAAGGAATGGATAAGAGATGGAGAAACTGCAATTTTGGTCCCACCTGAGGATCCAGAAGAAGTTGAAAAGGCAATAAGAATTGCACTGACAGATGACGAATTGGTTAATAAAGCTGCAGGGATTAATTATAAAGTTATTTTTGATAGAATAGAGTATTCAAAAGTAAAAAATATGGTTATTAAACAATATGAGGAGATAGTCAGATGAAAAGAATATGCATATTGGGGATGGGTTATATAGGTCTTCCAACTGCTTCTATGCTGGCTAATAATGGTTATGAGGTTTTAGGAATAGATGTTGATGATAAGATAGTAGAAAAATTAAATTCAGGAGAAATTCATATAGACGAACCGGATTTAAATGAATTATTTTTAAAAGCTTTTAAAAATGGAAGAATAAAAATTTCGAAAGAAATAAGCAAGTGTGATGTTTACATAATAGCAGTACAAACACCGTTAAATCATCAGAATAAGGCTGATCTAAGTCAAGTTATTAGTGCTACTAATATGATAAAAGACTATATATCAAATGGCTGTCTTGTTATACTTGAATCTACCTCTCCTCCAGGCACTACCAGGAACATTGTTGGTGATATTATATATAGATGTACTGGGCTAAAAGGAGGTAGAGATTACTATCTTGCCTTCTGTCCTGAAAGAGTTTTACCTGGGAAGATAGTATATGAACTGGTAAACAACGACAGGATAATAGGTGGAATAAATGAAGAATCAGC
>Ga0307378_10004402_pt1 | contig 20114 bp, 11 predicted proteins | sample UN1MG_FD_202238 | JGI IMG/M metagenome (GOLD analysis project Ga0307378, IMG submission 202238) | Soil microbial communities from Risofladan, Vaasa, Finland - UN-1 | ecosystem: Environmental > Terrestrial > Soil > Coastal area > Acid sulfate soil | place: Finland: Risofladan, Vaasa | collected... | reverse complement strand
GGACGCGCCGCAACCCGCGTTTTCTCGGGCGGTTCGTGATAGTTCGACCGATTGCGATAAGTCCGACACAAATCTGGTGGGCGCTACAGGACTCGAACAATCCGCGAAAACGACGCAAAAACCGCAGATTTCGTGCAGGGGCGCTGCAAAAAGCGCTGCAACTTCTGTCCATTCCGCCCCGCCTGCCCCCAATCTGGCCTACCTCGTGGACTCGTGGCCGTGCCTGCCGCCGAGCATCAAGACGGGGATTGTGGCGATGGTGAAGGCGGTGACGGAAGGCGACTACAACTATAAGATAGCGCCGGGTTCTTAATTCCGGGCCGAGGCAGAGCAGAGGATTCCTAATTTTTGGTGGGAGGATTTCGCAAGTCCTTGTCTTTGACGTAATTGCGCCTCTGAAAAGGAGTTGCGGCTGTTTTCGGAATGCCGCCCAAACCGCTGGAACCGCTCGAAACCGCCCCTCCGGTTGTCGCGACAACCGCCGCGCCGTAACTCGCGCCCCTAACGTAGCCTGTGACAAGTGCTTACCGACCGGCCGCTCTCTTGCATCGCGAGATTTTCATGCGACTGAGCGCGCGCCAGTCGCCCAGTTTGGCCGACCGCTCTCAGACTCTCGCCCCTCCGGTTAGCGCGAGCGTTCGAAGTGCACCCGTGAAACCGGCAAATGCAACATCGCAGGACGAGACCGGGCCCCACCCACTGCGTTGATGCCACTCGACTTGGCGTGTAGAATGGTGGCATGACCGCAGGCAAGCTTGAGGTACTTCCGACGCGGCGCCTCATCGGGGTCGATGTGGTCCCGAGGTTTGACGAACATGGGTTCCTCGCCGACGAGTTCTCCGCCACAGCCACACGAGTTGATTCACTGTTCGACCGACAGGCTGTTCTCGTCGTGGCGCCCCCGTGGAGCGGCAAAACATACCTTGCCGCGCGGCTCCACAGGCATCTGAGCAACGCCACGGAGAATCCGAATCAGTCCCCATTCGGCAGGAACATTCACGCCACGTTGTTTGAGACCCAGGGCCTGACCTCGGCCATTGAGCCCGTCTGGTGGCCTGACTGGCAGGCTCGCGATAGCAAAGCGTGCTGGATCGTAGACGCCCTTGACGAAGACGCGCGCGGGCCCTTCAAGCAGATGCATGAGATTCTCAATCGTATCGAGGCACTTTCCGATCCGACACGCGGCCGGCTGCTTCTCTTGACGTTCGCGCGTGAAAACGAAGTACCGGTTGATGTCAGGGATCGCTTGAAGAAGATTTACGCAACGGACCTCCTGATTCTTCGGCTTGCTCCGGTGGATGCTCATATTGCCGAGGAGATTGTGGAAACTGTGCAACCCGGCAACTTCGGGAAGGTTTGTGCTCTGATCGAACAGAACGTTCTGAAATCTGTTGCCTCACTGCCGGCTGCCCTGGAATACCTGGCGAGGCAACCCGAAGGTGCCATGACCACGGTTGAGGACGTATGGCGCGGGGTGCTGAAAAATATGCTCCGGGACATGCGGCGCGAGCGCATTGACTCCGCGGCTCTCGCTCCCATAGACGAGAGGTTTGCGGCAACTTGTCGCATTGCCGCCGCGCTCACGTTCAGCGGCAAACGAGAGGTCGATGCGGGCCTCGGGGAATCGGACGGGCCTGGCATTGAAGACGTGTTTCCATTGGGCGGCGCCTCGGAACTTTTGCGTCAGCCTGCGCGGGAGTCCCTACGCAGTGCGGTGTTCCTGCGGGCAGCAACCGGTTACCGTTTTGCCCAGTTCCACGTCCAAGAGTGGTTTACGGCGTTCGCGCTACAGGATGTCCCCCTCGCTCGGTTGCGGCCGTTGGTTGCTGACAGCAAGGGACCCTTCAAGCAATACCAAGGTATCCTTGGGCTCTTGCACAAGGCAACCCAACACCGGGAAGTGGCCAACTGGATTGTGACTTCCCATGGTGGGATTCCCCCGCGGTCGGACGCGGCGCCTTGGGCGCTAGAGCACGCGCGCCTTGCCCTAGACCGACTCATGGAAGTGGCCAAGACCACGCAGTTTGTGAGCCCCCCTGAAGGCTTGAAGAACCTCGCAGCACCGGGACTCGGAGCTGTTCTGGCTGAGATGATGACCGACAAGGCCAGGACGCTTGCAGAAAGGGAACTCCTGATCGATGTGGCGCAAGCCGTGGGAGCCGGGGAAACCGCTCGAGGCGCAAGAAAGATTGTCCTTGATGAAAGCGAGGAGAGTCACCTGCGGTACTCGGCGGCGTTCCTTCTGGATCAGGTTGGCTTCGATCAGGACCTCAAGGAGGTGGAGAAGTTCATTGAAGAGGCATCCCCCGCTAATCGTGACCAGAGCGCAATGGTATCGGTGCTGATTGAGTCGCTGCTTAGGCGCGGTCTCTGGACTCTGATCAAAGGCGCTCAGTACCTGCCGGAAGCCGACGAGCACGTCGTCGATAGCACGGCGATGCTCGAGTATCACCTTGAGAAAGAGATGACGCTGGATGATGCTCGGGTCCTTCTTCGCCAAGTTGACTGGGATGCGCTGATGGCCAGCGGCCAGGATGAGCAGACGCGGCAGCGACGACGCAGGTTTGCAGGAGGGACCAGACACAAGCTCATCGTCAAGGCCGTCGAGCTCGTTGCTAAGCAGGAACAGCTCGCCCCTGACGACTACATGCTGCTCCTCCCCATCGCTGTGGACCAGCGGACCGTAAACTGGCCAGGGATCGAAAAACTCAACCTGGTAGCGGTTTTCAGAAAGGACATGCAGGCTCGACGTGACCTTTTCATGGCGGGCCTGACACAAGACCCTGAGGCGAGGCAAGTGGGCCACTGGACGTGGCAAGGGGTCTTGACCGAAGAAGATCTGGACTGGCTTGCCGATCTCTGTGCCACCCGAGCGCACGAAAGCCCTTGGCTGTGGGACCGTCTTTGGGTCCTTGCATACGGTTTGAGCGTGCCTAAGGCGAAGCGGAACGAGATCCGGCGGCGCGCAAGGGCGGCTGTGCCGGACGTCTTGGCTAGATTCGATACGAACCGCAGGAATTACCTGGCTCAAGAAAGAAGGTGGAGGGCCCGCGAGGAGAAGGCTCGACAGGAAGAGGGGAGGCGGCAGTACGCGCTTGGGGAAATAGTCAAGGACACGCTGGATCATCCCCAGACTCATCTTCACCACCAGATGGTTCGCCTGGGCTGGCTCTGCTTCGTAGAGAAACGCTTTCGGCCGGACAACGTTCTGGGCGAATGGGCGGATCTCGATGAGAAACTCCAACAGAAGACACTCGCCGTCTGTGAGAAGGCGTTGACCGGCTGCGATCCGACACCGATTCCGAAGGAGGGCCCGTTTCCCGGCGCAATCCTTTACGAGGCGGCCGTGTTTATTGAGGTTCTTAAGCAGTCGGCCACCTATCAACTGGACGGCAATCAAATACGGAAGTGGTTGCCTGCCGTATTGAAGGCAGGAAGCCCTGCTGACGAGACGGCTCTGGCGCGTTGCGTTGAGGCGGACCGCAACACCACGGAGGATGTACTCTTAGCCAAGATCAAGCGCGAGATGCACTCGGATGCCGGCTCCATCACGGCGGGGAACCTGCCAAAAGAACACTGGTCCGAACGCCTCTCCAAGAAATCTGCCGGCCTCATCAGCAACAAGAGCCTGAACCCAAAGGCGCGGGCAGATCTTCTGAGGCTCTTGGCAACCCGGTCCCCCTCTCACGTCGCGGCCATTGCGCGAAAGTGGTCAAACTTGCCGCCGGGGGGAGATGAAGCGACGGAGTTAATGCGACGCGCCGGCTTGGATGCAATGCTCGTGATCGAACCGACGGCCGCAGTACCTTTGCTGGCAACCAGGTTTGCGGAGCAAGGCAAGGATCTGATTGTTAGCCTCACCTCTCTGACAAGCCGATACCAAGGCGAGACCGCCCGGCCCGTTGATTGGCCGGCTTCACTGGTCGAGATCCTGGTGGATGTGCTCTACGAGGCGTTTCCCCCTGACGCCGATCCTCATTGCGAGGGGGCCCATTGGGTCGGACCCGAGGACGAACTCAGGTGGTTGCGGGACGGCTTGGTTAACACCTTATTCCAGCGCGGCCAGCCCGACGACGAAGAGGCGATCAAGCGGCTTGCCGCACGGCACCCTCGTCTGGGTACCTGGTACGCGAACGTGCTAGCGAATAGGGCAGCGCAGCGACTGACTGAACACATGGTGCCGCCTGAAGGGCCAGGGGTGACCGTTGAAGGTCGTGTGCCGGTTGGTGAGGTCGTCAGGCTTCTCGAGGATGCCCTGTACCGACCGCTGAGATCCGACGCGGACCTTCAGAGGGTCTTACTGGAGGAAATCAGGGAAATCGAGAAGACGTCAAAACAGCACTTGGCGATGCTCTATCGCCCTGCAGAAAAGGGCCTGCCACGAAAACGGCTCCATGAGGAGGCACTCCAGGCTTACTTTCATTGTCGTCTGCTCGACAGGCTACCCGACCGCGTGCTGGGCAGACGCACTCAGGTCTTTTTGGATCGCGAACCGCTCGCGAATATTAACCAACGTCTCGACATCAAGGTTCAGGCGCCTACCATTGCGGGTGGCCGGGCTACGGTCGTCATTGAGGTCAAGTGGTCCGACAACCCGGATGTGTCACTCAGCCTCTCTGAGCAACTTGGCGATGAGTACCTCATTGGTCAGAATCTCTCGTACGGCGTTTACCTCGTGGGATGGTGCAAGAGAGTGAGCGACGGGAAGCCGGGAAGCTGGAAGAATGATGCGCTGGGAGCCAAACCGGGCCGGCCATACTCAACCGCCACGTGGACAGAGGCCTTCCAGGACCAGGCCCGCCTCTATAGTGAGTCCCACCCTGGGATAGTGATCGAGCCCGTCGTCTGCGACCTGTCGTGGAATTGAGTGCAGGCTTGGTCTGTCCCCTCACTCCCAACGGGTGAGCGAAATCGTTCGAATCGCACCCGCAAAGCAACCAAGTTCAACATCGCACGCAAAGATCCAGCCCCTTCCGCAAAAAGACAAGGGTGGAAGTGCCGCCTTGTCCTCATGCAGGAAGTGAGTGCCTGCGTGCCATGCCACACCTTGCCCAAACGCCCACCTTGGCGTCTGACGACCGTCGCCGCGAGGTAATCGCGATCATGGCGCGGGGCCTGTGCCGCCTGCGGTCGGCGGCAGAAAAAGGGCCGCAATTCTTGCCGGAAAGCCCTTGCCCTGTCGGCGAAAACACCGCTCAGTGTGACCGACGGGTTAACGCGAACAAGAGGGTCACATGACAACGAACGCGACGGTCCGAAAGGAACTGGCCAGCCTCGAGAAGATGACGACGGGCGACCTGCGGGCGACGATCCTCACGCACCCCTGCGGCTTCGCCCGGCCGGAGATTCTGCTCTGGCTCGCCGCGAGCGGCGTGCCTATTGATGAAGAGCACGTGGACACCGTCTGCGCAGCGCCGCACGCCGACGCGCTGAACCTTGCCATCGAGTGCACCCTCGCGAGCCGCTTCGACGAATGCCTCTTCGTCGAGCATGACCTGCTCTGCTGGCCGAAAGACCTCGAGGACTTCTGGACCGTGGACGGCGACGGGGTCTGCGCGCGGTACGGTTCAGCCGAGTGGTGGGCGAAGCCGGAACGGGCGTTTCATCTCGGCCTCTGGCGGACGCGGCGGGAGGTGCTGGAGGCCTGCGGTCCGCCCTGGGCGGTCGAGGGCGAACCCGGATGCCTCTGCCAGTCGCTCGCCCGCCGCTTCCGCGCGGCCAGCTTCACCATCACTGTCGCCGGTTCCGTCCTCCACCACCGCCCCGCCTGCCGCGCTGAGGTTGCCGCCCACACTCGCGCGCATGCGGAAGCCCAGGCTGCCGACCCCATACCGAGCAGATAAGGCCTCGTCAGGGGGGTCCTGGCCGTTGTAAACCTGCCTCCAATCGGGTAGTGTATTGGCCGCTTCCGTATAGCGGGGGTCAGATCATGAAGTCTGCAGAGGTTAGGCCCGGCGCAGTGGTTCGCGGTCCACTGTTCCCAGAACCGGTCCAGGTCATCGTGTGCAGCCCCCTCGGAGACTCCGTCAGACTCATCGGGAAAGGCTTGGACTCCGGCCGCGTCTACGAGCCGATCCTGGATGCCAGCCAACTCGCCTTTTTGGAGATAAGCCCGGAAGAGCTGCCTTTCGACGCTGACGCGATGCACTTCCGGCTCGGCATCGAGGCCCTGCGTTTGGCCTTGGCCTACGAATATGACCCGTACTTTTCCCTGTCCATCGCTCGGGTGGACCCTCTGCCGCACCAACTCGAGGCGGTCTACGATTACTTTATCAAGCTGCCTCGCATCCGGTTCCTCCTGGCGGATGACCCTGGCGCCGGCAAGACTATCATGGCCGGGCTGCTCCTCAAGGAGCTGAAGATTCGCGGGCTGGTGAAGCGCACGCTCATCGTCACGCCCGCGAACCTCACGTTCCAGTGGCAGCGGGAGATGAAGGATAAGCTCCGCGAGACGTTCGAGATCGTCCGCGGCGATGTGCTTCGCGCCAACTACGGCACGAACCCGTGGCAGGAGAAGAACCAGGTCATCACCTCCCTGTCCTGGGTCTCTCGCATCGAGGACGCCCGCGAGAGCCTGCTCCGCAGCACGTGGGACCTGATCGTGGTCGACGAGGCGCACAAGATGAGCGCCTCCAGCCCGGACCATAAGACCTTGGCTTACGAGCTGGGCGAGACGCTGGCCGGCATGACGGACCACTACCTGCTCATGACGGCAACGCCGCACAAAGGCGACCCCGAGCACTTCTGCCTGTTCTTGCGGCTCCTTGATGCTGACGTGTACGGCGATGTGAAGAGCCTCGAAGAGGCCATGCAGCGCAACTCCGCCCCGTTCTACCTTCGCCGCACCAAGGAGGCCCTCGTGACGTTCCCCGATCCAGACACGGGGCAAGTCAAGAAGCTGTTTACGAAGCGGAAGGTCCAGACCGTTCCGTTCCAGATCGACAGCGATGAGTGGGATTTTTACGACGCGCTGACACGGTACGTCGAGGACCAGTCCATCAAGGCCCAGACGGCGAATGCGGTCACTGGACGAGCAGTTGGGTTCACGATGGCCATGCTTCAGCGCCGGCTGGCATCGAGCGTCTACGCGGCGCGCCGCAGCCTGGAACGCATGCGGGAGAAGCGACAGAAGATTCTGGAGGACCCGCAGGCATACCGGCAGGAGCAGATTGCGAAGAAACTGCCCGAGGATTTCGACGACTTGCCCGAAGACGAGCAGCAGGAAATCCTGGCCGAACTGGAGGACGTGGTCGCCTCTGTCGACCCGGCCGCCCTCCGCGAAGAGTTTTTCCAGCTGACGAAACTTATCGACCAGGCCCGCCTGCTCGAACAGCGCGAGGTTGAGACAAAGCTCAACAGGCTTCGGGAGGTCCTTTCCGAGCAAGGCGTGTTCCAAGACCCCTCGTTGAAGCTGCTCCTCTTCAGCGAGCACAAGGACACTCTGGACTACCTCGTCGGCAAGCTCACCGAGTGGGGCCTGCGCGTGACGCAGATCCACGGCAGCATGAAGATCGGCGACCGCGACATGCCAGGAACCCGCATCTGTGCCGAGCGGGAGTTCCGCGAGTCGGCCCAGGTTCTCGTCGCCACGGAGGCCGCTGGAGAAGGCATCAACCTCCAGTTCTGCTGGTTCATGATCAACTACGATATCCCGTGGAACCCTACGCGCCTCGAACAGCGCATGGGGCGCATCCACCGCTACGGGCAGGAGAAGGATTGTCTCATCTTGAACTTCGTGGCCACCAACACACGCGAAGGCCGCGTGATGGAGAAACTCTTCGAGCGCCTGGAGCAGATCGAGAAAGACCTCGACCCGCAACGGACGGGAAAGATTTTCAACGTCCTCGGGGATGTCTTCCCAGCCAACCAACTGGAGAAGATGATCCGCGACATGTACCTACACAACCAGACCGAAGAGAGCATCAAGAACCGCATCGTCGAGGAGGTGGACGCAGATCGGTTCCGCCGGATCACCGACTCGACCCTTGAGGGCCTTGCCAAGAAGGAACTCAACCTTTCGGCCATTGTCGGCAAGTCGGCCGAGGCCCGCGAACGCCGTCTCGTGCCTGAGGTGGTCGAGGAGTTCTTCACGCACGCCGCTCCCGTCGTGGGTCTTCTTCCCAAGGAGGCCCACCCCGGCAGCCACGTGTACCGCATCGGCCGTGTGCCCCGTCACCTTTGGCCGATGGGCGACAGGCTCGAGCCACGCTTCGGCAAACTCGGAAAGGAGTACAAGCAGATCGTCTTTGACAAGGCGCTGCTGGCCAAGGACCCGACCTCGGAATGGGTGACGCCCGGACACCCACTCTTTGAAACCGTCCGCCAGAGCCTCTGGGAACAGGTCCGCGAAGGGCTCATGCGTGGGGCGGTCTTCTTCGACCTGCACAGCAAGGAGCCGTACCACCTGGATGTGTTCTCGGCCTCCGTAAAGGACGGCCTGGGCAACGAACTGCACCGCCGGCTCTTCGTGGTCCAGTCGTTCTCAGACGGCCGCATGGCGGTCAAACAGCCCACGATCTTCCTGGACCTGGCTACCGCACCCAAGGGCACGGCCGCGCCGCCTTCCGATGGCCTGCCCGCTTTGGACCGGCGCGAGCACGCCCTGGTCGAGAAGTGCCTGAATGTCTTCCTGGCCGAGATCGCCGCCGAGCGCTGCCGGGAGACCGACACGATCCGCCGCCACATCGAGATCAGCCTCAACGAACTCATCCACCGCCAGAACCTCACCTATGCCAACCTCGCCGAGCAGCAAGGCAAACTCACCAGCACGCCTCCCTGGCTGGCGGCCAGCCTGAAGCAGTGCGAGGACCGTCTGGAAGAACTGAATGCTCGCCGCGAGCACCGCCTGGCCGACCTCCAGCGCGAATGCCAGTGCACCATCGGCGACATCCAGCGCGTCGGCTGCGCGTGGGTCCTGCCGCACCCCGAGCGGGCCTCGCCGACCTTCAGGCCGATGGTCCGGGATGACGAGGTTGAGCGGTTGGCCGTCCAGGCCGCTATCGCCCATGAGGAAGCACAGGGACGGCAGGTCGAGAGCGTGGAGGCCCAGAACCGCGGCTTCGACCTCATCTCTCGCCGGCCGCACCCCGAAGACCCGACCACGGCCATCGAGATACGCTTCATCGAGGTCAAGGGCCGCGCCGCCGTCGGCGAAATTGCCCTGACCACCAACGAGTACAGGACCGCCGAGCGGTTGAAGAACGACTACTGGCTTTATGCGGTGTTTGAGTGCGGGTCAAAGCCTGAGGTCCACGCGATCCGCAACCCGGCCCGCCTCGGCTGGAAGCCCATCGCGACTGTGGAGCACTACTCGGTCGACGCGCGTGCAATCATCGCGGCGGAAGAGAAGCCCCCTATTAGCGAGCCTCGGAGGTAGCAGGCATGGCTGGACGATACCGACGGGCACGGACAGGGGAGCGGGTCAGGGTGAAAGGCATCCCAGTACCTTACACGTTCTGGCCAGACGCCTATCTGAAGCACGGTCGCATAGTTACCTCGGACCCGTGGCGCTGCTTGGCGGTCCATATTTGCCGAACCGTGACCAACAGATCGAAGCGTGCTCAGGCGGCAGCTTTCTTAGAACAAGCCGAGGATCTCTACCACGCTGCTGGGGCCGCACGTGTAGGATCAAAGCCTCTGCTTTATTACTACTCATTCCTGAATCTGGCGAAGACCTTCTTGGTTGTGAGAAGGGGCCTGGACCTCAATCGTTGCCTACATGGTCTGAGAGATCCGCGGGGGAATGTCCGCAGGCGCCTAACAATTACATCCCAAGATGTTGTTGCGAATACGTCGAACCCTCAGGGACCGGTGCAGGTCTACCGGGAGTTCGTTGCCGAATGCGGTTTCCCTGTTCCGGCAAACCCGAGGCCAATGAAGTTGGTTGACCTGTTGGAGCAGACCGTCTCCATTCACAGGATCACCAGTCACACGCTGGGCCGGGCGCGGCAGTTCTTCCCTGTCCACGAGATTGCGTTTGAGTTTGACCACACGAACAAAGAGGTCTGGGTAGCTCTCTATGTGAACCGTGATGAACTCACGTTTAGCAGCACCGCGGCCAGCAACCTTCGCAAACACACTAAGTGTTTTGAGGAAGTAGAGCTGCCAAAAGGGAAGAACGAATTCAGGCGTTACGAATCTGTATCACGAAAGACGTACTCAAGGAGTCCCCTGGACGTTCTGAGGCCGCTGGTGTTGGATACGTGGAAGGACATTTGGAGCGAACTTAGGCCGGGCGGATACCAGTTCTGGGTTAGCTCCATTCCAGCCAAGAAGCGGCTGGCACAACTGGCGTCAGGCTACCAGGCCATGTTCTACTTCGGGTCAGTAGCCCGTTATCGCCCCGATGACTTCCGGAAGTTGGTTGAGGGTAAGCATGGCTGGATGGTTCAGGAGTTCATCAACAACCAGCCCATTCAGTTTCTCTTCTTCCTGGGAAGCGGAATCATCGGCGCCGAGATGGTGATACCCGAGTTGGTTATGAGGTGACATCCGAGGAGAAGGTATGTCAGTGCCGTACCCCAAACGACTGATTGAGGTTGACCTGCCCATCAAGCGCATCTCCGCCCATGCGCGGCGGGAGAAGAGCATCCGGCATGGGCACATCTCGACGCTGCACATCTGGTGGGCCACGCGGCCGCTGGCGGAACGCGGAGAAAACGGCATCTGCACATGAGCGAAACGGAAGATCTGCTTTCAGCGATTGAGTCGCTTGCCGGCCGTGTTCAAGACCACGAGCAGGGCATGCGGAAGTCTCTCGCCTCGTTAGGTGAGCGTCTTGCCGCAATCTGCAAGATTGCGGGCATTACTTATGGCGGACAGACCTTCAACATGGACATGCTTGATCCAGGGATGATGGTGTACGGCCACCTCTACTGCAATGAGGAAGGTCTCTTCATCGGCACTCGAACAACGCAAGATGACATCGATGACCGGGAAGGCCGCAATGAGTACTCCGGCGGGTTCACGTTGACGGCCGTGCAGGAGTGTCCCCGGCAGTGGCTCAATGAGGCCGTTTCAGGGGGGCGGCTTCGTTCCTTCCTTACCGGTTTCTCGGATCGACTGCATAAAGAGGCCGAGGAGATTGCCGGTAGAACCAAGCTTGTTGATCAACTGACCAACGCGCCATCTTCGGCAATCGCCTCGTCCCTAGAGTCGGTAGCCGAACGGTTGGGGTACGGACGTGTAGTTGGGGATTGGCGTGCGGCCCAAGAGGAGGTTCAGACCAATCCTGATGGTGCTATTACCGCGGCTTGCACTATGGTGGAAACGGTCTGCAAGCACATCCTTGGTGACATGGAAGAAACCTTGCCTGCGGACCAGAGCATTCAGCCCCTGTACAGGGCGGTGGCGAAGAAACTGAGCCTGGATCCGACAGACCAAGCCGAGGCCGAGATGCGGAAACTGTGTGGAGGCCTTGCGACGGCGACGCAGAACATTGGGGCCGTGAGAACCAAGATGGGAGATGCTCACGGCAAGGCCGCGCATTTCGTGGAGCCGGTGACAAGCCTCGCCCGGCTGGCGGTCAACTCTGCGGGAATCCTGGCCACATTCCTTATGGAACAATGGTTCATACGGAAAGAGGACCAGAGTGCGAAGTAGTCCAGCGTATCCTAAACGTCTCATCGAAGTCGATCTGCCCATCAAACGCATCTCCGCCCATGCGCGGCGGGAGAAGGATATGCGGCGAGGGCACATACCGTTGCTACATATTTATCCAGCCGCCAGGCCGCCCGCGGCATGCCGGGCAGTGATCTGCGCGGCCCTGTGGCCCGACCCGGCCGACCCGCTCTGCCCGCAGGCGTTCCGCGAGGCGGCGGCGCGGGAGATGGTCGCCTTCGCTAAGGCTACGCAGCAGGACTCGGACATCGCTGACATTTGTGATAAGGAATCCTGGGGCCGCTATGGGGCGATGGTCAAGCGGAAGGAACCCTTCGACCTCAAGACCCTGCTGGCGACGGCGACGACCGCGGGCGGCAAGGGCAAGGCCAAGGCCAAGGCCAAGGCCAAGGAACCGACCGACCTGGAGCGGCTGCGGGGGCTGCTGCTGGACTTCATTGCCGACTTTGCCGCCTGGGAGGCCTCGACCGAGAAGACGTTCCTCAAGACGGCCCGGGCGCTGACGCAGGCTGCCCACGAGGCCCTGGGCGGGGCACCGGGCACGCGGCCACTGGTGGTGGACCCGTTTGCCGGCGGCGGGGCCATCCCGCTGGAGGCCCTGCGGGTGGGAGCCGATGCCTTCGCCAGCGACCTGAACCCCGTGGCCGTGCTCCTCAACAAGGTCGTCCTGGAATACATCCCCAAGTACGGCCAGCGCCTGGCCGACGAGGTCCGCAAGTGGGGCCAGTGGATCAAAGAGCAGGCCCAGAAGGAACTGGCCGAGTTCTATCCCAAGGATCCCGACGGGGCTATGCCGATTGCGTACCTGTGGGCGCGAACGATCAATTGCGAAGGCCCCGGCTGCGGGGCCGAGGTACCTCTTGTGCGATCCTTCATGCTCGCCCGAAAAGGCAAAGAAGTGACTGGGCTAAAGATCGTGCCGCGTGGTGCCGCAAAGCGGGTGGACTTCACCATTGTCCAAGGCAAGGCCGCGGACATCAGCCCAGGCACCACTCGCCGTGGCTCCGCAACCTGTCCTCTGTGTGGATATACCGCAAGAGTGGAATCTGTGCGGTCGCAACTCCGGCAGAAGAATGGGGGGGCTAGTAGCGCGCGGCTCTTGGCAGTTGTGACCACTCGCCATGATGAACGAGGCCGCTCGTACCGTTTGCCTACAGAACGGGACTTGCAGGCCACTCGCAGGGCAAGCCAGAGGCTCGCGGGACTGCCCTCCCTGGGCAGCGGCCACCTGTCTGCGGTGCCTGACGAGCCTACGTCCCACTACCATTCGTTTGTCAACCGTGGCCCGATCTACGGCATGGCCCATTGGTACGACTATTTTACACCGAGGCAGCTAGTCTCCCTTGCTGCGCTTACGCGCCTAGTACGCGAGTCCGGCTCTCTCGTCGCCAAGGAAGGAGATGTGGACCTGGCGAAGGCCACGCAGGCCGTCCTTGCCCTCATGGTAGATAAGATCATTGACATGAATGCCTCGCTATGTGTGTGGCAAACGCACGCGCAGATACCGGCGCACGTATTCGGGCGGTGGGCCATACCCATGGTCTTCGACTTCGCCGAGGCCAATCCCATGGCGGGGTCGAGCGGCTCCCCAGAGTCGGCGGGTAAACGAACGCTAGATGGGTTGAGAACAGTCCTGTCAGCGGTAACGCACGCTGGCATTGCTGCAAAGGCATCAGCAACAGCACACCCTCTTCCCGATGATTCGGCGCACTTACTCGTTACCGATCCGCCGTATTACTACAGTGTGCAGTACGCAGACCTGATGGACTTCTTCTATGTCTGGCTACGCCGGATGCTAGACAGGCAACAGCCCGAGTTGTTCGGAACCCGGCTGATTGAACGGGATGACGAGATAATCGTCCAGTCCCCGGGACATGCCTTTGCACCTGAAGGGAAAAACAATGCTTTCTATGAAGCGCGCATGAAGGTTGCTATGGAAGAAGGGCGACGGGTGCTAGCCCCCCTCGGCGTTGGTGTAGTTGTTTTTGCCCACACCTCGACCTCTGGCTGGGAGGCCCTCCTACAGTCCTTGATTGACGCCGGCTGGACAACTACTGGATCGTGGCCAATTGACACCGAGATGGGTTCTCGCGTCATCGCGCAGGGACGCTCCGTCTTGGCTTCATCCGTGCACATTGTCTGTCGCCCCCGTGAGAATCCGGATGGTTCGCTTCGCACCGCGGAAGTCGGCGATTGGCGCGAGGTGCTGGCCGAACTCCCCAAACGCATCCACGAATGGATGCCGCGCCTGGCCAGGGAAGGCATCGTGGGCGCGGATGCGATCTTCGCCTGTCTCGGCCCTGCACTGGAAATCTTCTCCCGCTACTCGCGGGTGGAGAAGGCCAGCGGCGAACAGGTAACGCTCCGCGAGTATCTCGAACATGTGTGGGGGGCCGTGGCGCAGGAAGCCCTCGGGATGATCTTCAAGGGGGCCGACGCGACGGGCTTTGAGGAAGATGCACGCCTGACGGCCATGTGGCTGTGGACGCTCAGCACGGGCAACGGCCAGGGCCGAGCATCTGCTGGAGAGGACGAAGAGGCTGAAGGGGAATCGGGAACTACCCGTAAGAAGAAGGCGAACGGCAGATACGTCCTGGAGTTCGACGCGGCACGCAAAATCGCCCAGGGCCTCGGGGCGCACCTGGAGAACCTGGCAAGCGTCGTGGCGGTCGAAGGCGAAACGGCGCGGCTCCTTTCCGTAGCCGACCGCACAGCCCACCTTTTCGGCAAAGACGAGGCCCAGGCGCCCGCCGGTCGCCGGAAGAAGGACCGGCAGATGAAACTGGGCTTTGAGGAAGAGGTCGAACGGGCTGAGGCCGAGGGCGGCTGGGGCACCAAGGGCGCCCCCAAGGTGGGCGAAACGACCCTCGACCGGGTGCACCAGGCGATGATCCTCTTCGCGGCCGGGCGCAGCGAAGCGCTGCGGCGGTTCCTCGTCGAGGAAGGCGTCGGCCGCGACGGCCGGTTCTGGACGCTGGCCCAGGCGCTCTCGGCGCTGTATCCTTCTCGCAGCGACGAGAAGCGCTGGGTCGATGGCGTGCTGGCAAGGAAGAAAGGCTTGGGACTCTGATGGCCGACTCGTATGAGCAAATGCAGCAGTTCTTGCGAGGTATTGAGCGATACCAGCAGATGGAACAGAGCAGCCTGCATTTCATGGAGCAGGCTGCGGAGGCAGCGAGGAAGGCCTTCCAGGTTGGCAAGGGCCCTGACGTGGAGGAGGCCCTTCAGCGGTTCCAACAGCAGGAGCGAAGCCTTTTCCATATAGTTGAACAGATCGCAGAGGCGGCAAGGATCGCTTACGCGCCGCTCGAGGCATCCATCAGAGTCATCGAGAAGCAGCAAGAGGCGTGGTCGGAGACGATCCGAGAGACGTTTGGGGAACTTCCGAAACAGATGCGAAAGGTCATGGAGTACCTGTCTAAACGGGGCTGGTACGTAGGGCCAGACATGACACTGCCAGGCACCAAGCATCTCGCCAAACTGGTGGACCAGGGAGAACATGAGAAGATCGAGGTCGAGATGCAGGGGTGGGCGGAAAGTCGCATTGAGGACATCTTGGCGAAGATCAAACAGAATTTTGGCAGCAGACTTGGCATCATCACTGATGCTGTTGAGGCACACAAGGGCGGGAAGTATTCTCTGAGCGTGCCAGTTCTGCTGGCCCAGGCCGATGGCATCGCATACGAAAGCATCCACACTTTTCTTTTCATGGGTAACCCGCGGAAGAAGTTTGAGAAGTTCCTTAGCACGCTTGGGCCCTTGGGACCGGAGTCCACGCTAGAAATCCTGGTGTCTCCCTTGCGCCCCTGCAAGCCGTCTGGCAAGAAGGCCAAGATGCTTTTCTCCGGCACCAACAAAGGACACGCGAACCGGCACAAGATACTCCACGGAATGGACACGGACTACGCCACGAAGGCCAATAGCCTTCGGGCGCTCCTGCTGGTGGACTACCTGTTGGGGATCAAGGAAATGCTGGACAGCCACAAGGAGTGGGCGGAGAAGTGGCGCAAGGAGTTTGAGGAGATCGTGCGTGGCGCCGAGGAGCCGGGCGAGTCGGGTGGCAAAGGCAAGACGAAGCATCCATAGTATCAGGAGCCTCGTAAAATGGCACTTCAACCGTGGTACAAGGTGGTCTTCCCGCGAGAGGACCTTCGGGAAGGGAAGCCGCTCGATGCGGCCGAGTTTGCCGTGCACCTAGATCAGGTGCGCGACGGCCGGGCGAACGCGGACTACCAGGACCCGGCGCGGTTCTTCAGCAAAACGTACCTGACGAAGAGCCTGCTGGCGATGGCGGCTGAGGCGGTCCGGCGGCTCTCGGGCATCAAGACCGAGGCGTCGGCCGTCTTTAACATGGCCACGCAGTTCGGCGGCGGTAAGACGCACGCCCTGACGCTCCTCTATCACTTGGCCATCGCCGGAGAAAAGGCGAAGGCCTGGACGGGCGTCAACTCCATCCTGGAGCGGGCCGGCGTGACCGAAGTGCCCAAGGCTAAACTGGGGGTCTTTGTGGGCACCGAATTTGACTCGATCACCGGCCGTGGCGGCAAGGACGGGACGCCGCTACGGAAGACCCCCTGGGGAGAACTGGCCTACCAGATCGGCGGCGACGAGGGGTTCAAGGTGGTCGCGGAGCACGACAAGCAGATGACCGCGCCGTCGGGCGAGGTCATCCGGTCGTTCCTGCCGACCGACAAGCCCTGTCTGATCCTCATGGACGAGTTGATTAACTACGTCAGCCGCAACCGCAAGAGCGGCCTAGCGACGCAACTCTACAACTTCCTCCACAACCTGTCGGAGGAGGCCCGCGGACAGGAACACGTCGTGCTCGTCGCATCCATCCCCGCGTCGGAACTTGAGATGAGTGCCGAGGACCAGGCCGACTACGACCGCTTCAAGAAGATGCTCGACCGCTTGGGCAAGGCCGTCATCATGGCCGCGGAAGCCGAGACATCGGAGATCATCCGCCGACGGCTGTTTGAGTGGGATGGCATCACGCGGGACGCCGAAAAGACAATCACGGCCTACGCCGACTGGTGTGTTGAGCATCGGACGCAGATTCCAGGATGGTTTCCGGTGGACAACGGCCGCGAGGCCTTCCGCGCGACATACCCGTTCCATCCTGTGGTGCTCTCCGTGTTCGAGCGGAAGTGGCAACAGTTGCCGCGCTTCCAGCAGACGCGCGGGATTCTGCGGCTACTCGCGCTTTGGGTATCCAAGGCGTACTACGAGGGCTTCAAAGGCGCTCACCGCGACCCCCTGATCGGCCTCGGCACAGCGCCCCTTGAGGACCCGTTCTTCCGCACGGCCGTGTTCGAGCAACTCGGCGAGAGCAAGTTGGAGGGAGCGGTCACCACGGACATCTGCGGCAAGAAGGGGTCGCAGGCTGAGCAACTGGACCGCGAGGCCGTGGCGGACATCAAGAAGGCCCGGTTGCACCGCAAGGTGACCACGACGATCTTCTTCGAGTCCAACGGAGGCCAGATGCGGGCCGAGGCGACTGTGCCGGAGGTTCGCTTGGCCGTGGGGGAACCGGACCTCGACATCGGCCACGTGGAAACCGTCCTGGAGACGTTGGGGCAAACCTGCTACTACCTGTCCATCGAACGAAACAAGTACCGCTTCAGTACGACGGAGAACCTGATCAAGCGCTTCTCCGACCGGCGGGCGAGCGTCAGTGAGAAGGTGATAGAAGAACGCATTCGGTCGGAGATTCAGAAGGTTTTCGTCGGCGCGGACGGGGTGGAGAGGATCTTCTTCCCGGAGAGGAGCAACTCGGTGCCGGACCGTCCGGTTCTCACGCTGGCGGTCTTGGCCCCCGAATACAGCATGGACGACGAGGCCGGTTCGAAGGCCTTGGCCAAGACCATGACGTGGGAGTGCGGGAAGTCCGGCAGGACTTTCAAGAGCGCGATCATCTGGTGCGTGGCGGAATCGGCACATCCCCTGAGAGAGGAGATCCGCAAGGCTTTGGCCTGGGAGGCCATCGACGCGGAGAAGGACGACCTGCACATCGAGGAGAGCCAGAAACGCCAGCTCGACGAACACGTCCGCAAGGCCAGACGCGATGCCAAGGAGATCGTGTGGCGGACCTACAAGAACCTTCTTCTGCTCGGCAAGGACAACGAGCTGCGACGGGTTGACCTGGGCTTGGTGAACTCGAGCCAGGCGCCCTCTATGACGGATGTGGTTCTCAAGAGGCTGCGCGAGGATGACGACGTGCAGAAGACCATCAGTCCCAACTTCCTTGTGCGAAAATGGCCGGGCTTCACGGAATGGAGCACCAAGGCCGTGCGAGACGCTTTCTTTGCGTCTCCTGAGTTCCCTCGCCTGCTCAGTTCTGAAACCGTGAAGGAGACGATTGCCAAGGGCGTCCAGGAGGGCATTCTGGCCTACGTCGGGAAACGCCCGGATGGGCGCTACGAGCCGTTCAGGTTTGAGGAGGAGATGACCCCGGAGGAAGTGGAGATCGGGGATGACGTGTTTGTCATCACGGGCGAAGAGGCCAAGAAGCACATCGAGCCGCCGCGGCTCACGACGCTAGCGATCACACCCGAAACCCCCAGGGTCAAGCCAGGCGGGCACATCACGTTCCAGGCGAAAGGGTTCGACCAACACGGCCGGCCGATGTCGGTCGCAGAACCGACCTGGTCCGCCAAGGGTGGCGAAATCGATCCCAAGGGCGGGTTCAAGGCCGGGCGGGAAGAAGGTGAGTACCTCGTCGAGGCAGCGGTCGGGGACATTCGGGCTCGGACGACTGTTCTGATCACGAAGGAAGAGACCCAACCCGTGCCGAAGCCGCGCCCAACAGAGGTCAAGGGCGTCCGGTGGTCTGGCGAAGTGCCGGCGCAAAAGTGGATGAACTTCTACACCAAAGTCCTGGCGAAGTACGCGACGGGCCGCGGCTTGAGGCTCACGGTCACGTTCGAGGCGTCACCGGAGGGCGGCCTGTTGCCGCAGCGAGTGGAGGAAACGAAGGCCGCCTTGCGAGAACTTGGCTTGGACGATGATGTCCAGAGTGCCGGCTAGAGACAGGCCAGCGGGCTTGCCGGTGCCTGATCCGTAACCGGCTGGTAGTCGGGCGCTTGCGTTTCGCCCCATTTTGAGAGGGGTTACGAAGAGGATTGTGTTCGAGGAGCCAGACCAAAACCGCGAACAATTCGCGGCTCGGACATTAACGCGAAGCCCCGGCCGGTCATGGGTCGGGGCTTTCGCCGTAAGTGCGGCCGGTCAAAGGCTTACGGCAAATCCCCCACGCGCTGCCCGCGCTCTCGGTTCGGAGACGTCGCGTTCGGCCTTCGACCCCAACCTGCCGGGTTGCGCTCGTTGCCCGAATGAAACGGCCTCAAACTCTCGCGCTCTCTCGTTAACATGCCGAGTTCGCTAGCAGCCGAAGTGAGCAGGACCGCTTGACGCCTCGGCTTGTGCCCAATTCCCCGCATACCCAACCCGCGGCACGGGTAAGCGTACCGTTTCTTCGCCGCCCCACTGCCAGACAGAGAACTTCAACCTATGCGTTGTCGTCAAGGCTCCTGTAGAGCTCATCCCAAGCCGCCCTGGACGCGTACCGATCACTATGCCCTTCCAAGTCGGAAAGCGGGCCTTGGGACTTCTGGGGAAGCGACTTGAGCACGAGAAGATCGCTGATCGCGGGAGAGGCACAGGCAGCCTTGTACGATTCGGAGGTCCGTACCTTCTCTGTGCGGCCCGCCCAGTTACCGTGGTGGATGATAACCGCCTCACCCGAGGCCTGGCCGTCATCAAAGGAGATGGCTAGTATTTCCTGGTCCACCGCAGAATCTCGAGTGTCCCACCTTCTAAGGTTGATGGCCATCACACTACGGTGCTCAGTAAGATCAGAAGTCATTACGACCGCGTTCGCACACTTCTCGCGTAGTGATTCTGGAATGAGCTTAGAGCCTATCCTAATAACCTTTGTTTTGCCGATACCTCCTGTGGCGATGGTGCCACGGGGAGGGTGAAGGATGAGCGAAGGCAAGAACCTGTACCGGGTGTCGGACGCGTTGTGGGCGAAGATCGAGCCGCTGTTGCCGAGGCATCCGAACAGGCACCGCTTCGGCGGCGGGCGGCCACGGGTGCTGGACCGCTGCGCGATGGACGCGATCTTTTTCGTGCTGCGGACGGGGTGTCAGTGGAACGCGCTGAATGCCACGGGTATCTGCTCCAGCAGCACCGCCCATTTGCGGTTCCAGGAATGGACGGCAGCGGGAGTGTTTCGGAGGCTCTGGGCGTTGAGCCTGGAGGAATACGACGAACTGCAGGGGATCGACTGGTCGTGGCAGGCGATGGACGGGGCGATGACGAAGGCCCCGCTGGGCGGGGAAAAAAACCGGCCCCAACCCTACCGACCGGGCCAAAAAAGGCGTCAAACGCAGTCTCTTGACGGAGGCGTCGGGCGTACCGGTCGGCGTGGCCGTTGACGGGGCCAACCGCAACGATCACAAGATGCTGGCGGCCACGGTCGTGAGCATCCCGAT
>Ga0307378_10004401_pt1 | contig 20114 bp, 24 predicted proteins | sample UN1MG_FD_202238 | JGI IMG/M metagenome (GOLD analysis project Ga0307378, IMG submission 202238) | Soil microbial communities from Risofladan, Vaasa, Finland - UN-1 | ecosystem: Environmental > Terrestrial > Soil > Coastal area > Acid sulfate soil | place: Finland: Risofladan, Vaasa | collected... | reverse complement strand
AAATAGATGAAATTATTGGAGTAAGCAAACTTTCCGCCGGTAAAGTAAGCGAGATACTACTAAACCTCGAACTAAAAGATCTAATAAAAGAGATCGAAGGAAAAAGATTCATCAAACTCTAATTTCCCCACCATCTTCCTTTTTTATCACTTGTAGGGGTTCGATTCATCGAACCCGTCTGGTTCTTTTGTCATTCCCACAACCCCTTTTGTCATTCCCGCGAAAGCGGGAATCTATAAAATGTCATTGCGAGGAGTATAACAAGCCTGCCCCAGCGAAAGCAGGGGAAGCAATCTCATAAGCCAACCCAACAATCCAATAAAAAATAACAAAACTTTATTGCTATAAATAAAATCATTTAGTATAATGTAAAATGTCGGGGCGTAGCGCAGTTTGGTAGCGCACCTGAATGGGGTTCAGGGGGTCGGAGGTTCAAGTCCTCTCGCCCCGACCAGAATATCTACTTAAAAGCTGCCTTAATTCCCACATTCCCACTTGACATATTTCCCACTATAGATTATATTATATGAAGAGGTGAGTAAGATGAAAACTAAGAAAAAAGAGTTCATTTATCATATTGATGAAAAATTTAAATCTGCAGGTACAAGAACGATTGATTCCAAAAATAGAATAACCATAGGTGAAAAAATTACGAAATTAATTAGTACTCAGACGGAAGCAGATAAGTTTCAGATTTTCTATAATGAAGAAGGTGATATTTTACTAAGACCTATGGTATCTATTCCCATTAGAGAAGCATGGATTTATCAAAACCCTCAAGTCTTAAGCTCAATTCGTCAGGGATTAGCTAAAGCAAAACAAGAAAAGACCGAAAAGGTAGAAAACTTGGAAGAATTTCTGGAAGATTTATGAAATTTATATTAAATTTTACTCATACTGCTAAAAAGGTACTGAAAAATCTAAAAGAAAATTTTGGGAAGAAAAAGCAATATAAAGCAGTTATAAAAACTTTAAAATTTTTAACCCAAAATCCCAAGCATCCCGGTTTACAAACCCATATATACTATTCACTTCAAGGACCAAATGGCGAAAAAGTTTTTGAAGCTTATGCTGAACAGAGTACTTCAGCAGCCTATAGAGTTTTCTTCTATTATGATCCACGCAAAGGCGAACTTACAATTTTTGCAATTATTCCTCATCCTTGAATAAATAGGACACATCCCATTTTCTTAGACAATTAATATTTTACTTTTAAATTAGACAAGGGAAGGTGTACCAAGTCAATAATTCGGTCACTTTTAGCGGAAAACTTGTGGGGCATGAGGAGTTTCCAAACCGTATGGTTGAGGCTTTAGGGAAAATTAAACTATAGAAAAAATAGAATGTCCCTATTAAATTATAAAATTATAGAGAGGTATTAAGATAATTTCTAAGGGTTATAATAGGAGGAAATTATGACGATCTATTCTCATTCTCGCCTGGAAACCTTTAAGAGCTGTCCTTTAAAATACAAGTTTAACTATATCGATAAGATTAAAAGAGAAGAAGAGGGCATCGAGGTTTTTTTAGGTTCTCGCTTTCATGAGGTAATGGAAAAAATTTATAAAGACCTCCCCTTTAGGAAATACAGTTTGGATGAACTGCTGGATTAGGAAAGTTTTAGGTATTGAACGTCTGGTCATTATAAATTTAGATGATCATGGAGAATATAAATTAAGGGGATATATAGACCGCCTAGACCAGGCAAAAGACAGAACTTATGAAATACATGATTATAAGACCTCCAAATCTCTTCCGGAGCAGAGCAAAATGGATGAAGACCGCCAGCTAGCCCTCTATCAGATAGGGATTCAAAATATGTGGAACGATGTTTATCATGTAGAGCTGGTGTGGCATTATGTAGCCTTTGATAAAGAGATCAGGTCAAAAAGGACGGAAGAAGAGTTAGATGAATTAAAAAAAGATACCATTGATTTGATCAAGAAGATGGAAGCTACCCGGGAGTTTTTACCTAATGAAAGCACTTTATGCGGATGGTGTTATTATCAGGATATCTGTCCCTTGCATAAACATGAATATCTGGTTGGGAATCTGCCGGCAAATAAATATCTAAAAGATAGTGGCGTTAAATTGGTTAATGAATTTGCCACATTGGATGATAAGAAGAAGAGCTATAAAGTAAAGATTGAAGAGATCGATGAAGAGCTGGAAGAGATAAAAGAAGCGGTGATTCAATATGCCGGAAATCTAGGGGTAGAAGTGGTGATAGGGAGTGACCATAAGCTAAAGATTAGCTCCAGTGAAAAAATCAATGTGCCGGGCAAAGGGAGCAAGGAGAGAGAATCTTTGATAGAACTGTTAAGCCGATTAAATAGATTGGAAGAAGTATCAGCCCTTGATGTCGCTGAATTGAAAAAGGTAATCAAAGAGGAAAAATGGGATTCGACTATTTTAGATGAGATAAAAAAGTTCGTAGAGGTTGAAACAGTAAAATCAGTCCACTTATCAAAAAGCAAGAGAGAAGACTAAAGTGACATGGACAGATGTACCAGTTCAATAATCCGGTAACTTATGGCGGAAAACCTATAGGAGCTGAGGAGTTTCTTAACAGGATAGTTGCGGCTTTAGGTATTACTATAAATAGACGTCCTAAAGGAAGACCTTGTAAAAGGGAAAATTAAACCATATAAAAAATAGGATATGTTGTCCCTATTTTAAATTTTTAATTGTTGACAATCGAATAATTTTTTAAGTTATATTTTATTTTATGACTAATAACTCGAGGGTAGTCTATTTAAAATAAATACGTAATCTGGCGTACAGTTTTGATATGATAAAGAGGTTAAAATTATGAAAAAATTAAAAGTAGACCTGGAAATGATTGCTAATGCTATGGAAGATGTTGCTCGAGTTGATATGGAATATTATCTTGATAAAGAAACAGGAGAGGTTATTTTTATCCCAGAGGAAGTATCTAGATACGTTGAAGAAGAGGATGAAAATTTAAGAGAAGAATTACCTGATTGGCAGAAAGAGGGAGTTAAGTTAGCACAGGAGATATTATTAAAAAAACCCGATCGTTATATTTATATTCCTGAGGGTCCACCATGGAACGGATATGATTTAATGGTTGAATTTGCTGAGAAGGTGGAGGATGAATTATTAATGGAAAAATTGAGCATTGCTTTAGATGGAAAAGGAGCTTTCAGGCGTTTTAAAAATGTAATAGCAGATTATCCTGATTATAGAGAAAAATGGTTCAAATTTAGAGATGAAAGGATAAATAAAAAAGTTACTGAATGGTTAAATAGTATCGGGATTGAACCCGTATAGAGAAAGCTCATCGTTGGAGTTAAACCCTTGACATTTTATTTCATGCTCTGTAGACTCATTAATAAAGTGTGATCTTTTAAGACTTGAACGATTGGAATATTTAGCAAGGAGGATAAAGATATGAAATTATTGATGATTTATGCGGATAGATTTGCTTATAAAACGAGTAAGAAAACTTTAGAAATAGTTGAAGAATATGAAGAAGAAAAGCAAATAGAAGATGTTTTGGTAGGATTTATTCAAGTTGAAAAAGAAGACGAAGAAAAAATTGACAAAATTGAAACTAAATTAATTAAAAATTTAAAATGGGCAGCTAAAAAGAATGACACAAACAATATTGTATTGCATTCTTTTGCTCATTTATCTTTAAATAAAGCTGAACCGGAGATAACAAAAACAATATTTAATAATGCTGAAAAGCGATTAGAAAATGCAGGTTATAAGATATGGCAAACTCCCTTTGGTTATTTTTTAGACCTGGACTTAAAAGCACCCGGTAGATCTTTAGCAAGAATCTTTAAGGAATTTTAGCTAAAAAAGAGGGTTTAAGAGAAGAAATACTGGAAAAAATTACAATAAAGGAATGTACCAGAAAAGATCTAAAAAATTATAGAAAGATATCAATATGATATCGAAAAATAAAAGTTTTTATAATTTCTATTTTGTGAAATTGTGAAGACCCCGGACACTGTTAAGATGAGCAAGGAAGAGAGAATCGAACGGATGTCAGGATATAAGAGGAGAAGAGGGCATAGGCAATTCGGTGGGTTGACAAAGGTAAAATTATAGTATAAAATTTAACATAATATTTGGTATACCAATCGGTATACCAAATCTAAAAGTGAAAGTAGAAACAATGGAAAATAATTCCAGCAAGAGTGAAAAGGTTTATAAGATTCTCCAGGATGATATTATAGAGAGAAGATTTCTTCCCGGTCAGAGGTTGGTAGAAAGAGAGTTAATAGAAAAGTTAGGCGTAAGCAAGACTCCCGTGCGGGAGGCGTTAGCCAGGTTAAAAAGGGATGGTCTTGTAGAGGGAACTTTACATCGGAGCATTGTTGTATCTCGGATTTTACGTAAAGATGCTGTGGAGATTTACGATCTGCGTGAGATTTTAGAGGGTCTGGCAGCTAGAGGTGCAGCAGAAAAGATAACCCTGGAAAAAGCCAAAGAAATTCATTCAATTATTCAACTTTCTGAGGAGTGTATAAAGAAAAATAACCTTAAAGAATACGCTCCTCTTGATTTACAGTTTCATAATCTGATAAGAATTATCAGCGAAAATGAAAGATTATGCGAGATGATGCAGCGTCTTCACTATCAGATCAGGATTTTAATGAGCACCTCAATAACTCTTCCAGGAAGAGGAGTTAGGGTATCTTTAAATGAGCATAAAAAGATTGTAAAGGAAATAGTTAATCGGAATCCTGATCTTGCTGAGAAGATGGCTAAAGAACATATCAAGAAAACAAAGAAATCTATTCTGGATTGGTTTGACAGGACGCAATGGTGATATTTTCTTAAATTTTTTAAGAGAGGAGAATTTTAAATGAATGTAGGAATTATTGGCGTAGGAACAATGGGCTTTAAAATGGCAGGAAAGTTAATCAATGCAGGCTATGCAGTTTTTGCTAGGGATATAGATGAGGCAGCTGAGGAAAGAGTAAGAAAACTGGGAGCCAAGGTTGTAAATTCACCTAAAGAGGTAGCGGAATATACAGAGATCATTCTTCTTTCCCTTCCTATGCCCTCCGATGTAAAAGAGGTTGTCCTTGGAGAAGATGGAATATTAACAAACCCTAAGAATAATCGTATCATAGTTGACCTTAGCACAGTGGACCCGTTTTCCACCCAGCACAATGCAGAGGAGGCCAAAAAAGTGGGCGTCAGCTATATTGATGCCCCAGTATTAGGTCGTCCACAAAAGTGTGGAAATTGGACCTTACCAGTGGGAGGAGACAAAAAGGATTTAGAAAAAGTTCGCAAGGTATTGGAAATTTTAGCAGCAAAGATAATCTACGTTGGCCCTTCTGGCTATGGTAATATAGTAAAACTCTTGAACAATATGATGTTTGGGGCTATAAACTCTGTAACGGCGGAGATTTTAGCTATCTGCACAAAACTTGGTATGAGTCCTAAGGTATTATATGAGACCATCGCCAATAGTGGGGCTGCCTCTGTCAGCAATTTATTTAAAGAATTAGGCCCGAAGATTTTAAACAGGGATTTTGAACCATTATTTGCCATCGATTTGCTACACAAGGATGTTAGGCTGGGTATACAAATGGCAAAACAGGTTGACGTTCCTCTATTTGTTTCTGAAGCCAATCAGCGCCTTAACGAGATGGCAAGATTGATGGGTTTTGGAAAAGAGGATACGGCAAGTATAGTCAAGGTTTACGAACAGCTCTTAGATATTGAAGTAAAGGGATAAAGGAGGAGAATAATGAAATCAGCCTTTATTGAGTATGGCGAGACGAAGATAGAAGTTGAGTTACCTGATAGCGCCATGATTTTAACTCCCGATGACTTAAGACAGGATCCTCCCGCCATTGACCCTTATGAGGTAACTCGGAGAGCATTGGAAAATCCTATGGGAATGCAGCCTTTAAGGGAATTGGCAGGCCCGGGAAAGAAGGCCATTATTCTCTGTCCTGATAGAGTAAAAGGTGGTGCACATAAGGAGGCTCACCGTAAGGTTTGTATTCCCTTAATTATTAAGGAATTAACTAAGGGGGGAATTAATAAAAAAGATATTAAGTTAATGATATGCAGTGGACTACATCGTAAAAATACCAAAGCAGAGTTAGATTGGTATCTTGGTAAAAAAATAGTGGATTACTTCTGGCCAGATAGATTAACCTGGCACGATAGCGAAGACCAAGATAATATTGTAAATTTTGGATTTGATGAGTTGGGAGATGTGATTGAGGTTGGCAAAGATGTAGTAGATTCTGATATAGCAGTATCAATTGGCCATGTTTTGGGCAACCCTTACGGTGGTTATAGCGGTGGGTATAAAATGATAGCTACAGGGATGACAACTTGGAGATCCATACGCAGTCATCATTGTCCCAGTGTTATGCATGCGCCCAGTTTTATACCTGCAAATACGACTAAGAGTGGAATGCGTAAGCGATTTGATGCCATTGGTAAGGCCATTGAGAAGGGTATGGGTAAGAAGTTCTTCTTTGTGGATGCCGTATTGGGGACAGATAACCAAGTATTGGGTGTTTATGCTGGAGATGGAGATGAGGTGCAAAGAGAAAGTTGGAAATTAGCGAACAAGAGGACGGAGGTTTACTTAGATATAAAGGACAGGTTTGATGTGTTGGTCTTTGGTGAGCCGAGAGTTTTCCATTATGGCCCCGGCCATGGCACTAACCCAATTTTAATGTTACAGGCCATAGGAGCGCAGTTGACAAGGAATTACGATGTCTTAAACGAAAATGGGGTGGTAATTTGTGCATCTTTGTGCAATGGCTGGTTCAATGATGAGTGGTTTCCCTCCTATCATGAGGTATACGATAAGTTGCAGGAGGTATCGAATTTTGCAGAGATAACAAGGTTTGAGGATGAGGTTTCCAACAGGCCGGAATATATCTATAAGTATAGATTTTGTTATAGTTATGGTGCTTATCATGCCTTTTCCATGGTTACTTGCGGAACTATCGCTTTAAAACATACATCTGCCATATTTATACCCGGGGCCCGTAAGCCTGGATATGCCAGGGGAATGGGGTGCATTCCTACGAATACATTTAAGGATGCCTTAAGGGAAACTGAAAAGTATGTGGGCAAAAACCCAAGGATCTTAGTGCTGCCGGGGTGTTTTGTAAAACCCGGATTCCATTTATTTAAGAAATGAAATATTTAGTAAGGGAGATAAAAACTCGTCTAATTAGAAGATTATTATGCCTTATAAATAGACAAGATAATTTTTCAACATGAAAAGGATATAAAGAAATGAAAAAAAGTATAAGTGTTGCAACTTTTCCTACAAAATTTGGCCCCTTAGTTTTTACTGGAGATTTAAAAGAAATTATCCAGAAAGTATCAAATTTGGGCTACGATGGTATTGAATTATTTGTAAAGCGTCCAGGGGAAATCAATGTAAAATTGCTTCGTCAGTGGCTTAACTCTAATAAAATCCGTATTTCAGCCATTGCTGCTGTAGCAGCTTTTGTAGAAGAAGGGTTATCCCTTTCAGATCCTGATAAAAATATCCGCAAGAAACATATAGAAATAATAAAAAGGCTGATTGAATTAGCCTCATATTTTAATGCTGTTGTGCCGATTGGCCTTGTACGAGGAAGGATTAAAGAAGGTTTTTCTTATGAAGAGACTGAAGAATGGTTTGCCGAATCGTTAATTGAATGTGAAAAGGTGGCGAAGAATTTCAATGTAATTATGACCTTGGAACCTTTGAATAGATATGAGACAAATTTTATAAATACTCTTGATGAAGGGATAAAATTTATAAAGAAAATTGGACTACAGAATGTGAAAATTTTAGCGGATATTTTTCATATGAACATTGAGGAAGTTTCTATTTCTAAAGCTATAATTAAAGCTAAAAATTACATTTCCCATGTTCATTTCGCTGATAGTAATAGATGTGCACCAGGAGATGGACATTTAAATTTCCCAGAAATTGTATCTTCTTTGGTAAGGATAAATTATAATGGCTTTGTAGCTATGGAGATGCTTCCAAAACCCGATTCTTTAACGGTAGCTAATCGTGCAATTTCTTATCTGAAAGAATTGAATATATAAATTGAACATTTGTAATTTGCCAAAAGGTATACATTTTAACTTAAAAGGATTTAAATATGGAAACAAATGTTAAACAAAAAGAGGATATTATTATTACTGAACTCAAATTAACAGCTAATAAAGTTAGAAAAGATATAGTTAGGATGATAACAAAGGCAAAATCAGGGCATCCGGGTGGATCCTTATCTGCGGCAGATGTTGTTACTGCACTTTATTTTAAGGTAATGAGACATAATCCGGAAAATCCAAAATGGGAAGATAGGGATAGATTCATATTAAGTAAGGGACATGCAGCTCCTCTTTTATATGCCGTTCTGGCAGAGAGCGGATATTTTGAGGTAAAAGAGCTTTTAACTTTGAGAAAATTAGGTAGCAGGTTGCAGGGTCACCCTGATATGAAGAGACTCCCTGGTATTGAGATTTCTACAGGCTCCCTGGGGCATGGGCTATCTGTAGGTAACGGTATGGCCATAGCTGGTAAATTAAACAAAAGGGGCTATAGGGTGTATATTTTATTAGGTGATGGTGAATGTCAGGAAGGACAGGTCTGGGAAGCAGCTATGACTGCCAGCCACTATAAGCTGGACAATGTTACAGCCATATTGGATTACAATGGGCTACAGATCGATGGTCCCGTTAAGGATGTAATGAATATAAACCCTATTTCTAACAAATGGAGAGCTTTTGGCTGGTATGTCATTGAAATAAATGGCCATGATTTTAAGGAAATTTTTGACTCTTTTGAAAGGGTAAAGAAGTTAAAGGGCAAACCAAGCATAATTATTGCCCATACCACAAAGGGGAAGGGCGTATCGTTTATGGAAAATGTCGTTGATTTTCACGGCAAGGCACCTACAAAAGAGCAAATGGTTCAGGCTCTTAAGGAGTTGGAAGAAAATGAGGAGTAAGGGTAAAAAATGAGCTTTCAAAAGATGATGTCAACACGCGATGCCTTTGGTGAGGAGTTAGTTGAGTTGGGGAGAAAACATAAAGAGGTAGTAGTATTGGATGCAGATCTATCTAAGGCGACCAAAACCTGTTGGTTTGCCAAAGAGTTTCCGTATAGATTTTTCGATATGGGCATCTCAGAACAGGATATGTTAGGAACAGCTGCTGGCCTTTCCTTGTGCGGCAAAATACCTGTCGTCAGCACCTTTACAATATTTGCTACGGCCAAGGCTTTTGATCAAATAAGAAATACTGTTGCTTACCCTAGGCTAAACGTCAAAATAGTTGCAACCCACGGTGGTATAACTATAGGAGCTGATGGAGCTTCACATCAACCCATAGAACATATTGCTCTTATGAGAGCAATTCCCAATATGACTATAATTGTACCCGCTGATGGAATTGAGACCAAAGAGGCACTGAAATATGCTATAGATATAAAAGGTCCTGTATTTATTGTTGTAGGAAGGGACCCCACTCCTGTAATTTTCTCCGATGATTATCGATTTGATTTTAACCATGGAGAGATGCTAAGAGAAGGCAAAGATGTAACTATCATTGCCACAGGGATAATGGTTGAAAAAGCACTAAGAGCGGGGAAAAAGCTTGGGGAGAGGGGAATCAATGCTTGTATAGTGAATATGCATACTATTAAGCCAATTGATTGGGAATTAATTGTGAAGGTAGCTTGCAAAACGGGAGGCATTGTCACAGCTGAGGAGCATAGCATAATTGGTGGTCTGGGGAGTGCAGTAGCCGAAGTCATTTCTGAAAATAGCCCTGTCCCATTAAAAAGAATTGGATTAAGGGATAGATTTGGTCAATCTGGCTCAGCAGAAGAATTATTGAGAGAGTTTAATCTCACTGAAGAGGATATCATTAAAGCGGCTGAGGAAGTAATAAGGAGAAAAGGTTCATCTCTATGAAGATAAGAATTGGAATTTTAGCTTTTTCAGATGGTAGAGAATATGTTTATAAACAGCTAAAGCCGATCAATCAAAGGTTTTTAAAGACGACAGTGGATGCATTAAGAAATACAGGAGAAATTGAGCCAATAATGGGGGATGAGATAATATGGACGTCACAACTTGCCAGGGCTCAAGCTGAGAAAGTCTCAGGCCAAAATATAGACGGGACAATTTTCAACTTTTCTACCTGGAGTTTTCCTAATCTTGCTGTTATTGCTGCACAAAGCGGAAAGGGCCCACATTTAATGTTATCCAATCTAAATCCACAATATCCTGGTTTGGTTGCAATGCTAGCTAGCGCTGGGGCGTTGGATCAGCTTGGATTATTTAATGAGCGTATTTGGGGAGATATTTCTAAGAAGAAGATTACGAAAAAAGTATTGACTTTTTGTCGAGCAGCTCATGCAGTAAACACTTTAAAAGGTCAAACATTTGGATTGTTTGGTGGCAGAAGTTTTGGAATGAATACTGCTACTGCTGATCCCTTACAATGGCAAAAAATCTTTGGTGTAGATGTAGAACATATAGATCAATTGGAAATAATAAGAGGAGCTTCCCAAGTTTCACATAATAAAGTAGAAACCGCTTTTAAATGGCTAACGAAAAATGTGGGTAGGATCCTATACGATAATAATAGGCTTACAAAGGAAAAGCTTAAATTTCAGATTAGATGCTATGAGGCAACCAAAGCTATAATAAAAGAGAAAAATCTTAACTTTGTGGGCATTAAGTGCCATACTGAACTAAGCGATTATTATGTGACCCAGTGCTTAAGCCAGGCTTTTTTAAACGATCCCTATGATTGGGATGGGGAGCATAATTCTGTGGTATGTGCGTGTGAGGCGGACATGGATGGTGCCCTTACAATGCAGATTTTAAATCTTTTATCCCAAAAGCCTGTCCTATTCATGGACTTTAGACATTATGACGAGAAGGAAAATGTGTTTGTTTTTTGCAATTGTGGTTCTCATGCTACTTGGTATGCAGCAAGGTCTAATGATCCACGGGAGAATTTGAAAAAGGTGATTTTTTATCCCTCTGTTCCATTTTTTCCGGGTGGAGGAGCTCATGTGCAATATGTAGCTTCTGAAGAAGAGGTAACATTAGCACGCCTTTCAAGAAAGGATGGAAAGTACTGGATGGCAATAGCACTGGGAAGGTTTATAGAGTATCCTCGTGAGAAATGCGAGGAGACCACAAGACAGTGGCCTCATACTTTTGTTAAACTTAATAGTGATCCTAATCAGCTAATTTCTGAATTTAGTTCTAATCACGTGCATGCTGTTTCCGGTAACTTTGTAAATGAGTTGTTACAGGTATGTAGAATCTTACGAATAAAACCTGTAGTATTTGAGTAATTTAAATTGAGACAAATTTTTTATTTAAGGAGACAAGGATGGAGAAAAGGGCATTACTGAAAATGAGTGGAATTACTAAGTTTTTTGAGGCTATTAGGGCGTTGTATAAAGTGGATTTAACATTAGGTTATGGCGAAATTTTAGGTCTTGTTGGAGATAACGGCGCAGGAAAGTCAACATTAATGCAGATTCTTTCCGGGATTTATCCTCCTAGCGAAGGTGAGATTTTTTTAGAAGGGGAAAAGGTAAGACTTAGTAATCCCAAAATTGCCAGAGATAAAGGGATTGGGATGATTTATCAAGATTTAGCCCTAGTTAATAATATTACTGTTTGGGAAAATATTTTTTTAGGAAACGAAATCAAAAAGACTTATTTAAATTTAGTTCACCTACTGGATAAAAAGAGAATGCAGGAGAAATCGCTTGAACTTTTAGAAAAATTAAAAGTTGAAATAAGTTCAACAGGGACAAAAGTTCGATATCTTTCCGGAGGACAGAGAGCATCAGTGGCCATAGCAAGATCTCTCGCCTTTATCCCAAGAATAGTTATTATGGATGAGCCCACAGCTGCCTTAGCAGTAAAGGAAGTAAATGAAGTATTAAGCTTAGCACTGGAATTAAAAAAAAGTGGAGTCTCAATTATAATTATAAGTCATAGATTACAAGATATCTTCACGATTGCGGATAGAATTATGGTTCTGAGAAGAGGGGTAAAAGTTGGGGATAATAAGATTGAGGAGGTGAGTTCAGATGATATAGTTAAATTAATAGTAGAAGCAGATTTAGCGACTACTACCAGAAAAGAGATAATAGTAGGTAGGTAAAAATACAGATAAAATGAAAAATTAAAGTCTGATAAAGGAGATTAAAATGTATAATAAATTAAGAAAAAAATTGTTTATAGTTGTTTTGATGGGTATGATTCTGTGCCTTTTTTTAGTACTCTCTTCCTCTCTTATGGCGGCTGAAAAGAAATATGTTTTTGGTGTTACTCAGCCTACTTTTAATCATCCTATTCGACAAGCACATTATTGGGCAGCTAAAATATGGCAAAAAGACCATCCAGATGTTGATTTTGTCTTTATGGATGGGCAAAAAAATGCTGCAAAACAAATAGCAGATGTAGAAGATTTAATAGCCAGGCATGTTGACGTGATCTTGATAGCAGAACATATTGCGGGATCAACAAATAAGGCTTTGAAGGAAGCATTAGAGGAGGGCATTCCTGTTGTGTCTTTTGACAGAATAATTACAGATCCAAGCATACCCGTAAGTACTATAACTACTGATGATAGAGAAATGGGACGAATGTGTGGTAAATATATTGCAGAACGATTGAATGGTAAGGGAAATTTGGTGATAATACAAGCTCCAGAAGGAGTTATGATAGGACAAACAAGGAGAGACGGGGTCCATGATGCAATAGATGAATATCCGGAGATAAAGGTAATAGCCCAGCAAGTTGGTAACTGGCAAAGGTCTGTAGCGATAACGGTTATGGAAAACATACTTCAGGGATTTAAAAATATTGACGCTGTATACTGTGATAACGATGAGATGGCACTGGGAGCTATTAAAGCTATAACGGAAGCAGGAAGGCAAAAGGAGATATTTGTCGTAGGTATAGATGGTCAGAAGTCTGCTCTAGAAGCTATAATGGCAGGAGATTATGCGTTTACAGCTAAAAAGTCACTCGAATTTCCTCTGGCTTTGGATATTGCACTTAAGGTTCTTAAGGGAGAAAAAGTTCCTGAGTGGACCGAGATGCCTATCTTGGCTGTTTCTATAGATAATGTGAAGGAAGTATACGATCCGTTTGCTTTGTTCTAACTTGAAGGAGGAAAAAGGTGGCTAGTTCCAAAGGCTAGCCACCTTATAAGAAACCAGTAGTAGTTATCTGTTAAAAATTTATTAAAATAAGGAAGAAAGGACTTTAATATGGCTAAGGTGGATGAGATAGCGATGAAAGGAAATTTAAAAAGTTTTCTAAGAAAAATAATTTCTGGCGGATATGGAAGCTTAATAGCATTAACAGGATTATTTATCCTTTCTTCTTATATAAGCCCTTATTTTTTAACTAGAGTTAATATATTCAATCTTTTACGACAATCCAGTATATATGGTTTTATGAGCTTAGGTATGACCTTGGTTATCTTATCAGGGGGCATAGATTTGTCTATAGGAGGTGTTATGACCCTCTGTTCCATCTTAGCGGCGATTTTGTCTTTATCTGGGGAAATTAATCTTTTACTTATAATTTTGTTACCAATTTTGGTAGGAGGAATATTTGGTCTGGCAAATGGGTTTATAATTGCAAAATTTAAAGTTGAGCCCTTTGTGATAACCCTGGGGTCACAATTTGTTGCCTTTGGTTTTGGATATAGTCTATGTGGAGGTAGGACAGTTTTACCAACTCTTTCTCCTCAAATTGAGTTTTTGTGTAACGGTTTTATAGGTTCAGTGCCGTTCCCGGTGATTCTTCTTGTCACTACTTACGCAATTTTTGGATTCCTAATGAGCAATACTGCCTTTGGACGTCATATTAATGCTCTGGGTGGAAATGAGAGGGCTGTTCAATTTTGTGGAATAAATGTATTACTTATGAAAATAGTTATTTATTCTATAAGCGGGTGTTTAGCTGGTTTTTCCGGAGTTCTGATGCTTTCTCGAAGTACAGTTGGCGATCCTACTGCTGGAATAGCAGTTGTGCTTACAATAATTGCCTCTGTAATTGTAGGGGGAAATCACTTTGTCGGTGGTATCGGAAATGTAGGGTTTACATTAATTGGATTGCTTATCCTGGGAATATTAGGCAATATTTTAAATATGTTAGGTGTAGTTTTCTATGTTCAGCAAATTATCCAGGGTATAATAGTGATAACAGCCGTGGTGATAAGTACAAGAATGGATTAATTTTTCTATATGAGTTTTTATTAAGGTTTTATGAATAATATTATAGAGGTTATTAAAAATGAAAGTTGCTATAGGTAGTGACCACACTGGATTTATACTAAAGGAAGGATTAAAGGAATATATTACAAAAGAAAAGATTAAATATAAGGACTTTGGCTCTTATGATGAAAATCCTATTGATTATCCTGAAATAGGTTTTAAGGTTGCTCGTGAGGTAGCAGATGGTAATTATGAAAGAGGAATTTTAATTTGTGGGACGGGAATAGGAATGTGCATTGTAGCTAATAAAGTTAAAGACGTTCGAGCTTCATTGTGTGAAGACCTTTTCTCAGCTCGTTATTCTAGAGAACATAACAATACCAATATTCTCACTATGGGTGCGTGGAAAATTAGTCTTTATTTGGCCAAACAGATAGTTAGAGTATGGCTTGGGACATCTTTTGGCAATGAGGAAAATCATATAAGAAGGATAAAAAAGATAACTCAAGAAGAAAAATATTTCTCGAAATAGGGTGTTGTTTATAAATAATGGAGGTGTAAACTGTGTTGGAGGAGTTGAAAGATGCTGTATTGGAAGCAAATTTGGAGCTTCCAAGGAGGCATTTGGTAATATATGATTGGGGTAATGTTAGCGGTATAGATAGAGATAAGGGGTTGATTGTAATAAAGCCGAGGGGCGTACCATATAAGAAAATGAAAAGAGAATACCTGGTTGTAGTGGATTTTAATGGAAAAGTGATAGAAGGGACTTGTAAGCCAGCAGTAGATACAAAGACCCATCTTGTCCTGTATCAATCTTTTACAAATATAGGTGGGATAACACATACTCATTCCCAATGGGCGACTATATGGGCCCAAGCATGTCGTTCAATACCTTGTTTTGGAACTACCCATGCTGATAACTTCTACGGTGAAATCCCCTGTACTGAAAAACTTACTCGTGAACAGATAGAAAGTGATTATGAAAAAGAAACAGGTAATGCAATTGTTGAAAGGTTCAAGACGCTCAACCCGGATTATATGCCTGGAGTTCTGGTTGCCAGTCATGGTCCGTTTACATGGGGTAAGGATTCTTTCGAAGCAGTTCATAACAGTGTTGTGTTAGAGGAAATAGCAAAGATGGCTTTGGGCAATATTATGTTGAATCCTGAAGCATCCCCAATTTCATCATATTTACTCGAGAAGCATTTTTTTAGAAAACACGGACCTAACGCTTATTTTTATCAATAATAGTTTGATCTTTAGCTAAATTTCAACTTATTCACGAGCTTTCCTCTATAAATAAATTTAGAGATGAGTAAGATATAGTTAGGAAGAAATACAAAATGAGTGGAACGAATGGAATTAAGGTAGGATTGATAGTAACTTCAGCGTCTCATTTTCCAGTTAATAAAGCTGAAGAAAGTATGGACAAAATAGCTAATGTTTTCCCCTTACCAAAAAAGAACTTGGTCGGTCCGTACCTGATAATCACTTTAGAAGATGCTGAGAAGGCAATCAAAAGATTTAAGGCCGAGGTTATTGATGCTTTAGTTATAGTAGAAGGTGCTTTTACTTGGGATAATATTCCGACTCTAATTGTGCAGGAATTAGGAAATCTTCCGTTAGTGATGTGGGCTCTTCCTGAACCACCTATGATGGAAGGAGGAGAACTTTCTACCAATTCCCTTTGTGGAGCCATAATGAACTGTGCTGCTTTAAAAAAACTTGGTAGAAATTTTAAGTTTGTTTATGGAGCTCCAAAAGATGGAAAAGTTATTAATTCCCTTAAACGCTACTTTAAGGGAATATCTGTGGTAAAAAAGCTACACCATAGCAAATACTGCCTGGTAGGATATCGCCCTACAGGATTTTATAATTCTACCTTTGATGAATTATCCGTACGCAGGTTATTTGGAATAGAGACTATTCATCTTAGTTTAGTAGACGTGCTGGAATATGCTTTAAACATTTCTGATGAGAAAGTAAAGGAAGAAGTAGATAAAATAAAGAAAAAATGGAAAATTGGAGAGGCTACACAAAAAGATCTTTATGATAGCGCTAAGTTCCATAAGTTCCTCTTGGATTTTTCCCGTGAAAACAGAATAGACTGCTATGGTATCAAATGTTGGCCAGAATTTTTCAAAAGGGGCCTTAGCGTTTGTTTTGTTCTTAGTTGGCTAATTAATGAGGGAATTATGGCTGGGTGCGAGGCTGATTTTGATGGAACCATAACTATGCTTTTAGAGTATTATCTTAGCGGTAAGACTCCTTGGTTGGCCGATCTTGTAAATATAAATAAAAAAAAGAATACTGCTATTTTCTGGCACTGTGGGTCTGCGCCTTCCTCCTTAGCATATGATAAGTCAAAGATAATTATACAGAAACAATTTCGTGGATCAGCTCGCGGAGCATCTATAGAATTTCCCCTAAAAAATGGTCGAGTCACTATAGCAAGATTAGGTATCACTGAGGGGGAATATCGTATGTTCATAACTACAGGAGAAGCTCTCCCCACAAAAATGATTTTAAGGGGAAATCCTTCCATAGTAAAAATAGATGTATCCGTTGAAAGATTAATTGAGGCTATCGTTGAGAATGGAGTAGAACACCATTATGCCATAGTTTATGGTGATCATAAAGATGACCTGATTGGAGTTAGTGAGTTGCTTAATATCAAAACAATCACTGTTGAATAGAATAAAGAGTTTCAGGAGAAAATATCTTAAATATCGGATTTCTAACGTTAGATCTTTCCTGTTGCTGCATAAATTCGTCAAAACTTATAGGGCTCTTACCTATCTTAATCTACTTGGAATTAGAAACTGATGAGAAAAAGCGATTTTTTAGGTTTAGGTTAAACGTCTTCGCGAATAATTTTCTTATATTGAAGGGAATTTACAGAAAAAAACATAGTCGGTAAGAAGAAAGTACAAAAAATATGTTAACCCGACTTCCACAATTAAACAGAAAAATTAGAAATGATAATTTGTGAAATTAACGGTTTTCCATATATCAAATAAGATAATACTACTCACTTAAATAATAAAAAAATTATTTAAAATATATAGGGGTATATTTAATGGAGTTATTATTAGGAATTGATATCGGCACGACACATTGTAAAGCTGGCGTTTATAATAAAAAAGGGGGAAAGGTAATACTAAAGAAAGTAAAAACAGAAACTCATATCAATAAAAAAGATTGGAGCTGGTATGAAGCCGATGAAATATGGTTAACCGTTACAAAATTATTGCAGGAAATATTTAAGCGTATAAATCCTAGAAAAATAATTGCTTGTTCAATTGCAAGTATGGGCGAATCAGGAGTCCCTATTGATAAGAAAGGAAATGCAACTTACCCGATTATTGCTTGGTTTGATCAACGGTCATTACCTCAAGCAAAAAAGTTGAAAAAAATATTAGGGATAGATAAGGTTTTTAAAATAAGCGGTTTAGAAATTAATCCAATATTTTCTGTGCCGAAAATTATGTGGATAAAAGAAAATGCTCCTGAAGCATATATGAGAACTATGAAATGGTTAAGCATGACTGATTATATTATTTTTAAACTAACTGGCGAAATTATATCTAATTATTCTATTGCTTCTCGAACCATGGCTTTGGATGTAACAAGAAAGGTCTGGTCAGAAGAATTATTAGATGCAGTTGGTATAAATAGTAATTTATTTCCGGACCTAAAAGCAAGCGGTGTTGTTGTGGGAAAAGTAAATGAAAATGCAGCGAAAGAAACAGGTTTATTGTCTGGAACTTTAATCGTTAATGGTGGTCATGATCATTTTTGTGGCTCATTGGCTTCTGGTATATTATTAGGCAATAGAGTCCTAGATTCGTCCGGAACAGCAGAGAGCATTAGCGTAGTATTAAAACAAAAAACGCCACCCACAAATAAATATTGTGGTTTTAGAATTGGTAGATATTTAGATCCTGAACTTATTTATGCGGTAGGAGGTATTATAGCCTCAGGCGGTGCTATAGATTGGCTTAAAGATCGAATTGCTTCCTTAAGTGATTGGGATAAATCAGGTAGTATTTCTTATGATATCATTATCAGAAAAGCAGAGGAAACTCCTTTAGGTGCAAGAGGTTTGTTATTTTTACCCCATCTGAGAGGTGGAGGAGCTCCTAATTGGGATTCAACTTCTCGCGGGGCGTTAATAGGTTTAAAAACATCACATACATCTCCCGAGATATTTAGGGCTTTAATAGAAGGACTTTGTTTTGAAGTAAAAGGTATTTTAGAAGAGATTAAGGAGATTATTGGTCATCCAATTGAGATAGTGACAACTATTGGGGGTGGAACTAAAAATAAGTTTTGGCAACAAACCAAAGCTAATATAACGGGAATTACCGTTGAAATTCCTGATATTGAAGAAGCAACAGCAATGGGGGCTGCCCTGCTCGCAGGAATTGGAGCAGGGGTTCATAAGGATATGTTGAGTGCTTCAAAACTTACTTATCGGGTGAAAAAAAGATATTATCCCAACAAAGAAGCAAACGAATATTATAAGGAGATTTATCAGACATACTCAAAACTTTACCCTGTTTTAAAAAATATCAATTACGATCTTAGTAGCTTTATGATTAAATAAATATAAAAATACCTTATAAATATATTGGAAAAATTTGTTGAGTCAATCCTCTTTTTTCTGTAAAATTAACTAGCCACCAATTTCTCCTTAGAACTTACTCCCTGTTTTAACTTGGTAATCTTTTTTATTAAACCTTCATCTATATCAGAGTCTCTGTCTTCTTCTTGCATCTGCATATACTTTCTTCTGGTCTGCCAGTCTTCATCTATTTCCATCAATATACAACACATATCTTAGACAGGATTCTCGGTTGGGGAATATCCCAATCACCTTTGAGCGTTGCTTTAAGGCCTTATTTATTACTCCCTCGATTAGATTGGTAGTCCGAATCTTGCGCTGGTGTAAATCCGGATAATCGAAAAAGGTCAAGGTAGATTCTAAGTCTTCCTCCAAGAATTGGGTTACCCTAGGACATTTATCCTGATATTTAGTAGCTATTAATTGCCCAATATCAAAGGCCATCTTTTTATTAGGTGAGGTATAGACCTGTTGTATGTATCTAGCTAATTCTTTTCTTTCTTTGGCTGGTACTCGAAATAAGAGATTCCTTTCCCAGTAGACCATAAAAAGAGGAAATGGGGTTTTTACTATTGACAATTGAATAATTTCTTGAATTAATGTGACAGAAGACGGCTATACTAGATTAATAATTTTGTAACTTTTTCTAACTTTTCATAACTTCTTCAAATACATTTTGTAATTTAAAGTAAGAGAAAATCAAGATAGTCCCCGTTTTAATATTTATATTCCAAAGGGGATTTTAAATGATTGATAAGCGGGAAAAATTATCTATCCTTCAAACTCTGACAGTAAGTAACCTAAAAGAAATTTGTGAGAAAAATAGTCTTAAAGGATATTCTGGAACAAAAAAGGAACTGGCTAAGTTTATGGTCGATAATCTGGAGATTTCTTTAGAGGAGTTAAAAAATATTTGCAATATTTACCAGATAGATAAACTATTAGTTAAGATTAGAGATGGTCGAGACCATTTTTTAAATAAGCGGGTAACCATAAGATGCAGAGATAAAATTTCCCCCATTGTAGAGGTGGGTGGACATAGAGTAATTATTAATAATTTAGGAAAAGAAAACTTTTCTTATCTGTGTGATGATAAGTGTGCCGATTATCTCTATCAAGTAAAGAAGGGGAGTATGTAGATTCAAGTTGCTAATGCAACAGTTTACTAAAAACCTCATGTGGCGTTAAAAATTCTAAAGTTTTCCGTGGCCGGTCGTTTAGCATATCTTGTGCTTTTTTGATGCTTTT
>Ga0307378_10004400_pt1 | contig 20120 bp, 13 predicted proteins | sample UN1MG_FD_202238 | JGI IMG/M metagenome (GOLD analysis project Ga0307378, IMG submission 202238) | Soil microbial communities from Risofladan, Vaasa, Finland - UN-1 | ecosystem: Environmental > Terrestrial > Soil > Coastal area > Acid sulfate soil | place: Finland: Risofladan, Vaasa | collected... | reverse complement strand
GAACCTCCAGGGACTCTGGAACCACAGCAACTCGCCCCCCTGGCGCAGCGACTACCACTCCAACATCAACGTCCAGATGAACTATTGGCCCGCCGAGGTCACCAACCTCGCCGAGTGCCACGAGCCCTTCCTCACCTACGTTCACTCTCTGCGCGAGGTCCGCGCCAAGGCCACCCAGAAGTTTTACAAGTGCCGCCGCGGATGGACCGTCCAAACCGAGAACAACATCTACGGCGGCTCCGGCTGGCGATGGAATCCGCCCGGCAGCGCCTGGTACGGCCAGCACCTCTGGGAGCACTATGCCTTCGGTGGCGACGCCAAGTACCTCAAGACCATCGCCTATCCCATCCTCAAGGAAGTCTGCGAGTTCTGGGAGGACCGCCTCGTCGCACTGCCCGATGGCCGCACGCTCGTCACACCCGACGGATGGTCACCGGAACACGGGCCCGAGGGCCAAGGCGTCTCCTACGACCAGGAAATCGTCTGGGACCTCTTCACCAACTACATCGAAGCCGCCGAGGCCCTCGGCATCGATGCGGTCTATCGCAGGAAAGTGGCGTCCTTGCGCGACCGGCTCCTCGTCCCGAAGATCGGCCGATGGGGACAGTTGCAGGAATGGATGGACGACATCGACGACCCGAAGGATCAGCATCGCCACGTCTCGCATCTCTTCGCCCTCCACCCGGGACGCCAGATTTCCCCCTTGACCACCCCCAAACTCGCCGAGGCCGCCAAAGTCTCCCTCAACGGCCGCGGCGACGGAGGCACCGGTTGGAGCAAGGCCTGGAAGATCTCCTTCTGGGCACGCTTCCTCGACGGTAACCACGCTCACGTGATCCTCGGCCAGCAACTCAAGGGCAACATACTCCCGAACCTCTGGGACACCCATCCCCCGTTTCAGATTGACGGCAACTTCGGCTACACGGCCGGCGTCGCCGAGATGCTCCTCCAAAGCCATCTCCGGCAGGATGGCATGTACGTCGTCCACCTCCTGCCCGCCCTGCCGGACGCCTGGCCCACCGGCAGCGTCAAAGGCCTCCGCGCCCGCGGCGGATTTGAAGTGGACATCGCCTGGAAGGACGGCAAACTGACCGAAGCCGTCCTTCGCTCGAAACTCGGAAACCCCTGCAAGGTCCGCTACGGCCAAAAGGTTGTCGCACTCAAAACGAAGCCCGGCGAGGCCCGCCGCCTCAACCCCTCGCTTCAGTAATTGGGGGCCGATAGTCCGACCGAAGCACGCCTTCTAACCCGCTCCGCGCCGTCCAACGCCCGCAGATGAGCCCCGGCCTCATCGGGGCGAATCTGCGGGACGCCTCGCCTACGACGGCCTGGGGCGACGCATCCAAAAAGTTGTGGAAGGCGACCCCGACGTCACGTATGATTACTATTACAACGCGTCGTGGCAGATGGTTGAAGTGCGCAAGGATTCCGTCACGGATCCGTACGAGCAATTCGTCTGGGATGCGCGGTACATTGACGCCCCTGTCGTGCGCTTCCGGGACGGCAACACCGACGGCGACCTGGAGGATGAGGGAGACGACACGCTGTACTATTGCAATGACGCCAACATGAACGTGACCGCGCTGGTGGATGGCTCGGACGGAACGGTCGTTGAACGCGTCGTCTACGATCCCTACGGCAAGCCCAAGTTCTACGACGGTTCCTGGGCCAACCCCTCCGACACCTCCGCCTTCGACAATGCCATCCTCTATTGCGGCTACTTCTTCGATGACGAGTCCGGCCTCTACTCCGTCCGCCGTCGGCCCTATAACTTCGCGATCGGCTGCTGGCTCTCCCGCGATCCAATTGGGTATGTGGATGGAACAAACCTTTTCGAGTACGGACGTGGGAGACCAACTAAGATGGTAGATGCCGTGGGCATGAAGTGCGGTGACTGCTGTCCGCCTGAAGATCCTGCTGACAATTTTTACGAGATCGAGGCAGTCGGGCCTACTCTAACCACACCCAATGCGGACCCAGACTACTATGGCGTATGGAAGAGTGGTTTCAAAACGGTCGCTGATGCATTGAATGCTTTCGATAAAATCCCTGGACCTGTCAAACCACCCATCGGGACCCCACCCGACGTAAAGGGATATGGGAGCGCGGTGGAAAGGCTGAATCAAAGGTATCAAACCGAAGGAGGAGGCTGTAGTCTCTGGGTAAGGATCAAGTGGAAATCCTGCGAGCCGTGCGACCCATTCTGGGAGGGTGGAATTGGCCTACTCTGGATTTGGTGGTACGGGCTTGAGGGGAAATCTTACGATTGGGTCCAGAATGTGTCAGACGACACCAATGCACCGCGCAAATGGTACCAATGCATGGTTGGCTCGGGAAAGGGTCAGCAGGGAATTGGGGCAGCGCGGGGGATAGGTGTGTATGATAATCCCGATGAAGCGATGCGCCATCTGGAGGCTTGTGCGGAAGCCGCTGTCTTACAGTTTCGCGCCGACATACGCAGTAAGATGAGGAGGAGGTAACTTATGTCTCGATCATGCGTCTGCCTGTTGAGTGCCTGTTTAGTAGCCACGGGGGGATGCGGAAAGAGTGACGAGGAGAAAGCACTCGCAGCCATCCGCAGTGGTTTGATTTCTGGCTTAGCCGGTTTGGAAGACCCTTCGCTGTTCGTGGCTTCGAGCTACGATGACTTTCTGGATCGGGAATACGTTCTCGGGCGCAAAAAGGCAACCATTGACTTTTTGGAGGGTCGCCGGACTTTGTCGAAACCCTATATGGTTATGGCGGAACTGGGGCCGGCGGATGAGGAACTGAAAGCTTGGCCCGAACTGGCAGTATTGTATCTAGATTGGCTCGGGTATCGGACCCGAGCCGAAGGGGTTGTACTATACTACAAGGAAAAAACCTTCCGGCTCCCGATCTTTGCGCATCCGCTTTGGGGCAAGGAGTTAAAAGAAGAGGAGAGGGGTACTGTTTATCGTATCCGAAAGATTGCGCTTCTTAGAAGTGACGGTGAAGAGCCACAGATACGAATTTCCAAGTCCACCGGTTCTGGAACAAGTTCAGAGATATTGTTTTTACCGCGTGGGATTTGGCAAGGAGGTGTGCGGATCGCGGTGTATGACAATGAGGGTAATTTAAGTAATGATGTTGAACTTTTCGTTTGGCCGGAGGACTTATCGCTGGAATGAGATGTTCGACGGAAATTGGGGCACTTGCACCATTCCACATACGCCTTGAAAGGTGCGTTGTTCCGGCGGGGGAATTCGGGGGACACCCATCCATGAGAAAGTCTTTGCCTGAGTCGGAAGCGGTTCGGGGAGCGGATTGCTTCCAGCCGTCTATTCGGTGTCGTCGCTCCGGACGCGTGCTACTCTGCTGGATAACTTAGGGTAAGTTTCGCACTTTCGAAACGCGGAATTTGGACCGAACGCCGAGGACGACGGCAAACTCGATGAGAGGCTCTAATAAACCACCGACGCTGACTTGAATTCCCCCCGGATTCTTCCGATTCGGGCGAGGCAGTGTACCACCATCGCGTTCAGGATGTCCTCCACCCGCGCCTTGTCCATAAAACGAATGCCTGCTTCCGTTATCCCTCCCGGGGTTGCTATGTTCTCTATGAGCCGCTCGAGATTCGCGGTTCCCCCTTCAGTCCCCCTGGCCAGCCCCGCGAGCGTGGCAGCCACTATCCGCCTGGCAATGGAGGGTGGGATGCCAAACCGGCCGCCGAGTTTCGCCCACGTAAGTCCCAGGTGCGCCCAGAAGGCGGGGCCGCAGCCGGCGAAAACGACACAGGCGTCGATCTGCTTCTCCGGTACGCAGACGACCGGACCGAGACCGTGAAAGAGATTTGTCACCTGCCGAAGCCTTGCAGCGGGGCTTCCTCTCGGGCGGGCAAGGAAGGAAATGCCTGCCGCTCCGGTCGGGCATGGGTCGGCCGGAGCCATGCGGAAGAGCCGGTTTTCGGAAGGAGCAGGTCACTCTCGCCTTCTCTGAAATTTCAAAACTCAAATTTCGTCTTCCCATCCCCCCTCCCACATCTTGGGCCTTCCACCCAGGCCGCCCCCAAGTAATGGGCGCACGCTAAAAACCCCTGCCACGAGCAAAAATTTTTCCTCTTGACACCGGATTTCCCTTGACCTAGAATCCCTAGTAAGGCATTTTTACAAATCGTAAAAACCATTTTCAAGGCACGAGACGCATGGTCGATCCGAACGAACGCGACTCCAGGGCCCGAAGAATCCGCGAGTACCTCGACCGCGTCGCCCAACTCGACTCCGTCGGCGACCTGAGGGTCGCGCCCCAACTCGAAACCGTCCCGGACGCCGAGGCCCAGCGACAGCGCGACCACGCCCACAACGTCTTCGCCGCCCTCGCCGTCCTCCGTTCGCGCGGACGCCCGAGCGCAAGCGCCGGACTCCCTGCGGCGATCGAGCCGCCCCGCCCTCTCTACCGCGCGAGCGAAATCGCCGCCTACTTCGGCCTCTCGCGCCAGACCATCCACAACTACACCACCATGGGCCTCATCACCGAAGAGGACCGCACCGAGGGCAACCACCGCCTCTACGATGAATCCGTCTTCAGCGCCCTGGCGCGCATCCAGCGACTCAAGGCGACGCATCGCCTTCAGGATATTCGCCGAATGCTCGAAGCCGATGAACGCACCGCGGCACGCCGTGACTTCGCCGACGCGACGCCGCCGACGCATAGGGAACGGGACGAGCGACCCAACTCCGGATGACTCCGACCGTCCCGCCCCGCAGCTAACGTGTGGGGGTGCAGGGGACCCGGGCTTCGCCGAACGATTCGCCGCCAAGACGCCCGGGACGAGCCGAACGGAAAGTGACCCACAGCAATGTCTGAATTGCGGATTGCGGATTGCGGATTGCGGATTGAAAGGCCAGAGGCGCCCCGGGACACATTCCAGGGCGTTAACACGCCCGATGCGTCGTCGTGTGCCGATATAAGTCCATTGCATCTTCCGCCCGCTCTGCCCTGCGCCATAGGCATCGCGTGCGCCGCCGACGCCTCAACCGCCCTGGAATCCGCCGCCTGGCCGACCGGCGCGCCGTCGGCTTTGCCGCGGTCTCAGCAAACGGGCGCGTCGGCTCGCGCGGAAACACCCCTGCTACCACCGGCTGCCGCCCCAGCCGGCGTCCCGCGCGATGCGTCGCCCAAGCCGCAGGCTTCGGCACTCCGGCCCGGCCCTGGCATCCGGCGCGTCCTCAGGGACCTTCGCCCACGAGCACGCGTACTCGCGGTCGTGAGCGGCAAAGGCGGGGTCGGCAAGACCAGCCTTGCCGTCAACCTCGCCATCGGACTCGCCGCCGCCGGCCGACGCATTCTCCTCCTGGATGCCGACATCGGCCTGGCAAACGTGGACCTCCTGCTCGGCCAGCGTCCGCGCGGCCACCTGGGTCACGTCCTCGCGGGCCGGATGACCCTCGCCGACGTCGTCCAGGAAGGGCCCGCGGGCATCGCGTGGATCCCCGGAGCGTCGCAGATGCCCGCCCTGGCGCGTATCGGCCAGAAACGCCGCGACGCCGTCCTCGGAGGCCTCTCGGATCTTGAAGCGCAGCACGACCTGGTCGTGCTCGACGCACCGGCAGGGATCGGGCCCGGCGTCCTGGCGCTGGCCCGCCAAGCGGACGAACTTGTGCTCGTCACGACCCCCGAGCCGACCTCGATCGTCGACGCCTACGCCCTGTTGAAAGCGGCCGCGGCCTCCGGCGCCGAATCGCTCGGCCAGATCCGCCTCGTCGTCAACATGGTCGCCCATCGCCGCGACGTCGAACGCGTCCACGCGCGCCTCCGCGAGGCCGCGGGGCGTTTCCTCGGCCTGCCGGTGGGCCTCCTGGGATACGTTTTCTGCGACGGCCACGTCGGCCGCGCCGTCTACCGCCAGGAGCCCCTCCTCCTGGCCTATCCGCACTCGCAGGCCGCCTGGTGCGTCAAGAGGCTCGTTTCGGCCGTCCTGGAGGGCCCGCAGGCCCAAAACCGAACGCCCTTGGGCTTCTTCCAACGAGTGGTGAAGCGACTTGTCGCCGGCTAACGATAGAACGGGTTGCGGACCGAGATCTCCCGCCGCCGCGGGACTCGGGGCCTTCTGGCGGGACCTCTCGCGGGTCCCCGGCCCCATCGGTCCGCCGCGTGGGGAACTTACCGGAAAGGGGTCGTAACATGGCACGCGCGTCCGAAGGCATCCGCACCTGGCAGGGAAACGTTGAACTGAAGGAAGAGGATCTGCCGGCCGTGTGGGCGGAGTTCCGCAAAACGGCCTCCGAAACCCTCCGCAACCTCCTCGTCGAACATTACCTGCCGCTCGTCAAGTCCAACAGCGAGCGCCTCTGGTCCAAACTCCCCGACGAGGTCCAACTCGACGACCTCATCAGCGCCGGATGCGACGGCCTCAGGGACGCCATCGAAATGTTCGATCTGAAGCGCGGCGTCAAGTTCGAGACGTATTGCGGGGCCCGCATCAAGGGCGCCATCCTCGACGCCCTCCGCAACAGCGACTGGGTCCCGCGGCTGGTCCGCCATCGGGCCACCCAACTGATGCAGAGCCGGCACAAACTCGAAAACGTGCTCGGACGCGGCCCCACGCACCACGAACTCGCCCAGTTCATGGCCCTCTCGGAGAAGGAATTCGAACGCCTCCGACGCGACGCCAGCGCCGTCGGCATGTTCAGCCTCGACCGCAAGTTCGCCTCCTCCGACTCCAGCCGCGAAATCCGCGAGGCCGACCTGGTGGCCGACCGACGCGCCGAGGATCCCCTGCACCAGATGCAACAGGACGACATCCGCCAGCTCATCACCAAGGGCCTCGCAAAAAACGAACGTCTCATCCTCCTCCTCTACTACTACGAAGGCATGACGATGAAGGAGATCGGGGCGACGCTGAAACTCTCCGAATCCCGCGTCAGCCAGATGCACACCGCCATCATCGAACGCCTCAAGGGGCAACTCGGCGGCCGGTCCGACGACTTCGCCGTGGCGTAAGGCACGGCCTAACCGCAAAGGACGCCAAGAGAGCAAAGGACAACGGAAATAGGGCGACGACCAACAGCCAACGGAAGAACCAACGGATTCCCGCCGTTTTAGTTTTACCCCGATCCTATCTTTTCCTTTGCGTGCTTCGCGCTCTTTGCGGTTCAAAACGATTTCGACTTACGTCAACCGGCGATTGTGGATAACTTTTTGGAGGAGGTTTTGGGGGGGATTTTTGGCCGGTTTTTTGGAGGCCACCGGCCCTGGCGCTAGCGCCGGGGCGGTTTTTTCACTACAGGTCTTGCACGCGGGCGAAAAACCTGGCGCGGATTTAGGGGTTTTTCGCGTTTTTTCGCGTTTTTGGTGCGGTTTTTACCGGTTTTTAGGCCCTATTTCGCACTCTTTCCATCCATGTCATGTGTATACCTTTATGTGTATAACTTGCTTGCCGTGAATGTAAGTGGTTTTCGGCGAAAAAATCTCGCATCTGACAAAGAAACAGTGTGGACGGCCGGGGTTTAACCGCAAAGGGCGCCAAGGACGCAAAGGGAGGATGGGGGAACCCTCCTTCGCCCTCCGGGCTATGGAGGGCAGGCGACAAACGGCGCAAGGCCAAACCACCCCAAGGGCGCAGAGCACGGCGGAATTGGGCGGCCCGCCCCGCCACAGGCGGGCAAGCTTCGCCCCTTCGACAGGCTCAGGGCTTCGGCGGGTGGAGGAAAATCTCGCATTTGACAAAGAAACAGTGGTGGACGGCCGGTGACTGGGTGACCCCGAAGGATAGGGGCAAGCTGGGTGACTGGGGGGGCATTTTCGCCCGCCACAGGCGGGCAAGCCTCCGCTTCCCCGGCGCGCCGGGGTCGGTCGGGATGACACCCCTTGCAAGACGCGCAAGGGCGAAAAAGAAGCGGCGGGCCGTGGGACGCCGCGATTCTTTCGTCGGCGTGCCGCCGACGGCTAAACCCCGAGGGATCGGGGCAGGCGGTGGACGGCAACGGCACGCGCTCCCCTTCGGGTCGCGGCTAAACATGACGGCGCGGGGGGCTCGTTTTAGCGTCGTTTGCGGCCGCGGAGGAGGCCGAGGCCGCCGAGGCCCAGGAGGGCGAGCGTGGCGGGCTCGGGCGCGTGGGCGCCATAGTTGTTCGAGATCACCACGTAGTCCAGGGCGTTGACCACGCCGTCGCCGTTGACGTCGCCCTCGCCCCACTGCGAGCCGACGCCGTAGTGGTTCGACACGACCACGTAGTCCAGGGCGTTGACGACATGGTCCAGGTTGGCGTCGCCCGCCAGGAGGCCGGCCAGCACCTCGATGGTGATCGCGTCGCTGGTGCCCGTCCCGTAAACCACGCCGCTTGAGTAGGCGCCCAGGCTGGTGACGCTGGCGAACGTGCCGACGAGCGTGTCGTAGGAGGCAAGGGTGTACGTGCCGGCCTGGAAGGGGTTGGCCGCGTCGAATACGAACTCCAGGGCGGCGGCGTCGCCCAGGGTGAGGGTGCCGGTGACGTCGACGCGGTCGGCGTCCGCGCCGAGGAGTTCGGCGACCCAGTTGTTGCCGCCGTCCGCGAACGCCAGGTCGCCGTCGAGGGTCAGGGTGCCGACGCTCGCGCCGGGTGCCAGTGTGCCGCCGGCGGCGAGGGTCACGGTCTTGGTTCCGGCGTTGATTGTGCCCGCGCCCTTGACGCTGGTAAAGGTGGGCAGGCTTGCCGCCGCCGAGGCGTCGAATGTGCCTCCTTCGACGTTCAGCATGGTGCTGGTGATCGAGCCGGTGGCGTTCAACGCGAGCGTGCCGGCGATCACCTTCGTCTCGCCGGTGTAGGTGTTGGCGGCGGCGAGGGTCTGAGTGCCGCTGCCTACCTTGGTCAGCGACCCCGGCCCCGTGTCATCACAGATGGTGCCCGAGAACGTGTCGGAAGCGTCCGATCCCACCGTCAAGGCCGTGCCTCCGGCGGGGTCCGTGATGCGGATGTTGCCCGTCGAACCCGCCAGCGCCCCGGCGGTCAGCGTGCCTGCGTTTACGGTAACCGTACTGTCGGCCTTCCACATCTTGAGCGTCCCGCCCACCGTAAGTTGGCCGCCGTTTTGCAACGTGAGGGCCCCCGTGCCCCCCGCCGCGCTACTATTGCCGCCGACATACAGGGAACCGATGTTGGTCCAGAGGGACCCGATGCCGTCCACGGTCGCCGTGCCGCTTGAGCCGCTGTAGTAGCCGAGGTAGCCGTCAGGGTTGGAAACCTGACCGCCGTTCTGGATATTCAGCGTGCCCGTGCCGTAGAAGCCGACGGACAGCCACCCCGAATTGGTCCATTTCGAGCCGATGCCGTCCACGGTCGACGTTCCGTTGGAGCCGCTGTTATATCCAAGGATGCCGCCGGTGTTGGAGACCTCGCCGCCGTTCCGGATATTCAGCGTGCCCGTGCCGGAGTCGCCGACGTACAGATTCATCCAGTCGGTCCATTTCGACCCGCTGCCATCCACGGTCACCGTGCCACAGGAGACAGCGCCACCGGCGCTGGCGACCTGACCGCCGTTCTGGATATTGAGCGTGCCCGTGCCGTCCCCGCCGACGTACAGCCACCCCGAATTGGTCCACTTCGACCCGATGCCGTCCACGGTGGCCGAACCGCTGGAGCCGCTGACATCATAGCCAAGGAGGCCGAAGGTGTTGGAGACCTGGCCGCCGTTCTGGATATTCAGTGTGCCCGTGCCGAGGTAGCCGACGTACAGATCCCCCGAATTGGTCCATTTCGATCCGGTGCCGTCCACGGTCACGGTGCCGCTGGAGCCGGGGTCTTCGCCAAGGAAGCCGTAGGTGTTGGAGACCTCGCCGCCGTTCTGGATATTCAGCGTGCCCGTGCCGCTGTAGGAGCAGCCGACGTACAGTTTCCCCGAATTGGTCCATTTGGATCCAATGCCGTCCACGGTCGCCGTGCCATTGGAGCTGCTGCGATAGCAAAGGGTGCCGGAGGTGTTGGAGACCTGGCCGCCGTTCTGGATATTCAGCGTGCCCGTGCCGTAGAAGCCAACAAATAGGGACCCGGAATTAGTCCATTTCGACCCGATGCCGTCCACGGTCGCCGTGCCACGTTTAACGTAGCCGTGGGAATTGGAGACTTGGCCGCCGTTCTGGATATTCAGCGTGCCCGTGCCGCTGTAGTTGCCGCCGACGTTCAGTTTCCCCGAATTGGTCCATTTGGATCCAATGCCGTCCACGGTCGCCGTGCCATTGGAGCTGCTTTGATAGCCAAGGTAGCCGTAGGTGTTGGAGACCTCGCCGCCATTCTGGATATTGAGCGTGCCCGTGCCGTCCCCGCCGACGTACACGTAGGAGGAATTGGTCCACTTCGACCCGCTGCCAGCCACAGTCACCGATCCGCTTGAACCCGATGCATAGCCTATATCCCCCCCCCAGCTCTCGACGGCTCCTCCATCCCGCACTTCCAGCGTGCCGGTGCCATGGGTCCCGACGAAGATGAAGTCGCCGTTAGTCCATTTGGAGCCGCTGCCAGCTACGGTCACGGTCCCGCTTGAGCCGGACTCGAGGCCTATATAAGCTATATAAGCGTCGCCGCTCTGGACGGTCCCGCCAAGGAAAATACCGAGACTCCCCGTGCCACGATTCCCGACGGTAAGTCCACCTGTATTCAACGTGGCATCTGGATCCACGACGCTGACTTCGCCCACCGATCCCGCCGCATCACCGATAACGACATAGTTTTCGGCGGCCAGTGTGCCGCTGATGATGTTTAGGCGGGCGTTGTCGCCCGAGTCGCCTATCACTATAGTGCCGTCGGCACTCAAGCTCTGCAGGACATACGTGTGACCGCCAAGGTCCAGAGTGACGTCTCCCCTCCGGACGATAAGCCTATCATTGGTGATGTCCCCCGGCATGGTGACGTTGTACGTCCCTGCCTGGTCAAAGATGGCCGTATCGACAGCGCCGGGCACAAAGTTGTAGGATGGAGCCCCATAGAGTTGCCACTTGGTATCGTCATTGAACGAGCCACCGGCTGCAGCTTTCCATGCGAACGCCTGGGGGGCTGTGATCGTATCGTTAATCCACCCCGCATAGGCTGAAACACGTGTATGTAGCATGACATCATTATATTCGCCGTCCCCGAGACTCAAATCAAGCCAATAGTGGTCAAGGAAGGCGGCGACGCCCGCAAGGTGCGACGTGCCGCCCACGGATACAAAACATCCACCGCCGCTGTCCTTCGGTGCGCAACAAAACTCCCTGTCCGTGGGCTCGGAGCTCCCAAGCCTATTGACAAGGTCCACATCGTGGTTGTCAAAATCGGCCATCATGAGATTGGATGAGTACCCCCAGTAATCACCGCACTCATCGATCACGTTTGTGCCGGCGCGTTTTTGGCCATCATAGGTCGTGGCACCCGTGTACCCATCACCTGTGAGGCCAAACCCCACAAACGTGCCTGTCTTGCCCTTTTCTGCGGTACCGGTGTAGAGTGGGGCCGGCGTCACGTTGAGGACGTGGGACTTAAGACGCACAATGGCCATGTCTATACCTGCCTCCATCCGTTCATCTTCACTCCCACTCCACGTTAGCCAATCTGGATAAACGGTTATAAGATACCCTTGAGTGAAATAGTCATTCCCCCCTACCGAGAACCTAACTGTTGAGGTTGCCCCGAGTGAGTCTACCACATGGGCGGCCGTGAGCACATAGTTGCTTGATATGAGTGTCCCGGAGCCAAAAAAATCCGATCCTGCCCCTGCGCGGAAGCCACCTACACTGGGGTAGGACGCGGCCAGGCCTAAGTATTCTGAATCCTGTACGTCGTGCCGCCTTGTGCCAGCCTCGGAGAGAGTTCCCACGAAGCCAATCGCAAAGTAGCTTACCACCAAACAAGCGACCAGTCGCCCATTCATTTCGGCCTCCTCTCCGTTGCCCCGCACGCACCCCCGTGCGCGCGATTCCTATTCAGTTGTCATGGCCGAAACCCTACGGATGGGTTTCGCCGACCCGTCCCTCCGGACGGTGCACACCCGTCACGAGTGGGGCGAAAGGAATGGCCCCCAAAGGCAGGAAACCGTCCCCCCGCTCCCGCGACGTCCCGGCCCCCGCGGCCGGGCACGGCTATTCCATGAAAAAAGGCCGACCCGCGTTCACTTAACTTGTCCTTGCGCCCGCCGCGGCGGGCCTTGAATAAGGTGAAACCGCCGCCATGGGCAACGTTCCCGCTGCTGTTGCGGAGGGAGCCCGAAGGGCGACCGGAACAACCGCAGCGCACGCGGCGACGTAACACCCGTCGCCCCTGCCCGCCGACCTGTCCACCATAGCCCGTAGGGCGGCGGTGGAAGCCTTGGCGAAGGCAGGTGTCTCGATTCTATCTCTCCTCGCCGGCCCCCTGCTTCGCCCCTTCGACCCTTCGACACACTCAGGGTCGCCCCGAGCCGTTCGACCATGCTCACGGCCCTGAGCCCGTCGAAGGGCATGGTCGAGGGGCGACAGGCTCAGGGCTACGCAGGGCTACGCAGGGCTACGCCTAACTCACCTGAAGTATACCCCAGAATTCGGCAAAAAGCAAATCGGGGGAAGGGTTTTTTCGGCATACAGGGGGCGGGGGTTCCCGCAGATTCGCCCCGGTGAAACTGGGGCTCATCTGCGGGCTTTAACGGCACGCGCGGGAGGTGACAGGCCACGGTAGGGAACGTGATCCCGGCGCGCCGGGACTTCCGCGGCGGGCTCGAACGGCGCGCGGCGAAACGGCAGAACCGGCGGAATTCGCCGGCGGATAGCAGACTTGCGGGCATCGGGTCTCTCTGGTACACTCCCGCGGTTTGATGCGCAGAAGCCATCTCCTGTGCGATACGGACTGGCGACAAGACAGCGGCAGCCAATGCCCGTAAAAACTCGCAGACAGGAAAGCGAAGACATGGACGTGCCGGGTATAAGCCGGCGGCGTGCCCTCGAGGCCGCCGGCGCGGTCGGCGCGCCGCGGCGCCGGGAGAGCGGGGGCGTCTGTTCAGCGACTTTTCGGGTGCTCGGCAGCTCGTCATCCTCCCTTCAGCAGACAGCCGAAGCACATTTCCCCGGTCGGAGGAGGAACGATGGACATCCTCGAGCAGTTGCAGTCGCACCCGCTGTTCACAACCTTCACGCCGGAAGCGCTGGCCGAGGCCGTTCGCGCCGGCACGGCAGTCACCTACGAGCCGGGCGACGTCTGCCTCCGTAGCGGCGATGCGGGCGAGATCTTCGGCGTCTTGATTTCGGGGCGCCTCGAGGCCGTCCGCGGGCTCGGGACGGCGTCACGGGAGACGCTCGGCTCGATCGAGCCGGGCGAATGCTTCGGCGAAATGTCGCTCCTGACGGGCAGCCCCACCAACGCCGACGTCGTGGCCGCGGCGCCCTCGCAGGCCGTCGTCTTCCTTCAGGAAGCCATCAGCCCGATCCTGGCGATGAACCGCGAGGCGGTTCAGTTCATGGCCAAACTGATTACGCGGCGTCTCGCCCCCAAGCCCCAGGCGCCGCGGGCCACCGCCCCGCGCGCCGTGCGTTACAGCCTGGGGGCCGCCGCACCTCTGCGGATCCTCGCCGTCAGTTGCCGCCTCGACGACGTCCGCTACGCGTACTTCGACACGACGAGCGAGACGGCCCGGGTATGGGGCAAGGTCGAAGGCCTGGGCAGCCCCGGCCAGGCCGTCCACGTGCACGCCGGCCCGGCCGGCGAGAAGCGAACGGCCGTCCGACCCGCCACGCACGAAGCGGCGCTCCAGGCGGCGCTGGCGGCTCTGACAGCCAAGGACGCAGGCCTCCTCGGCTCGGCGGCGGATTTGTCGGCCATCGGCCACTGCGTCCGTCACGGCGGCACGCGCTACAACGGCCCGGCCATCGTGACGGAGGAGACGAAGGAAGCGATCCGGCGGGTCGCCGACCTCGCCCCGCTGGACAATCCGTACAACCTCCTGGGCATCGAGGCGTGCGAGCGGCTCGCGCCGGGCGTCCCGCAAGTCGCGGTGTTTGATACGGCCTTTCATCAGACGATGCCCGAGGCCGCCTGGCGATACGCGCTGCCGGAGGACCTGGCGTACGATGCGACACTCCGGCGGTTCGGTTTCCACGGCATTTCGCACGAGGGCGCGGCGCGCGAGGCCGCCGCCTATCTCGGCGCCCCCTTCGACGCCCTCCGGATCGTCACCTGCCATCTCGGGCGCGGCGCGTCGCTGGCCGCCATCGACCACGGTCGGAGCGTGGACACGACGATGGGCTTCACGACGCTCGAGGGACTGATGATGGCCACCCGGCCGGGCGACGTGGACCCGGGGCTCATCCTGCACCTGGTCCGGGACCGGAAGGTCCCGGCCGGTGAACTGTACGACCGGCTTTTCCGGGAGTCGGGCCTCTTGGGGCTGTCGGGCGTGTCGGGTGACGTTCTGGAGGTGATGGAGGCGGCGAACCAGGGCAACGCGCGGGCGCTCGTCGCCCTTCAGGCCTATTCGCTGCGGGCCCGCAAGCACCTGAACGCCTACATCGGCCTTCTGGGCGGGGTGGACGCCATTGTGTTCACCGGCGGCGTGGGAGCGAACAGCCCGGGAGTGCGGGCGAGAATTTGTCAGGGTCTCCACTGGACGGGCATCGTCCTGGACGAGGGGCAAAACCGCGCGGCCCGTGCCGGCCGGGGCGAGACGCTCCAGATCTCCGCCCCCCATTCGCGGGCGCGAATCCTCGTGGTCGGCAGCGACGAGGAGCGAACCATCGCACGCCACACCGTTCGAGCCCTCGCGCACGCCCGCGTGACGGAGGTGATGCGGCAAAAGGAGAGGCCGATTCCGATTGGCATCTCAGCCCATCACGTGCACCTGACCCAGGAACACGTCGAGACGCTCTTCGGCCAAGGGCACACACTCACGTGGCACTCGGACCTCACGCAACCCGGCCAGTTCGCCTGCAAGGAACAGGTGAATCTCATCGGGCCGAAGGGGCGGATCGACCGCGTGCGCGTGCTCGGCCCTGTCCGGCCCGAGAGCCAGGTCGAAATCGCGAGGACCGAGGAATTCAAACTGGGCATCGACGCGCCGATTCGTTTGAGCGGCGACCTGGACGGCACGCCGGGCATCACGCTGGAGGGGCCGGCGGGCCAGGTGCGGCTGGAACGGGGCACGATCTGCGCGATGCGCCACATTCACATGGCGCCCGAGGATGCCATGGCGTTTGCCGTCCGCGACCACGACGTCCTGCGCGTCCGCGTCCTGGGCGAGCGGTCACTCATTTTCGGCGACGTGGCCGTCCGAGTGGACCCGAACTTCCGCCTGGACATGCACATCGACACCGACGAGGCCAACGCCGCCGAATTGAGCGCCGGCGCGGTCGGCGAACTGGAGTCCATCCAACAGCGTGTCACCGTCTGAGCCGACCCAAAAAAACGCGCGGCCACCCAGACGGGAGGCCGCGCAAAACTCAATCAAACCTGACCGGCTGCATCCGGGCCACGGCGATCAGCGTGAGCGTTTCCCGGCCCGCCGGCGACGGACCCAGAGGATGCCCGCCGTGCCAAAGCCCATCAAGGCGAGCGTGGCCGGCTCGGGCGTGATGAAGATGTCATCCACCCATGAATCCTCGCTGCCATCCGACATATAGTTCTTGATCTTCAGGTAGACGCTGGTCTTCGCGTCGGGGATGTCGTCGGTGCTCGTGCTGATCTTGCTCCACTGCCCTTTGTAGGGCGCGAAGTCGCCGTCGTTCGTCCCGCCCCAAATGTCCAGCAGGGTGAATGTGGTGTCGCCGTTGAATACGAGCGTCATGGTCAGATAGTCGTTGCTCTCGAAATCCGTGTCAGGGACGTAGAGCCAGAGCGAGAGGTTCACGCCGGTGTACGACGACAGGTTGACGGTATCGAAAATCAGCGAATTCGTCGTCGTACGATAGAGGTAATACGATTTGTCGCCATCGTTGCTGTCCACGTCGGTCGTCGCGTCGGTGTGGTCGCGCGCGGTTGAAACATAGGGGTCCGTATCACCGATTGTGAAACCCAGTTCGTGTCCGGGGGAGGTGGAACCGGCCGTATAGGTGGCGGCACCGGAGGCGGGCTCGTCGAAGTTGGTGAACGCAATAACAGATGCGCGGCCGAGGGAAGGGGCGCCGAGGACAACCAGGGCAATCGCAAACAGAACAGCAACCCGCAGGACAAATCGCATGAGAAAACCTTTCACCCTCCGTAGTGAAAGTTTCCCGCGAACGAGCGTCTTCCCCGCTCTCAAGACTATCATAATCTACCTCACAAAGGGACTGCTGTCAAGTGATTGCCGGAGAATTTTTTGTACGGGTCCCCGAAAAGCCGCCTACGGCCCCGCATGACGGGTTACGGCACGCGGCGGGCCCGGTCGTCCTCCTTCTTTACGCCGATCCGCAGCGGATCGCTCCGCTCCAGGAGCGAGCGGGTGTCCGGGTTGTCAATGGCCTCGGCGAGCACGCGTTCGCGCGCGGTCACCCCTTGGGCCGGCGTGACGATGTGGGGCGTGATGAAGATCACCAGTTCGGTGTCCACTTCCACGGTCTCGACGCGGCGGAAGAGGCCGCCGATGAGCGGAAGGTCGCCCATCAGGGGCAATTTGTCCTCGTTCGTGATGGTCCGCCGACGGCGCAGGCCGCCGATGACGATCGTCCGGCCGTCATCGACGACCATGACGTTCTGTGCCCGGCGCGTCTGGATGACGGGGATCTGGTTGACGGCCGCCCCCGTCGGGCTGCTCTGTTCGGCCGCCAGTTCCATGTGGACGGTCCCGTCGGCGGCGATTCGCGGCGTGACGGTCAGTTTGATGCCGACCTCTTTGAAGGACGTCGTTCCGATCTGTCCGCCGTCGCTGGTCTGCGTGAGTTCCTGATAGGGAATCTCGTCAATGATTTCGATGTTGGCCTGGCGGTTGTTGATCGCCAGGATCTTCGGGTTCGCCAGGACCTTCGTGTTGTCGTGGGTTTCGATGAAGTCCCAGATTCCGGAGATGGTCCAGTTTTTACGCGCCAGGGCGAAGGTGACCTGGCCGCCGGGCGCGGCGGCGGCGTTCACGCCGGCGCCGACGGTGAGCGCCTGGTTCCACGTCATGGCGTCGCCGATGAGTTTCGAGACCGTCCAGTCCCATCCGTAGTGCATCTCATCGTTCAGCGTCACGTCGATGATCATGGCCTCGATCATGACCTGGGGCGGGGCGTGGTCCAGCCTCGCGACGGCCTGGCGGACGGCCTCCACGCGAGAGGACGTGTCCGTCACGACAAGGGCGTTCATTTCCTCGTCGATGCCGACCTTCCCGCTCCCCGACAGGACCGTCGTCACCGTGACGGCGACGTCCTTCGCCTTAAGGTTCTGGAGGACGACCACATCGGTCCGCGGGAACTGCTGTTCAAGACTTTCCGAGGCCGTCCGCTCGGCCAGCAACTGCTCGTAGGTAACGACGCGGACGCGGCGTCCCTCCCATTGGGCGACCAGATGGGCGCCGTCCAGGATCGACCTGAACGCCTCGACCCACGGGGCGTCCTGAAGCCGGACGGTGACGCGGCGGTCGATGCCCTCCGCCATCACCAGGTCCACGTCGCCCTGGTAGGCGAGGCCGCGAAGGGCCTCGTCGGCGCCGGCGTTCACCAATTCAAGGGTGACCTTGACGTCCGGCACGACGTCGGGGTCGGGCTCGGTCCGCCAGCGGTCCGGGGCCTCGGGGAGGATCGATGCGGCTTCGGCGCGCTCCGTCAGGTCCGGCGGAAGCACCCCCTGCTCCACCGGGCGCTCCGGGTCCGGCTCCAGAATGCGGGCGCCCTCGACGCGAACACGCGACGGCGAAGCGGCGTCCTTGCGAGCCGGCCCGTCGCACCCGCCGAGCACCAGCACCAACGCGGCGGCACCGAGAAGACAGAAGAGTTTCTTCGCAAAGGGTGTCATGGGTTTTCCTTCCCGATTGGCTGGTCGGTTGTTTCAGCGGCAACGACCGGCGTGCCGCCGGCCGCCTCCGGGGCCTGGCTTTCCGCCGACGCCGCCGCTTCGGGCTCGACCGCGGGCTTTCCGGTTTCGGCCGGAGCGGGTGGAACCGCCGGCGCCGGGCGCGCCTCCGGCTGCAGAGGTGTCATCATCCAGACGCCCCGCGGCCCGGCGAGCGTGACCTTGTCCCGAGCGATGGCCGTCACGCGCATGCCGCACACCTCGTCGCCGACGCCGGCGATGAGGTCGTTGATGAGCACCAGGGGTTTCGATTCGCAGTAAAGGATTCCATTGAGTTTCGCCGCCGACGGGGTCGCGGTCTGCGAGGCGGCGTCGGCCTGGGCCGGACTCGTCTCAAGGGGCGGCGGCGAGGCCGACCAGGGTGCGAGCGCGGCACCGGAATCGAGCGGCGAGAACGGGTTGGCGCGCGCCACGGGAGCGCCGGCCGGTTCGGAAGCGGCCGGCGGCGCAGCCGGTTTCAGTTCGTCCTGCGCCAGGACGATCGTCGCGGCGAGGATGGCCACGATCGCAGCGATGAGGCTAAGTTCCCGCATGGGGCGCCTCCTCGTTTGTGAGGCCGAGACGCACGACGAGCGTCACGGCGAGGTCGAAAGGCGGTTCCTCGCCGACGCGGACGTCGAGGTCCTCAAGACCGACGGCATGCGTTCCGTCGTCCAGGCGGTCCAGGAGGGCCATCACGTTGGCGTACGGTCCGCGGACCTCCAGGCGTACGGCGACGGAAGAAACGTGCGCCGCCCCGATGTCGAGACGCAGGGCGGCCTGGTTCTCCCGGGTGACGGACTGGAGGGTCAGGCCGACTTCGGAGGCCAGATTCTGCCACTCCTGAAGGAGCGCATCGGCCCGGCGTGCGTTCACCCAGGGAGCCGCCGCGCCGGAGAGTTCCTCGAGGCTCCGGCGTGCGCCGGCGGTTTCCGCCCGCAGGAGCGTCAGTTGACGCTGCTGGAGGTCCAGGTTGGCCCGGGCGGAGACGAGTTGGCTCTCGTGGTCGGCAACGGCCTCACGCGCCGGGCCGATCGTGGCGACGTAGCACGCCACGACGGACAGAACGAGCACCGTCAGGCCCAACAGCCAGCGTTCGCGCCGGTTTCGCCGAACCAGGTACTGGATGATCACCGCTTGGTCCCTTTCGCGTTGTCGGTCGGGGCCGGCTCGGGCACAGTTTCATGGAACCGGCAGGTGATGGTACATCGGATGAACGGGCTCCCCTCGGCGGGGGCGCGTTCGAGGCGTTCCATTCGCGCCTCGTCGAGGATCCGCAGCGAGGCAAGCCGGCGGACGAACTCGTGGGCGTCGTCGGGCGAGCGCGCTTCGCCGGCGATCCGCAGCAGCCCTTCATGGACCGTCAGGCGCTTGATGCGGACGCTCGCGGGCGTCTGATCGATGACGGCCTGAAGGCCGGCCACCCAGTCGAACGGCGCCAGATGCACCCGGACGCGGTTCCAGAGCCTCGCGTTTCCCACCGCCTTCGCGGCGCGGTGTTTCAGTTCCGCGGCCTGGAGGACCTCCGTCGTGTTCCGGTGCATCTGGACGGACGCGGCCTCGACGCGACCGGCCACGTCGCCCATCGTGAGCCGGAGCGACGTCACCAGAGCGAACGTCACCAGGAGCACGCCGCCGATCGAGGCCGCCAGGCCAAGCACCTGGTGCTGCACCTTCTGTGCCTCGGGCCACTCGGGGGACACGAGGTTCAGCAAGGCGGTGTCGTCCCGGCCGAGAGAAGCCAGTGCCGCCCCCACGGCCGCCCAGGAAGCGTCGGCCGCGGAATCGGGCGCCTCGGCCGGCGCTTCGGTCGCCCACCGCGGAGCCTCCTCGACGGCAAGCGGCGGCGCGAGTTGTTTCAGGCGAGACAGAATATCGTCGGCGGCGGCTTCCGCGCCGGGGGCCGCGCGCAGCCAGACGCGCGGCGCCTCGTCGGGAAATCGGCTGCGGCAGAACTCGACAGAACGTTTCGCTTCGACCAGCAGGTCGTCCGCCGCGGCGGGCGCGGAAGCGAGGGCTTCCAGGCCGACGTCCACGCTGCGGATCAAGAGGGGCCGGTTCCCCCGGGCGATGATGAATTCGGTGCGCTCCGTGCTGAGCGAGACCAAGACGGTCGGCGGAACGCTGGGCTTACCGGCCTCGCGAGCGGCCAAGGCCCGCAGGCCCGCCAGGGCGTGCGGCTCCACATAGGCCACCTGGATCCCCGCGGCATGGAAGGCCTGAAGCAGCGGCGGAATAGCGTCAGCA
>Ga0307378_10004399_pt1 | contig 20121 bp, 15 predicted proteins | sample UN1MG_FD_202238 | JGI IMG/M metagenome (GOLD analysis project Ga0307378, IMG submission 202238) | Soil microbial communities from Risofladan, Vaasa, Finland - UN-1 | ecosystem: Environmental > Terrestrial > Soil > Coastal area > Acid sulfate soil | place: Finland: Risofladan, Vaasa | collected... | reverse complement strand
GATGGCAGCATCCTGGTCGGGTGTCGCCGTGACGTGAAGCATCGTGCCGCCGTCCTGGTCGCCTGGTTCGAGCCGCATCGTGCCACTGCCCCACGAGCCCCAGCCATCGTATCCCCGCGCGAAATCATAATTGGGCACACGGCTGGCGGTCTCGTCCCCTTCCGTATAGCGAACCTGGTACACAACAAAGTCGCTTGTGCCTTGACAGCCACATTCGGTGTTCACCCGGAACCCCACGTCGGAACGAACCGCGCCCGCCGGGACCGTGCCGGTGATGGTATACTCGGCGCTCAACCCTGGCCCATCCAATGCTTTCATGGTTAACTCTACTACAGCGTCTGGCAGCGGCTCACCCGTAACAGCGGAGAGTGCTCCTGTAGCATTCTGGGTCCCGTCCACGGCCTGAGGGCCGAGCTCCAGGCTGAGTGCAGTGCGCGGTCGAAAGTAGCGCTTGATCAACGCCGTGAACGTGTCCGGGCTGGTCTCAGGTAACACGGTATCGGGACGATCGTGCCACGACTGGAATTTGACGTGGTCTGGTTGGCCGCCCGCGACCAGTTCATATACCCGCGCACGCTCAAAGGCCTTGTTCACCCATTCGGCATCCGTCGCATCCCCTGGATCGCCGAGGTAAAAGATGCCAAACTCGATCCCGCGCGCCCGCGCCGCCTCTTCGAGTTGCTTCGCCGCCATGGACCAGTCCGCGCGCGAAAAATCGAGATCGAGATGAATGAACGGGAGATGCGAGCCCGTGACCGCTTGGTAGGCATCCAGCCACTCTACGAGTTCTCCGGCCTCCACTCCTGCCCACAGCGGCTCATTGTCACCGATAATGGCATCGGGGTAGACGCTCTTGATCGCTGTGACGTAATCCTGCACCTGCTGTGCGATTTTCTCAGCAGGCCATTGACAGGCGTTCGGCCCGTCATAAATATGGCCAAAGGAGAAGGGCTCATCGAGCGAAACGTACCGCACGGTTGCGCCGAACTGCTTGAGCCGGTTCACGATCCTCAACCCCTCTTCAGGCCCGAAAAAGCCTTCGATACCCCGCCCACATTCGTCCGTTGCGACGAGCGGACTCGCCTCAAACCCAATCGCCATTCCGCGCCGGTTCAGATCGGCGATGATCTGCTGCAGTTCGTCGTCGGTGGCCTCGTCCGGTTCCCAGGGGAAATGGGCGACCCAGCCGCCGTATAGATTGAAGACTTGAACGTGTTGGGCGGCCTGCGTCCATGCGGCGTCCTCTGTAAAGAGGCTCATGAAATCCAGCGAGCCGTCAGGTGGGGGCAGGGGACCAAAGAAGATGAGTGGACGCTCGGAGAGATCGGGTTGGGGATAAGGCGTCGCGACTACTGTGGGTGTAGCGACCGACTCGGGCGTGGGCGTGGGCGGAGGGGCTGTGGGTGGAATAACCGTCGGCGTTGGTGTTGCTGCAGGAGCACCGCACCCGGCTACCAACAGGACAACCAACGTTACCCCAATTACCGGCCGTGACAACTTCCAGTAGCTCAATTCGCCCTCCTTTCGTAGCGGCGATCTGGCCGCCCAATTCAGGCCACACCCCTTCGATAATCTCAATGGCGCGCCCGATGCCGTCTTCGGCGCGGATGCGTTCCCCTAGCGCCGCGGCGCGCGCCCGCAACCCGGCGTCCGTGACGGCGCTGGTGATGGCAGCCGCCAGTTGCTCGGCCGTAAGCTGGCGGCGCGGTATGGGCTGGGGGCCGTCGCCCCTTGCTGTCACAGTACCCATGCTCAGTTGTCGGTCATTGACAGGGCTGCGCGCGTGTGTGTGATCCGCCGACTGGCGCTTAGTACCTCCTCGCCCATCCGAGGGGGCGCGATCCCAACGAGCGACCAGAGGGGGCACGCCCCCTGTGGACTCCCCCTCAGATTCCAGATTCCAGAGCCATAGAATGGCAGAGGGGCCAGAGGTCAGAGGTGGACGGGGGCCGCTACCACCCGAAAACCGTAGTACCCGAAGCGATCGGCCGGGCTGACCCAGAAGCGGTAGGCGCACCGCACGACCCTGAACTCATCGAGGAAACCGCCCCCACGCAACACACGCGGGACATGGCGACCTGCCTTCGGGTTGTCTCGTCCATCCGCGGGATCATAAGGGTAGTCTCTATACAGGCTGCGCGTCCACTCCCACACATTCCCGCTCAGATCCTGTACCCCGTACGGGCTGGCCCCACCCGGAAAACATCCCACCGCGCTCGTCGTCCTGATGGCCGGGTCAGCGCAATTGGCCCGGTTCGGGTCTGCGTCATCCCCCCACGGAAACTCCCGGCCCGGGTTGGGATTGCGGATTGCGGATTGTGGATTGGGGGTGTCGGATTGCGGATCTGGGATTCCTTCGCCTCCCCGGGCTGCCTTCTCCCACTGCGGCTCCGAGGGCAATGTAATCTCCCAGCCCTCCTCCCGCAACAAGCGCGCCAGTGGCTCCGGCGTTCCTTTCCATTTCCGCAACCTTTCCGTCAGCCACTGGCAGTACGCCAGCGCATCGTACCAGGTCACTATGACTACCGGATGGTTATCTACTCCCTGCAGGCTGCTTTCGGCGGCTGGCTTATGCCCGCTCTCATCCACAAAGACCCGGAACTGTGCCACCGTCACCGGGTAGCGGGCGACGTAGTACGTTGGCAGCGTGACCAGGTGCTGCGGGACCTCGCCCTCATACCAATCCCGCTCCCCGCCAAACCGCTTTGACAGTGCCGGAATGTCCTTCTCCTGCGTCCCCATCAGGAACGGCCCCTCAGGGACCTCTACGAACCCCAACAGCGGCTCGTCGGGCAGGTACCAGGCGTCGGCTCGGAAGCGTGGGTCGCCCAACCTGGCCAGCGCGTCGCCAGCCTGTACACGCGCCACGGGAGGACGCCGCTCATCGGTCATTGTCGCCAGAAGCGCCGCGACGATACTGCGCCGGGTCAACTCATTAGCATCGGCGCCCCCCTCGACCAGGCAACGGGCAGCCACGACCGGGTTGGCGACTGCCAGTTCCTCAAGCAGCGCCGAAGCGTCCGGCTCCATCCCGGCCAGCAGGATGACCGTCTCCTCCCAGCCCGACGGCTCCCACCAGTGGTCTGAGGGCCAGTAGCGGCCGAACGAGTCGCCCACGGCCACCCGCCGCCTCAGCTCACGGGTCGCGAAGTACTCCTGGAGCAGTTGGTGGTAGAACCGCACCATGGCATCATCTGCATCCAGCAGCATGGCGCTGGTCGCCAGGTACAGCAGCCTTTCGGCGTCGCATCCTGGCACCGCCCGGCAGAGCTGAGCCACCGCCCATGCGCGATCGACCGTTGTCCCGCGACCCCGCTCCGCCTGCATGGCATAAGCCAGTCCCGCCAAGCCGTCCTTCTGATGCTCGGCCTCGACCCACCCCTGCGGGTGCCGCTTCTCCTCTCGTTTCAGCAGTGTATCCACGAAGGCGGCGAACAACCGGGCGCGGTTGGCCGGCAGTGCACCGCCGGCACCAGCATACACCTGGGCGGTCATCAGCAACAGGTAGGGATTGCGGCCCAGCGCCAGCAGCGGTGGCGGCTCTTTCCGCAGGAGTGCCCACAATTGGTCCTGGCCTCCGGTTGTCTCTCTATACACGTTCTGGGGCATCTCCGTCGCCGCCCAAAACTGGTTCCACGTCCCGCCTGCCTGCTGCCAGGTGTCCCATAGGGTGCGCACCTCATCACCACCCGCAACGGCCCAGAACAACCGTTCCCCAGCCGCCTGGCCCAGGTAGTTGTGGAGGAAAGTGCGTATGCGCGTCTCGTCTAACGGCAGCACCTCGACCTTCTGCAGACCCTCCAGCCTGACCACGTAGTCCAGCGCGCGGCAGGTGACGACGGCGGGATCATCGGAGTATCGGCTCAACACCTCCTGAATACGCCCTACCCGTTCGACGTACCCGGCCTGGGGCATCTCGTTCAGCCCATCCAGCAACAGGATCAGCCGGCCTGAGGCGCAATAGATCTCCAGGTAGGGTGCCAGTGGTCCAAGATGGCGGGCCAGGTAGGCATCGAAGGGGCCGTCATCCGTATACGCCCCCAGGAGTACCAGCAAGGGCAACGGTGCTCGACCGTCGGCCAGCGCCGCTTGTGCGTAGTCGTAAGCCAAGCGCCACAACGTGGTCGTCTTGCCGCTGCCAGGGTCGCCCAGCAGGAGGATGCGCCGATGCTCCGCCACTGCCGCCCGCAGGTCGTCTACCGGCTCACGCCGCACCTCGGCCCGCTCGCCGTAGCCATGCTCCACCAGCTTCTCAAATTCCGGCGGGGTGAACTGCATCGGCAAGTCCAGATCAGGGCCATCCTTGACAGCAGCACGCACCTCGGCGATGCCGGCCAGCGGGGTATAGTGGTCGCGCCAATACTCGTAGCGCTTCAACAGTCCATCCAGGTAGGCCAGTTCCCTGTCGCGCAGGTTCTCGCCCTGGACCGTGACGGTGACGTAGGCCCCTTCACCGGCAACAATGACCGGGCCATGGACGTCACGGCCTACGGCCACGCCCCCGGCGCCAGCGGCTACTGCTCCTTCACCCCGGGCAATTGCCCCAGAGCCGTACAGGGCGGCACGGTCGCCGGATTGGCCCTCTTCACGGTTCACCTCATCCAGTCCCCTTTTCGGTGATGTGCACACTGCTGCGGCTATAGTCGCCGACTACGTTGCCATCGCCGGTGATGGCGGCCAGCCGGGCGGCGAGAATAGGGTCTTCCGCCAGGAGCCGCTTCAAGCGCTCCAGTTCGGTCGTGTCTTGCTGAGTCAAGTTCTATTCCTTCCCGAACAACCCGGGGCCCGCTCAGTTCTCACTCGTGCACAGCGCTGCCCGCTGGTCTCCGATCTGCTCACCGGCACTCAAGTGTGACTTTGCCTTCCTGCCAGATCTACCCCGGCACACTCTCTTACTCTCGCTATACACTGCTTTACCAAGCTATATCTTTCGCCAAATTCCCCATACATGTCGTCAGGCAAATACACTCGCGCCAGTGCATGCGATAGCTCATCAAGGGCCGCGGCTGCTTCACCCGAGATTATGTACCCGCCGGCGACAGCGGCTTTTTCGACTTGTTCGTTTGCCTGACGATAATCCTCTGCAAGTCGTCCTTGAAGCCTGTCTGAATCGCCGCCACGTTCAAGGGTGTCAAGCCACTCTCCATAGTAGTACTGTAAGTGTGACAGCTGCTCTATGATGTGCGAATAGGCTTCCTCTTTTTTGTCCCACCATCTCTGAGAATAGAACCTCTCCAGTTCCATCTTGTGCTGGCTACGAGCGAGTAGGTGCATTGACAGTGCGCCTAACGCAACGCCCAGCAAAGTCGCTATGGCAGTGATGATAGTGGACTGCACTGTAGGATCCATTTCTGCTCCCTTCCTCGATGTTCCTTTTCAATCATATGGCACACCGGGTACTCCTAGTTCTCGCTCATCCACAGTGCCGCCCGCTTGTCTCCGATCCTCTCACTGGCGCTCAGGATCTCCTCAGTCACCCAAGTGAGCGCAACTTTCACGATTCCGCGCAGACGACGCTTGTAGACCGCCAGGAGCAGGCCGACGTTAGGCAGTATCCTCATGTTGGCACCCTGGAATGGCGATGTTTGGGGATGACGCTTGTGACCAGAATGCGCTCCAATTCCTGCAAGATCGCTGTACCATGTTGCAGCAGCTCTACGTCTCGGCCACTTGCACCACCAACGAAAACGCCGGGTTTTTCGCCATGAAAGAGATTATTGCGAATCCTCCGCAGATAGACCAGCAGATCCGGGAGGCGACTCCCTTGACTGGGAGGTGCGTCTCTCCAGCAAACCCAAGCCCCCTCCTGAGCAGAAGCAGGCACGAGCTTCTTAGGAGGTGCGGTCTCAACAAATTCTACCGATTCGCGCAGACTCTCGTTTTGCTGAAGAGACTGCTCAAAAGTCTGGCGGATACGATCCGCAAAATCATTCCAGTCCACTTCCACTTTATCAACGGCAGGACCAATGAAGCCGTATCGTTTCAGGGTGTATTCTAGCAGACTAAACTTCCTGAAGAATACAGCCCAAGTCTGGTCTTGGGTGTTCGCTTTTGCAGTCATCTGGTGTCGCTCCGATAGCCCGAATTCGAGCGCGGCGGGTTTGCCGTCTGAGGCATCGCCTTGTCAGTTCCAGGGATCGCTCGGTTCAAGACAGGTGTGTCAATAAGCCCAATCCTGATGGCTGACCGGTAGGCGGTTTAGTTGGTCTCGATAGAACTGCCATTTCGGCATGAAGCGATCCATGAGGGCGACGAAGTGATCGTTGTGCGTCGGCTCCAGTAGGTGTGTCATTTCGTGCACGACGATGTACTCAAGGCACTCCGGTGGTTTCTTGGCCAGTTCCGTGTTGAGGCGTATGCTGCGCGCGCGGTGGTTGCAGCTTCCCCATTTGGTCTTCATGCGCTGCACAAAGAACCGCTCTACCTTCACGCCCATCAGCGGCTCCCACTTGGCGATCAAGAGCGGCACGGCTTGCTTGAGCTGCTCGCGATACCATTCCTCAACGACGGCCTGTTTCTTCGCTTCGTCGGCCCCTGAACGCGCCCGCAGAAGCATCTGGCTGTGTGTCAATTCGACGGACGGCGCTCCGTTGGCCTCGATCACCTTGAGCAGGTAGCGTTTGCCCCAAACGTAATGGCTTTCACGGTCCAGGTACTCGCGCGGGGTCTCGCGTTCCTGTTCCTGGAGTTTCTTCTGCTGCTGTTTGATCCAGCCCAACTTGGAAATGGCAAAGACGCGGATGGTATCGAGGCTCATCCACGACGGGGCTGAAATGCGCACCCTGCCGGTCGGAGGGTAAACGCTCAGGTGGATGTTCTCGATGTCCTTGAGGACTACATCCGCCACAATATCGCCGAGCTCGATCTGCGTGACCATCAGTATTCCCTCTGTGCTTGGATGATGGGGAAGATGCGCTCTACCTCATCCCTAGCATGCAAGATATCGTACAAGGCTTGCTTGATCACCTGCTCGCGCGGTTGGACGCCGCGCCAATCATCGTGCCGCACCTGCTTGACTCTTTCATCAATCCGCAGCGCCAGCGCTTCATCCTGACTCAAGTTGTTGTAGAGGGCGCGCTTCCCCGGCGTGTCTAGTGTTTCCGGCGTTCCTTGCGCTTGGCCCGCCTGCACCTGCTTGGCCAGTTCGGCGATCCGTTTCAGGTATTCCTCATACTCGATGGCTTTCGCCTTGCGGGCGGCGATGATCTCGTCCAGCAGGGCCGACATCTTTTCGTAGTAAGCCGGATCGTTCAGATGCTCCTTGATGATCTTGCTGCGGACGTTGTTCTCGATGGTCTCTGCCACGGCGTTGCTGTTGCCCCTCAGTTCGCCGAGCCGGGTGGCGATGGCGTCGGCAATGCCGGTGTTGACGATAAGGTCCAGCAGCGACATTTTGTCGAAGGGTGAAATGATCCGCGGCTCATCGGCCTGGATGTAGGTGTCTATGAGGTGCCGCATGTCGGCCTCGTATGTTTTCAGGTCGAGGCTTTCACCGCTGGCGTTGCGGATAATGCCGCGCAGGTTCAGGTAACGGTCGAGTTGCTGCCTGATGCGGGTGATGCGAGAGTCGGTGTATCCGGCGGCCTCCAGTTCGTCCGCGATGTTGGCGTAGGCGCGCAGCAGTGAGGCGGTTGCCTTGTAGAGGGCGACCCGCTGTGGTTCCCGTTCCTGCAGGTCGGTGGGAGTCTCGGTGTTGCCGCAGAAGTAGTGAATGTGTTCCAACTCGCCGCAGGGCGGGTCCACCGGCTCACACAGCAAGTGGAGGGTTTCCAGTGCATCGTCGAGCCGTTCCCTGCCTTTCTTGAGGCGATCCTGAACCAGGACCTGTGGATCAGCGCCGCCCGCGCTGTAATCCAGCTCGGAGGTGTAGACGGCGATGGCATTCTCGACCTTGCGGAAGAGGTCCTTGTAGTCCACGATGTAGCCGAAATCCTTGTCGTCGCTGTCCAGCCGGTTGGTGCGGCAGATGGCCTGGAAGAGACCGTGATCCTGCATGGACTTGTCAATGTAGAGGTAGGTGCAGGGGGGCGCGTCGAAGCCGACGAGCAGCTTGTCCACTACGATGAGCAGCCTCATGTTCGCTGGCTGCTTGATGAACAGCTGCTTGGCCTCATCCTCGTAGGTCTCGGTCTTGGTCTTGCCTGGCTTGGCTTGGACGTGTCGAAGCAGTTCGGTGTAGGTGTGGTAGATGAACTCTTTGTCGGTGTCGGTGTCGGCGCCGGTGTCCTCCAATGTGATGTCTCTGGCATGCGGGTCGTAGGAGGTGACCAGCGCGCACCTGCCCCTGAACGGGGTCTGCTGGAACAGGCTAAAGTACTTGCACGCCTCGTAGATGCTTGAGGCGACGAGCATAGCGTTGCCCCGTTCGCTGGAAAGGCGCGGCTTGACGCTAAAGTCAAAGATGATGTCGCTGACCACCCGTTCCACGCGCGAGCGGGAGCTGAGCACCTTTTGCATGGTGCCCCAGTGCTTCTTCAGCTCGTCCTTCTGCCAGTCATTGAGTCCTTTGGTCTTGGCTTCGAACCAGGCATCAACCTTGTCTTGTGAGCTAAGGCGTTGGTCAATATCTCGCGCCTCATAGATGAGGTCGAGCACCACCTTGTCTTCCACCGCCTCGTTGAACTTGTAGGTGTGGATGTAGCCACCAAAGACTTCCAGGCTGGTCTGGGCGTCCTTCTTGAGCAGCGGCGTGCCGGTGAAGCCGATGAAGACGGCGTCGGGCATGATTGCCTTCATGGCCCGGTGCAGCTTGCCGCTCTGGGTGCGGTGGCACTCGTCCACAAAGACGAAAATGTCCCCCACCGCCTGGCTGGGCTGGGACTCGAGATCCTTGATGAACACGTCAAAGTCGTCCACGTCGCGCTTGCCGAACTTGTGGACGAGCGAACATAAGAGGCGCGGCTTGGCCTGAGCGAGCTGGCACATCAGGTCGTGGCCACTGCTGGTGCGGTAGATGGCCTCGCCCGCCTCGGTAAAGACCCCGTGGATCTGTTTGTCCAGCTCATCGCGGTCGGTGATGACAGCCACGCGGGCGTGGGGGTTGTTCTCCAAGATCCACTTGGCCAGCAGCACCATGATGATGCTCTTGCCGCTGCCCTGGGCGTGCCAGATGATGCCGCCTTTGTGTTGGCGCACATGCTCCTGCGCTGCCCTGACACCGAAATATTGGTGCACCCGCGGCACCTTCTTCACGCCGCCATCGAACAGGACAAAGTCGTGCATCAGCTCGATCAGCCGATCCTTGCGGCACATCTTGAGCAGATACTTGTCCAGCTTGAAGCGGGTGTCGTCTTGCTCGTCCTCCTTCCACTGTAGGAAGTACTTTTCTGGCGTGCCAATGGTGCCGTAGCGCAGTCCTTCAGAGTCGTTGCCGGCAAAGATGAGCTGCACAGTGGGAAAGAACCATTCGTTGAACTCGGGCCGCTGGTTCGAGATGTTCTGGCGGATGCCGTCGCCAATGGATACGGCGCTGCGTTTCAGTTCCAGCACGCCGGCGGCGATGCCATTGACGTAGAGCACGATGTCGGGCCGCCGCTCGTGGTCGCCGCGCAGGGTGACTTCCTCAGCGATGGCGAAGCCGTTCTGCTCCGGCTCCTGCCAGTTGATGAGGTGGACGGTTTCCGTGACCCTGCCCGCCTCGATCTTGACCGGGACGCCGTAGCGCAGCAGGCCGTAGACGGCCTGGTTGTTGCCGTAGAGACCGCGGCTGTGGTTGTCCGCCTCGGCGCGCAGTTTGTAGAGGGCGGCGCCGATCTGCGCCGGCGTGTAGCCGTTCTTCTTCAGCCAGCCGGTGAGCAGCCCTTCCTCGATGTTGCTGTTGCCGTCGCGGTAGGTCCAGTCGTCGAGGTAGCGGTATTTCAGCTCATGGCGGAATAGAGCAATGACGCGCTGTTGCGTGGCGCGTTCGGGTTTGCCGATGTCACTCATCTCAGGCCCTCACAAGCTTGAAGCTGATCTGATAGCGATAGAATGAGATTGACGGCACCGCCGCGAGTGCCCAGCGCAGTCTCTGATCGGGCTCCAGGGCGATGATGGCTCCCTCTACCGTCTGATCGTCTTCGGCGATCTGCTCTTTGACGTAGCCCATATACCGAAGCACCTGGCCGACCACGACATCGGATGCACGGCCTCGTTTCAGTTCCACCACGAGCAACCGCTTGCGGTCTTTGCTGATGGCCAGGACGTCAATGGGACCGGCGTCGGTTTCGTATTGCTGGCCGGCAAGCTCGCCGTCCTCTTCGTAGATCGAGAACTCGCGGCTAAGCTCGGTCTGGTTCCAGTTGGCAACCAGAAACGCTTCGAGGTGCTGTTCCATGGCAAACGCCACAGGGTCTTCGACAGTCGGGTCAGAGGCAACGATAGCAGGCGGCGGGGGCACATCGCCGATGAGACGCTCGATTTCGTCCCGATAGGTAGAGATATTGCTGACGGTTCCGATCGAGCCAGTGGAGCGCTGCAGGGCCTCGCTCATGGCGGAGCGCGAGATCTGGACGTCGAGCCAGTGCACGTTCCGGCGGTGTGGCAGTATCTTGCCGGGGGCGTAATAGTAATCGCTCAGAACCTCGCCGACCCGGTAGGAGCCGGCGCCATCAGGACACAGGACAATGTCGCCCTTCTTGATGCCCTTCGAGACGGTCCACAGCGCACCGCAGGCAAGCCCCGCGCCGATCTTGGTCTTGTCGGGGTGCTTGGCCAGGAAGATGGGGATGAATTGCCTGTTGAAATCCCGCCATTCTTCGGGGAGCTTGTGGGTCAGGTCTTCATGGATGCCAAAGTCGGCGCCAATGAAGCCGCCGGCAAAGCATTCAGCGGCGTGGACGCTCTTGCGCCCGAGCATCACACGATGGTAGCTTTTCATACCAGTCGAACCCTCCCGGTGAGCAGTTCCTGCATCATGCCCTGCTTGATCTGGCGGGCTTTGGCCAGCCTGTCCTCCAACGCGGCGATCTCGGTATCCATGTCGCTCAGGATGGCGGCGATGGCGGTTTGTTCTGCTTCATTTCTTGGGCTATTGAACCAAGAATTGACAAGATTTTCCTTTTTGATGTATGGAATTGATGTACCAATTTTCCTTAGTCCCAGAGAATCTGCAAGGTATGTGTTTAGTTGCTGCCACAGGTAATTGACGTTCGTAGCAAAATCAAAAAGAACATAGGTCCTTTGATAGGCTTCAAACTTACCCTTGTAATAGTGTAGATTACCAACATCACCATTACCGGCAATCATAATTGCTTCCATATCAAATGAGTATGAATCACTATATGTGTGTGTGCGTGAACATGTAAAAAAGGGGAACTGACCGTCTGGATTTCCTTCATTTACATCCTTTTTGCCCGTGGTTATTCGACAAACATCCCCCAACCGCTTCACCTCCCACTCCCCATCGAACCCCGGCAGGCGCTTCTTGCCGGTGAGCAATTCCTGCATGGCGCCTTGTTTGATCTGGCGTTTTTTGGCGATGAGTTGCTCCAGGGATTCGATGAGGGCATCCGCATCGCTCAAGGCTTCGGCGATAGCTTCTTGTTCGGCTTTCGGTGGGAGGAGAACGACCTCCTCGTGCAAATCATTTCGATTTACTCCTGGAACGCCACTTTTTCCACTATGGGTTTGAAAGTCAATTGTTCGAAGCAGATACGAGACAAATAGAGGATCATTTCCATGGAAGTCGCGCACGAATAAGGTTGTGTTTAACGGCCAGAAATCACTCGCAACGTAAAACACTTCGCCAATGGTGCCATAGCGACCAGTTACTACACCTGGGCCCGAGACCATAGCTTTATTGTGGGTTCCGCCAATGCCAGAAGAAGTTACAATCAGGACCTCGCCCGGCCTACGCAATTGACTTGGCAGATCGTACCCACGCTGAAGAGTGACAACCTTTCCAAGCGGCAGGGTCATCCAATCCTGGCTCACCATGCGTACCCCATCCTTTCCAGGTGGTGGTTCACCTTCGCCTCCAGCCCAACCACGCGGTCGGTCATCTGCGGCAGCGGGGTCTCATACCGTTCGGCCAGTTCCTTCACGCGTTGAGTCAGGGCCTGGCTGATGCGGTCCATCTCGCCGTGGATGGCGGCCTCCAGCGCGGCGAGCCATTTGTCGTCCACGACGAGCGTTTTGACCTCATCCTCGGTGAGTTTGGGGTAATGGGCGTGGGCTTTGGCATCCAGGTGGGCCTCGGCGACCTTTAGCTTCTTCTTTAGCTCAGCCTCCTGGTTGCTCAATTCTAGCCACTCGTCAAGCGCGGCGGCTTCTGCTCTGGACTCTTCGTCATCTGTGGCGAAAAGTCCGCCGATCTCCTTCAGGCGGGCGGTGACATTGGCCTTGTTGATTTTTCCAAGTTCGGAGAAGGCTCCCTCTTCGCCGCCATGTTCCTCCTCCAGCTCAGTGATGTGGGCGGTGACACTTTCTAGTTCTGCCTCCAGTTGGCTGATGGCTGCCTGCTCTTGGGCAAAGTAACGGGCGACGATAAGCGCCTTGGGTGCCAGGTCGCAGGTCCAACCTTTGTCCTTCTCCTTGCCGTTTTTGCCCGTCTCTATGATGCGATAGGTCTCGGCCTTCCAGCCGTTAGCGGCGATGAGGTAACAGTCGTCCTGCATCGTCTCGGCCCAATAGTCCATCAGGTGCTGGTAGACATCGTATTTGTCAATGAGCGGCCTGTCGGCGTAGTGGGCGAGCAGATCGTGGGCGAGGGTGGCGATGATGGCCTTGGGGCGACAGTCAACTTGGAGGGCCTTGAGCGTGACGGCGTTCCTCTGCCGCCACGCGGCAAAGTGAGCGCTCATCTGCTCGGTGAAAGCGACGAACTGGGGGTGGACGTAGATGGTGGACTTGACGGCCGCCTTGTCCACAGCCAGGTCGAGGTAGCCGGGGCGGTCGGCTTTGAACAGGGCCTGGCGGAGTTGCGGGAAGGCGTGCCAGTAACGGTCGAGGGCGTCCACGTCGGCGCTGGGGATGCCGCCGCGCAGGTGGCCTTCAATATCCTGAATGTCCTCCGGCTCCTGGCTATCTATGTAGCGTGGCAGGTTGAGGTTGAACTGGTTCTTCTCAATCTCCTCCAGGCTCACCATGCGGGAGTAGCCGGGGATCTCAATCTGGCGGGTGAAGACGTCCACGATCTTGTGGATGTCCTGAGCGCGCAGGCGGTTCTTGGGGCCATCCTTCATGTAGCCGCGGCTGGCGTCAATCATGAAGATGCCGCGGCCGCTGGCGGCGCGGGCGTGGGCGTTCTCTTTATCAAGGGCGACGATGCAGGCGGGGATGCCGGTGCCGTAGAAAAGATTGGGGGGGAGGCCGATGATGCCCTTGATGTAGCCCTTGAGGACGAGGGCGCGGCGAATGTCGGCCTCGGCGTTCCCGCGGAACAGGACACCGTGCGGGAGAATGCACGCGCCCTTGCCGGTGCTTTTGAGGGAGCGGACGATGTGCAACAGGTAGGCATAGTCGCCCTGCCTGGCGGGCGGCACGCCGAAGGGCTTGAAGCGCTCGTAGGGATCTTTGAGCGGCTCAAGGCCGGTGCTCCAGCGCTTGTCGCTGAAGGGCGGATTGGCGACCACGTAGTCGAAGGTCTTGAGGGTGTCGCCGTCCTTGAACTTGGGATCGGTGAGGGTATTGCCCTGCATGATCATGGCAGTGGGGTTGTTGTGCAGGATCATGTTCATGCGCGCGAGGCCGGCAGTGGTGGCGTCTTTTTCCTGCCCGTAAAGGGTGACGTCAGTGGGGGCTTCATCGGCTACCTTCAACAGCAGCGAGGCGGAGCCGACGGTGGGATCGTAGACGGTGGTGGCGCTGGTGGTGTTGGCGTCACGGATGCCGAGGATTTGGGCAATGACTCGGCTAACTTCGGCGGGGGTGTAGAACTGGCCCTTGCTCTTGCCACTCTCGGTGGCAAAGTGGCGCATCAGATATTCGTAGGCGTCGCCCAGGATGTCGTCGCCTTCGGCGCGGTTCTTCGAGAAATCGAGGGCCGGGTTCTCAAAGATGGAGATAAGGTTGGTGAGCCGCTCGACTTTTTCCTTGCCATCCCCGAGCTTAACAGGGTCGTTGAAGTCGGGAAAATCGGACTGAGAGAGTTGCTTGTTGGCATTGACTAGCGGCGCGATGATCTTTTTATTTATCTGGTCGCCGATGTCGGGCTTGCCTTTGAGGTCGACCATGTCGGCGAAGGTGGCGCCCGTGGGGATATCGATGGGAGGGTAGTCAGTACCAGCGTATTTGTCGCTGATGTACTTGATGAAGAGCAGAACTAGGACATAGTCCTTGTATTGGCTGGCGTCCATCCCGCCGCGCAGTTCGTCGCAGCTTTGCCATAGGGAGGAGTAGAGTTCGGACTTTTTTAGCGCCATGCGTTTGTCTCGTACTGTTTGTGTGTGTGCAATTGGGCCATCAGAAGAACACAGCCCGCCTCGGCCTTGACGGCGAGCGGGCTGTATGCTATCATGTCCTTACCAGGGTGCTTCCGCCGTCCTGGTCATTGCCTCGGGCTAGGCAAAGCCGCGAGGCTTCGTTGTTGTATTGCGCTCCCAGTATAGTGCAAGCTTGCGCAGAAGTCAAACAAGAATATCGGCCTGAGTGACAAGGCGGGCGGTTTAGGGATCACACACGCCACAGGGAGCGTAGCCGTAGTTGACCGCCGCTTCGCGACTGGCAAAGCAAATCCGATTCCCTGGGTCTATTTTCTCAGCATGGCGGCACCAGATGTAGTGGAATTTGTCGCTCTCCGCGCTTCCAACGTAAGCTGCGCCCTCCACACTGCTGGGGCAGCGCCATACTCCAGGGGCCAGGTAATCGCCTGCTGGAGGGGCTGGGGGTGCCGTAGGCTGCGGCACTTCAGTGGGTGGGACTGGAGTATCGGCCGGCGCAGGGGGTTGGGTAGGTTGCGGCGGCGCCGCAGTGGCTAGATCGCCACACACAATCTGCACAGTCACCTTGGAAAAGCAGTTGTCCCCCTGACAGACAGACCAGGCAGCACTGTAGTTCCCAACGGTGGCTGGGGCGATCATCTCTACGGAGATGTCTGCCTCGGCACCGGCAGCAGTGGGTGGGATTGAAACGGAGGAGGGGGCTTGCATCTGTTCGCCGCTGGCAAAGGCCAGTCGGATGTTTTCCCAGTCACAAGTGCCATTATTTTGGATGCGCCAGGTCTTGACGAAAGCAGCGCCGGGATCAAGTCGGGTGCGATCGGGAATGGTGACGTCGGCAACGTAAGCGGCAGACCACGTGCAGGCAATCGGTGCAGGTGTGGGAGAAGGGGATGGGCGCGGCGTAGAAGTTCGCGCAGGCGTGGGTGTGCGGGTTGAGGTGGGCGTAGGCTGAGGTGTGTAGGTTGGCCTCGAAGTATTGGTAGGAGCAAGGGTGTAGGTGGGCAGAGCACCAGCCCCACGCAAGCTCGCGTGCATTCCCCCATAGGTGATACCACAGCAGGAGGCAGCAAGTGTCAGCAGGCCCAGGCCCCCTAGCAACGACACCGTAATGCTTTTTCCCCGAATGGGCAGAGTAAACCTCTGGTGGTTAAGCCAGCGCAGAACAGAGGCAATTGCATTGACAATCGCCCCGATGGCAGCCCCCAAGACAGCAAATAGGGCTCCACAGCCACTACGCCGTTGGCGTGACGTGCTTCTGCTCATCATTCCTCCTTTTTGTCGGTACAGATTTGCTTCAGGACGGCAAAGCGCCACTTTGCGCAGGAATCGAACGCTCAGGTCAACTGTAGTTATCCCCAAAAGCCTGCGGCTCTGGCGATCAGCTTGGCATATTCCCAGTAGATGAGCTGGCGAACTGTGGTGACATACTTCGGAGGCATCCCTTCACCTCCCATAGTGGTGCTGGCCCTACCCTCCCGTGACCGCAACAACTTGGCGCATGGGCAGGGCAAGTCCCCTGACAGGCCTGGCTGTGGCTAACGTGGTGTCGTTGAAACAAAACACCCGCCGTACCTTGGCGATGGGCAGGTGTTGTAGTACGATGTCTGCTGCTAAGGCGACCTCCACTGCCTTGGCTGTTACCTGGGTGTAACAGCACCACCCTGGTTAACACAGATGCTATGTCAGTTGACGCTTGTCTACAGAGTTACATTGTTATTGTGGCACACTTGGGTTTACTTGGCGTCAAAGGAAAGTGAAGGATTTACTGGAATCTACTGCCCGCCCCCGGGAGGCCACCGCTACACGCTGGCACTGGTATCGAAACCTTGCATCGTGCCAACCGCGCGGATCGGGACAAGCAGATCAGTAGCAGTACATATCAATCAGCGTCCCTGCGCTATCCCACAGATAGGCACAGTCGCCGCTGTTGTTCCAGATGGCCGAACTGCTGCCGTAACTGAAGCCGCACGATTCCGAGTGGTTCTCGTTCGTGTAAACCCGGCAGACCTGGCCTGGTTCCATCACCTGATCGGGGAAGGTGAACACGTGGTTGGCTTCATCGTGCAGCGTCCAGCCGCTCAATCGAATGGCGACGGTGTCATCGTTCCGAATCTCCACGTACTCATCAGGCTCCGCAGGGTCTTGTACGCCGTCGTAGAGGATGGACGTGATGACAATATTCCCCGTAGTATCTGGAGGCGGAATTGGGGTCGTACCATGTGTAGGCGTGGGCTCCGATGGTACAGCCTGCGCCACCAACGGAAGGAACGCGACGAAGCACGCACCGACATTGTAGGTCTGGCCATTGGTAGTTACCGTGATTGTGCAGTTCTGGTCAGTGCGCAGCACCCGCGCACCGGCGGCCGTAAGCCTGTCCAACGTCTCCTGGGCTGGGTGTCCGTAGGTGTTATCAGCGCCCACGGAGATGATCGCCAGTTCAGCCCCTACCGCGTCGAGGAAGGGGGTGCTCGAACTGTACCGGCTGCCGTGATGCGCGACTTTCAGTACATCCGCTGCTACTGGCATTCCCAGCCCCAGAATGGTCTGCTCGGTGTCGCTGCTAATGTCACCAGGAAAGAGGAACCCCACATCACCGTAGACGGCCAGGATGACCACGGAGTCCTCGTTCTGTTCCCCTGTTGGCGGGTTCTGGGGGTTGAGCACGGAGGCGTTGACTAGCCCCCAGGTGGGGGCCTGTCCAACCTGCGCGGGCGTCGGGGTCAGCCCCCGTTTCATCGTCTCCGTGAGGAATTGCTGGTAGGTCAGGCTCGTGTGGTGCTGGCCGTTGTAGAGCACCGCGTCCACGGGGATGGCCGAGCGCAGCACGTCAATCAGCCCACCCACATGGTCGCTGTCGCCGTGACTCAGGATCACCACCTCGATGTCGTCTATGCCTTGCTGCTGGAGATAGGCCACGACGGTGGGGCCGGCGGATCGGGGGCCGCCGTCTATGAGGATGTCGGTCCCGTCCGAGCCGTGCAGCCAGATGCTGTCACCCTGACCGACGTCAATGAAGGCAACCTGGAGGAAATCGCTCCGCTGGCCGTGGGCCAGCGAACTCAAAAGCAGCAATGAGAGGACCAATATCAGGGCGACGGTGATGAGGACCATGCTTCTTCTCGGCCGTAGGCTACCCATACCTTTGCCCCCTGGAGTATCACACCTGCAAAAGCGACTCCGCCGCACCGCTTGATGGTGGACGGGCTGTATGGTCTTTCTGTACCTACCTCCTGGGTGTTAACTGCGGCGCGCTGCTGTGGACAAACCTCCATCTCCCAAACAAAACGCCCACCACGCCTCGACGGCGGGTGGGCTACGTGGGACTTTGATATTTGCCGTCAATGCTCATGCTGCATTGACGCCTTCGTTGATCGCGCGTTCATATTATAGCGCAGTTCTGCGCGAAAGTCAATTACCCAATTCGCCAGGTGGCTAGGTGACGGAACTCACCTGCCCTGCCGACCGACCCTGGAAGAGCCCTGGCCCCCTTCTCCACTCGCAAATGCAAAGCCCCCGGCTCATCACCGGGGGCTTGCTGGCTGGAGGACTTGGCACGGTCACAGGTCCACTGCGGTAAACGGGTCTCGCGCCTTGTTCATGACTCGATGGACCAGCGGGGTCCCACCACCCACGATCTGGTCTTGTCCTCCACATGCGTGTGTCGGGCGGAGTGCTATATGGGCAACCCAGGAATGATGCGACCTTTCACCCGTTGCTTATAGTCCAGGTAGCGCTGTCCCAGTGCGCGTTCCAGGCTCGTCTCCTCAACAAGAACGAGAGCGAGAAAGGCAACCCACCATATCGGAACCAGCGCGATACCGATGACTGAACGGAACATCACGGCGAATCCGAGCGAGAACAAAACATCAGCGAGGTAGATGGGATTCCTGACAATACTATAGATACCGTTTGTCTTGAGAACCGTTTTGTTATCGGGTGCCGTCCGCCAGTCAATAGACAAAGCGGGAACACCAAACACCAGTGCGACGGCGAGAATTATCCCGCCGATAACCCAGTTCCATCCCCCTATCTCAAAACGTGGCTGGAGGCAAAAAGGCAAGACGAGGATGATACGGGAAGAATCGCAAATCATAATGGTGATGAATCCCAGGAGGGCGTTTTGGCCCGGCTTTATTCCGCTAACCAGGGCCATACCCACAACAAGTCCAAACATGCCAACAAAAGCCCAGAAGAAAGGATTTGTGAGAATGAACACAAGACACCTCCTGACAGATAGACACTCCCGCTGAGATGAAGGACTCAGCCATACAGTCTTCTGAACACCCGGCATATGGCCAGGCTTACCCACAGTTTCATCTCTCGTGCCTTCGCCGTCTCTTTTTCCTCCACCTGTGGCCTGGCGTACGACACCTTCCACAGCCCGCCTTCTTCTTGATGATCACTCAACCAATCTAGCGCTTGCTTGGCTTGTTCATCATCTCTCGACAGTCCAATCCGCGAAACAGAATCCAGTGCCGCTACCAGGTTGTTCCACCAGAAAGGGTACTCAAATCTGACCCAGTAGCCCGCCGCTTGATAAGACGTATACGAGTCCGGCTGGAAGAACCTGGATTTCAGCAAATGCGCGGCGGCCCTGGCCGCTTCGGAGCCCCGGTAGCCCGGATGCACGGCGAAGGCGCGCAAGACCATGCCCGTACAGTTGTGCGAGAATGGCTTGGCACGGTCGGGCTCGACCGGTTCCGCATACTGGCTCGTCAGGCGATACTGGGTCGCCCGGTCGAACTTGTGGGTGAGGATGGGGACCGTCCAACCCCGGTCAGACTGTCGCATCGCCAGCAGCCACTGGAATCCCCTGTCTATCCGTGGATCATCTTCATAGCCTGCCTGGATGAGGAGCGCCATGATCGCGCCGGTATAGTAGGTCGCATATTGATTGGCCAGCATGCCCCGGATGTCGCCTTCCTCCGTCTGGCAGGAGAAAAGAAACTCGGCTGCCTGCCGTGCCTGGGGATGCTCGCGTGTGAAGCCGTACTGCTCGACCAGGAACCTGAACTGGCGCCACGTCTCGATCAGCGCATAATTGATGGCCGGATGTTTCTTCTCGCCGGCCCGCGGCCAGGACCCATCGGCCAGTTGCTTCTTGAGGATTTTCTGCGCTCCCGGCAACTGCCACAAGCGCTGAACTGGGCCAACGTCCTTCCCCAACAGATCGCGCCGCACAAAGTACACGAGCGCCTCGTTTCCCGAAGATAGTAGGGGCGGCAAGGGGTCGAACCTGAGTTGCTTGCGCCAGTCGTTCACCGCTTACCCTCTCCACTTTCGGTCATATCTTCGCAAGCAGCAGTACTGCTCGATCAACCCTCTTTTGCTAGAGTGTCAGGTGGCTGTCTTCTGGACGAGCGGCAGGTAGATGAACCAATCAGGTATGGAGCATGTACCAATCACAATGTCTGCTTCGGAAGTAGCACCGCTGCCTGGATATAATTGCGAACTACCGAAACTTCCATCGGCCTCGGCATCCAGATACTCCAGCCTGAATCCAACCACGTCACCTGGATGAAGGCAAAAATCCAGGATATCACCGCTGCACAACGGATGTCTTAGCTCGAAATGATTCAGGTTGCCCACCCTGCTGGCGGCGCCGACACCATCAGAAGTACCGCCACCGTTCACGTCGGCGTCACTGGATGAGGAAACTAGAATAAAGTCGTCCTGAAATTGAGGGGGTCCAGCAGCGATATCGAGAACGTCGTCCTTCAGCGCAAATAGAGAGCCGCTATGGTCGTTATCGAAGTCAATG
>Ga0307378_10004397_pt1 | contig 20126 bp, 15 predicted proteins | sample UN1MG_FD_202238 | JGI IMG/M metagenome (GOLD analysis project Ga0307378, IMG submission 202238) | Soil microbial communities from Risofladan, Vaasa, Finland - UN-1 | ecosystem: Environmental > Terrestrial > Soil > Coastal area > Acid sulfate soil | place: Finland: Risofladan, Vaasa | collected... | reverse complement strand
GCGCAAGTTTAAAATAGGTAATATGCAAAAAAAAGTTTTGGGTAATTCTCCCCCCATAAATCACACCTCAATCCTTGTGCCGAACAGGATTGGGACAGTCACCTATTAAAATTTAGGTAAAACGGTCTTATCAAAACACTCACACACAAAAGCACAACTGTTAGAAAAGAAACTCGCGTATATCCTTACTTCCAATTTTTTCGCCCGCTCCAGGTTGCCGTTTCACATTATACCCGTCCTAATCCAGCGGCACAAATCTAACCGTCCATTATCTTCCTATCATACCAAGTTCCGGCGATTTAAATCTATTGTGGTAAATACGTAATTTCCTTTAGAAGTCGCTATCAGCGCACAAATTTCGCTCTCTATTAATACAGGCGTTTGTGGAATAGAAAATGTAGATATAAAATTTAAAGTTCAAATCTCAAAATGGCCCCGCCACAGGTGCAAAATTACAGTGTAAAAATCAAAGTGTTTTGAGATGGCCTTATAAAGGAAAATTTGGGGTAAAGATGGGGAATTTGCTTGCATTTTGGCCGGAATTCAGTATAATGTGCTAAAATCACAATAGTTCATCGTTCATAGATAACAGACATCAGATTTCAGACAAAATACAATGGCTATCATCTCACAAAATGCTGTCAAACAACGTCTTTTTTTGCCAGAATTGCTCAAAAAAATGGAGAAATAGTGTGTAAAATTGAGACTAATTTGAAAAAACAAAGCCAATCTCCGGGCTTTGGCCGGAAATCCGAAGCACGAAGCCCGAAATCCTCCACAGGATCCCTAACGGGGGAAACAATATCAAATGTTCAAAATCCTGAATTTTCAAGACAAAACCACAACCAAAACGCGCGAAAATACGCCGAATGGCGCAGAAAGCACGACAAAATGAGGCAAAATAGTAAGTAAAATTCGCACTAATTTGAAAAAACAAAGCCAATCTGCCGGGGGCTGAAATTAATGCAATCTCAATATTTACAAGGGATTATGAAGATTTTTATGATTTCAGATCCAAAAAAAAACAAAGCCAAAACAAAGCCAATCTCCAGCCTTTGGCCGGAAACTCGAAGCACTCCGTAAGGAGTCCCTGGGACGAAGCACGAAATCTTAAACAACAACATTTTTCAGGATACGATTTGAAAAAACAAAGCCAATTTTCGAACAGGCAAAATGACGTTAAGTCATTACAGACAAAGACTTATGGAGATTTTTGCGGATTAAGATGACGAAAAATCAAAGCCAATTCAAAGTCAATTTGCCGGGGTTCGGCCGGAAATCGTCGTAAATGAGGCTAAGCGTCGTTGTTGACAAGGATTAGGAAAAACTACCGATCATTTTTTATGGATTCAAAGATTTTTACCGTGTTTTTACCTGCCTGCTTGGCTATATAAAGTGCCTGATCGGACCGGCTTGTCATATCTTCGGGGGTACTGTCAGCATCATACTGCCCAAGGCCCACACTAATAGACTGAGGTATCTGCTCCTTGTTCCAGATTGTCGGAGAATTAGCGACCGCATCAACCATACGCTGGGCAACGACAAATGCGTCATCGAGCAAGGTATTGAGTAAAATGACCGCAAATTCATCGCCGCCGTATCGCGCTGCTGTATCGATTTGCCGGATGCAGCCCTTTATTCTCTTGCTGATTTCCCTGATGGCTTTGTCGCCTGCCCGGTGGCCATAAGCATCATTTATATTCTTGAGATTGTCAATATCCACCATAATCAGTGAGATTCGCCCCCCGTATCGGCGGGACCGCCATAGTTCCTTTTCCAGTATTTCGTAGAATGTTTTGTGATTCACAAGGCCGGTCAGTCCGTCTGTTGTGGCCTGGCGCTGTATCTTCTCGAACAGCTTTATGTTGCCGATTGAAGCGCCTACCAACTGGCTAAACAGCTCTATCAAAGCAATGTCTCCGGATTCAAAGTGTTCGCCATCCATCTTATCCGCCAAATTGAGAACGCCAACAACTCTGTCCTGGCAAATAAGAGGCACAATAGCGCAATTGTTAGTCCTATAGTTTTTGGAAAAGGATCGTTGCGACTTCCTGATTATTGGTTTTTTATGGGTATCTATATCCCCCACCAATATAAGTTCTTTGCTTCTCACGGCCATAACCATAAGGGGTATCGGAGTTTGATTTAGTGAGACTATTTTGTTTATAAGAAAAGGGTGATTATGCTTGTGCAAGTGCAAAATATTATTCGTTTCATCAAGAATATACAGTGAAGCAAACCTAACATGAACTAACTTCGGGATGCTTTGAACACAAATATCAGCTATTCGTTCGATATCAAGGCAGTTAATTTGCCGAGCCAAAGGAGTTACCTGTTCAAGCAGGGAAACACTGCTATCAGGATTATTAACGACACCTGCGGTACTTCTATCGGTCCGACTCATACTTCAAAAGCAATAAGATTTTGCCCCTCTGAAACAATTTAAGATGGTACTGTTAGTTTACTTATCCTTGTATCGGATATTTTAGCGAAGGTATTTGGGAAAAAAGCTTTGGTTTTTGAGGCGAGGACAACTGCCAAATAACTAAAAGAAACAAAAAAAAGGCAACTTTTCAAAAAAAATGGTTGACATCATAAAAAATGTATTTTACATTTTGTAAAATATATAATATCTTTATCCTACACAACAATGTATAAATATTGAAGGATTGACTTAAATCGCTAAACCGGAAGCAGAGTAAATTTTGAGCCAGAGTCCATAAAAAAACTGTCCCAGAATATGATTTACTTATTTCGCCAGCAACCAGCTATGTCATACACAATCAACGATGGGACCAAGCAAATTAAGGTTTTGAAAAATAGTTTCAACAATGCAACAAGAACTTAAGAATGAGACTTTGAAAATACCTGCCAAGCTTTATCGAATCGGTGAGTTAGTCAACTGTACTCCCTTTTCAAGACAGACGATTCACAATTACACGATAATGGGCCTTATTCGTGAAGCACAATGGACCGATGGCGGTCATCGATTGTATGACGAGTCAGTATTTGAAAGATTATCAGAAATTATCAAGCTTAGGAAAACGAAAACTCTATCGGAAATCAGAGAAATCCTGCACAAAAAGAAGTATGGAGTACACAATCCGGATAAATAACTAAAAAGGGATTGATTTGTTCCCAACGTAAAAGGTAAGAGCAGAAACGGCTTGCACCTATCATTTTGCTTTTACCTTGCCAAAGAGGTTGATGAAGGGAACGAAAGGATCAAGGATGAATAACTCAGTTTCACCTTTCACAATTTGCCTTTTCCACCTTCTGTTACTTTTTAAACTTTAGCCTAAAAACATATTTTGAAGGTCGATTATGAGAGAACGAAACACCAATAGGAAGGATTATGTATGAATCTGACACCACTGTTAACGGATAATATTACTGAAATATTAATTAAAATAGTCAAATTCACACAGACTCGCCAAGAAATTCTTACCCAAAACATAATCAACGTTCACAATCCCGGATTCGTTCCGAAAGAGTTGGAGGTGGATGAGTTTTCCGACCTGCTTAACATTGCAATCGAAGAGCACATTCGAAATCAGAGACTTATCCTGTGTGACACGAAAAATATCAAATTCGGTATAAGAGGAAGCTTTGAAGTTAAACCTATCGTCGATGAATATAGCAAGAAGCTTCATAAAGAAAATCGAGATGAATATCTGGATTTTCAGATAAACAAACTCTGGAAAAATTCGCTCAACCAAAAGATCGCGGCAGAATTGCTTAGGCAAAAGCAAGGTATTATTCCAACTTATCATTGACTACTGATTATTTCGTTCAATACGTTAAAAAAACAGATGGGCAACAAAAGACTACACATACAACAAATAGTGGGAAACTATAAACGTCCAACAAATGTTATATCAACAACCTGCGGTAAATGGGCAGTTGATAAACTCAATATAGCAGCAAATCTTGCATTTTTCCCGGCTGTATCTCGCAATAAAGTTCTGGTTATCGGAAGCAGGTTCGCCAGCCGAATCAGTCTAATTTCACGAGACGAGGATTTTTAAAGGACGTTGTTGGCTATTTCTTAAGTTATCGGCCAAAAAGCCGATAAAGAATTGAGACGGATACTATGCTGAACCGCATAACGGGCCTTACAGAAGAAAAAGAAAAACGGATTTGTTTGTTGAATGCAAGCAACCAAGGTTCCGTAAAATCTGTTGGAATTATAGAACCTGGGTTTACGCAAGGCGGAACCCTTTTCATGGAGGAATCCTGTGAAAACCGAGCAAAAACTTAGTATCGACCAAATATGGGAGCAATTCCACAAAACCCGCAATGAATATTTCCGCAACCTGCTTATGGAATACTACAGGAACTTGGTAAGATATTGCGCCGAGCGTTTGCATAGCAAACTGCCTGATAAGGTCGAACTGGATGACTTGATAAGTGCCGGGATTTTTGGATTGATGGATGCTATCGATAAGTTTGACCCTTTAATAGGTGTAAAGTTTGAGACATACTGCTCACCTCGTATAAGAGGTTCCATTCTTGATGAGCTTCGGAGTATGGACTGGGTACCACGATTAGTTCGTGCCCGGGCTCACCAGTTGGGAAAGGCCACACATTCGCTCGAGACACATCTTGGCCGTAAACCTACCGAAAAGGAGATCGCCGAAGAACTGGAAATGGATATGGAGGAGTTTATCAGGCTCCAGCGAGATGCGAACGCAGCCAGCCTGGTGTCACTGAGCACCAAATACAGTGATGGCGAGGGCGAAAAGGATATTCGCGAAATAGACATAATAAAAGATGAGAGAAGCAAAAATCCTATGATCGAGGCCCAAAAGCGAGACCTTAAAAGCTTGCTTACTAAAGGGCTAACGCGTGCTGAACGGCTGATTATCGTTCTTTATTACTACGAAGAGATGACAATGAAGGAAATCGGCGCTACACTGGATTTGTCCGAGTCCCGCGTCTCACAAATGCACTCATCCATTATAGCACGCCTAAAAGCACAAATGAACACCCGAAAAAAGGAGTTCGCGGTTAGCAAATCATAGCAGATGGTATGTAATTTATAATTTATGCACAGCGGCATGTTGCTGCCATCCTCTGGAAACCTTTGGTGTTTTGGCGTAGTGTTTATCAATCCATGTTGTAATATCAAGTGTCTTAATCCATTGAAATGCTTGTCTTAGCACATCCTTTGTGGTATTATTCCGGTCAGTCGGAATAAGGAAGCATTGCTATCATTGAGGCTGGTGTATAAAACGCAGACAAGTCATAGAAGATGTGTAAATTTGATAGACAGAGGTAAAAAAATGAGTCAGAATACAATTTCTCGACGGGATTTCCTGAGGACATTAGCGGTTGGAGCCGCTGCTCTGGCAATGCCCGAAGTGCTGCATAGCGACAATCTATCCGGCAACAAATACAACATTCTTTTCTTGCTGGCTGATGACCAGCGCTCCGATACGATTCGGGCTTACGGCAACAATAACATTAGAACGCCGAATCTTGACGAGCTTATCGCTCAGGGATTCAGCTTCAGGCGCAATTACTGTCTTGGATCAAGTGGTGGGGCCGTATGTATTCCGAGCCGGGCGATGATTAACAGCGGACGGTCATACTTCAATGTAAACTCCAATCTGACCGGTGTTAAAATCATGCCGGAACTGCTGCGTGAAAATGGTTATACTACCTTTGCAACCGGTAAATGGCACAATAAGGAAGAGTCGTTTCTGCGTGGCTTCGAGACAGGCAAAGCCGTGTTCTTCGGCGGCATGGCGGACCATACGAAGGTTCCGGTTGTTGATCTGTCACCGGATGGCAAGTTCATCAACAAACGTGTCGGCGACAAGTTCTCCAGCGAATTATTTACAAACGCAGCCATCGAATTTCTTGAGAACTATAAAGAGGACAAGCCATTTTATGCTTATGTAGCATTTACCGCCCCTCATGACCCGCGAAATCCCCCCGTAAAATACAGACAGATGTATTACAAGAATCGCCCCCCCCTGCCTAAGAACTTCAAGCCTCAACATCCATTTGACAATGGACACATGGCCGGACGCGATGAGAACCTGGCACCCTGGCCTCGAACCGAGGACGTAATTCGCGACCAGTTGGCAGAATATTACGGCCTGATCACTCATCTTGACGAGCATATTGGCCGAATCCTGAGATCCCTAAAGAAATCAAGGCACGCAAACAATACCATAATCATCTACGCCGCCGACCACGGTTTAGCACTTGGAAGCCACGGGCTTCTGGGCAAACAGAGTATCTATGAGCACAGTATGGGGTGCCCACTGATCTTTGCCGGGCCGGGGATCCCCAGAAGTGCTGCTTCACAGGCTTTTTCCTACCTCCTGGATATCTTCCCGACTGTCTGTGCATTAACGGGGATTCAAGCCCCGACAGGCGTTGAAGGCAAAAATCTAAAACCAATTTGGGAAAATCAAGTGGATAACGTGCGAGATTCTTTATTCCTGTCCTTTTCCAAGATTCAACGTTCAGTGCGCGATGAGCGGTGGAAACTTATTCGGTATCCCGATATTAATCATACACAATTGTTTGATCTGAAAAACGACCCTGATGAACTGCACAACCTCGCCAATGATCCGACGCAGGCTGAGCGTGTGCAAGAAATGCTACTTCGATTGAAACAATGGCAACGGCAGGTTGGGGACGACTTGCCGCTGACCGTCGCAAATCCCAGCCCTATGAAAATCGATATGACCGGCCGCGAGCGAGAACCGGACAAATGGCAGCCCGAGTGGATACGGGAAAAGTACTTTGGGTCCGACAAATGAAATTGTGTACTGGTTGTTAATCAATATCAGATAAAATTGGAAAAATTGCAAATATGCAAAGCCAACGTAGTTTTCTAAAGGCTCCGGGCAGGTGTACAGTGTCTCTAACAATGAATTGCTCATTGGAGGCCAAGACCAGATCATCTGCTAAGCCCAATATCATACTCTGCGTGGCAGATGACCAGGGCTGGGGCGAGATGGGATACAATGCACACCCCTGTCTTAGAACGCCGGTTTTTGACGAAATGGCGGCTACGGGATTACGCTTCGACAGGTTTTATTCTGCAGCTTCCGTCTGTCCCCCCTACGCGAGCAAATATAATAACAGGACGGCACCCAATCGCTCTGATGAAGGGTTACCGGATTATATCAATCTCAGTTAATTAAAGCCGATTGTACATTAATGTTATTCTGCGAAAGCAGGAATCCAAGACCTTTATCCTTTAGATTGGCAATTACAATATCGGTTCTTTCTTACTGAAATCATTATTAGCCGTAAGATATAGAAAAATGAATGATAGTCTTGTGCCCATGATGTTGACGTATGCAGGTAAAGATTGGGTAAATGAAGCATCGAAATGAAAATGCAATAAGGACATGTGATTATGAAGAAACAAAAGAAGCGATTCTGTAAATTTTTGACCTTCGCCATGATAATTTTAGTGACTTCCACCTTCATAAAAGCTCAGCCGTTGACCGCAAAACAACAGGCTGAGGAGATTCTAAAAACATGTAATGTCAAAGGAGGCCTGATTGTTCATATTGGCTGTGGTGACGGAAGCCTTACTGCGGCTTTGCGCGCTAACGAAAGCTTTCTTGTTCATGGCCTGGACCGTAGTGATAACAGTATCGCACGTGCTCGAAAAAACATCCAATCACTCGGAGTTTATGGAGTTGTATCAATAGAGAAATTACAGGGCAATAGTCTGCCATATATCGATAATCTTGTTAACCTTGCAGTGTCTGAAGAACTCGGGACTGTTCCGATGAGTGAAGTTATGCGTGTCTTATGCCCGAATGGTGTTGCGTATATCCGAAATAACGGCAAATGGACCAGGACCGTCAAGCCGCGACCGAAAGAAATCGACGAATGGACACACTATCTGCACGATTCATCGAATAACGCCGTGTCGCACGATACGGTCGTCGGCCCGCCCCGCCGCATGCAGTGGGTCGGCAGTCCGCGGTGGGCTCGACATCACGATCGAATGTCGAGCGTTAGTGCATGCGTCTCGACCGGTGAACGGGTCTTTTACATCTTCGATGAGGCACCGCCCGCTTCCATCCTGCTACCGCCGAAATGGTCGCTCATAGCCCGTGATGCCTTCAATGGAACCATTCTTTGGAAGCGGCAGATAGATAAATGGTATACCCACCTGTGGCCGCTCAAGAGCGGGCCGGCACAATTACCCCGCCGCCTCGTTGCGGTCGGCGACCGTGTGTACGTAACGCTCAGCCTCGATGCGCCCTTGACCGCACTCGAAGCGGCCACGGGCAAAACCGTCCGAACGTACGAGGGGACCAAGGCGACCGAGGAGGTCATAATCTCAGACGGTGTGCTGTTCGTACTCGTTAATGATGCCGCCGAGAAATCCGATTACGATGGCAGCCAGCGGTTTGCCAAAGCCTACAACGCGAAATTCTGGGACGAGGCGGACAGGACACTCAGGGCTATCCGCGCCGACAGCGGAGAAGTTCTGTGGACCGCCAGGCGGTGTGTACTGCCTGCTACTTTGGCGGCCGACAGCAAACATGTTGTCTTCCACGACGGCAGCAGCGTAGTTTGTCTCGAACACGGCACGGGCAAAGAGGTTTGGAAGTCCCCTACTATTCCTCGAAGCGAGGAGATTCGTTCATTCTACCTTCCAACGCTGGTATTGTACGAGGATGTGGTCCTCTTCTCGGGTGGCGAAACCGCAGGCTTACAAACAGGAAGCTGGTACACAAGCGGCAATGACACAATGACGGCATTATCGGCAAAGACAGGTAAAGTCCTCTGGACGGCCTATCATCCTCCCTCCGGCTACAGATCACCGGAGGACCTCCTCGTTGCGAACGGCCTCGTTTGGACCGGGGAGACGACGAGCGGAAGGGTCGAGGGTGCCTTCACGGGCCGCGACCCGCACACGGGCGAGGTAAAAAGCGAGTTCTCACCCAATATGGATATCTATTGGTTTCACCACCGTTGCTATCGCGGCAAGGCCACAGACAACTATCTGCTGATGTCGCGGGCAGGGACTGAGTTCCTGGATGTTAGGAATAAGAAGTGGATACCGCATCACTGGGTCAGAGGCGCGTGTCTGTATGGCCTCATGCCCGCCAACGGTATGGTCTACAATCCGCCCCACCCCTGCGCATGCTACCTTGAATCCAAGCTATACGGCTTCAATGCGGTGTTGCCTGCTTCGACAGGCCCGCGCGTCCCTAAGCATGCCGCAAACCAAAACCGTCTTGAAAAGGGCCCGGCGTATGACAAGCACATTGTTGCTGAGGCGACCGAAGACGAGTGGCCCACTTATCGCCATGACGGCGCGCGCAGCGGCGTAGCAAGCACGTCGGTCCCGGCAACACTAAAACGTGCCTGGAATACCAAGATGAGTGGTAAGTTAACGAGCCCAGTGATCGCTGAGGGTAAGGTCTTTGTAGCTTCGGTAGACACACACACTGTCCATGCTCTCGATGCCGCTTCGGGCAAACGACTCTGGCACTACACGGCAGGTGGTCGTATAGATTCGCCTCCTACTATATATCAGGGACGGGTGCTATTTGGTTCGGCCGACGGATATGTGTACTGTCTTAGTGCCTCAGACGGCATTCTCGTCTGGCGTTTCCGCGCAGCGCCGATGGATCAGCGTCTGATGTCGTTCGAGCAAGTGGAATCCGTCTGGCCCGTTCACGGCAGCGTGCTCGTTCAGGAGGGAGCCCTTTATTGCGTCGCAGGCAGATCGATGTTTGTTGACGGCGGCCTGCACCTCTGGCGGCTCGACCCGAAAACCGGACGCATAATGTCACAGACCATTCTCGACGAACACGACCAGGCCACGGGCAAGGACTTGCAGGAATATGTAAGTTGGTTGAATATGCCGACTGCGCTGCCGGACATTTTGTCGAGCGACGGTCGGCTTATCTACATGCGGTCGCAGCCCTTCAATCTGGACTGCAAGCGTCTGCCGCTGGAGAAATTCCCTACTGGACCAGACGCGGATCGCGGCGCTCCGCCCGCCACGCAACATCCCGACCGCGCACATCTTTTCAGTCCGACCGGCTTTCTTGACGACAGTTTTTGGCACCGCACATACTGGATGTATGGCAGCACATTTGTGAGCGGTTGGAGCGGCTACTTTCTGGCCGGCAAGGTTGCTCCGGCAGGGCGAATACTCGCATTTGATGATTCGAGGGTATACGGATTCGGTCGCAAGCCACAATACTACCGCTGGACCACCCCGATCGAGCATCAATTGTTCGCCGCGGCCAAGGATTCGACTGCTGCCTCGCCGGATAATGCAAAGTCCGACCGCTCATTGATAAGCGTCGCAAAATCAAAGAGCCTCAACCCTGCAGGAAAACCATTAACCGTCGAGGCATTAATCAAGGCTGAAAAGCCCGGAGGCGTGATTCTCGCCCGGGGGGGTAGCGCGCACGGCTATGCGCTGTGTCTGCAGGGCGGAAAGCCGCGATTTATTGTCAGCTTAAATAGCACGCAGGTCTCGGTCGGAGCAAAGGTAAATGTCGTGGGAAAGTGGGTGCACATTGCAGGCGTCCTAACGGCTGGCAAGGAACTTCAGATCTACGTGGACGGCAAACTCGCCGATTCGGCCAAGGTGCCCGAATTCATCGCAACAGACCCAAAGGAAGCGATGGAAATCGGAGCCGATAATGGGTCAATCGTGGGTGATTACACAGGCCCGTTCGGATTCAAAGGGCTCATCGATGATGTCAGGCTCTACCACCGGACGCTGAGCACCGCCGAGGTGAAAAGTCGCGCTTCAATGAGCAGGCAGGCGATCGCTGATGAAACGGGCTTAGTCCTATGGTACTCCTTCGATACAGGAAAGGCTACGGACGAATCGGGAAATAAGAACAACGGTGAGGCCGAAGGAGTTACGGCCGTGAACGGCAAACTCGGGCGGGCGATGAAATTCACCGGCAGTGCCCGGTCCGTACCGGGATTCTCAGTTGAACATAACTGGACTGAGGATATACCACTGCTCGCCCGGGCGATGGTCCTTGCGGATGGGACGCTCTTTGTTGCCGGGCCTCCTGATCTGATCGACGAGCCGCAGGCGTTCAGCCAGATAAACGACCCAAAGATCAGACGAACTCTCGCCAGCCAGGTGGATGCTGTCAATGGCAAGAAGGGTGCCCTGCTGCTGGCCGTCTCGGCCACCGACGGAAAAAATCTGGCACAATATAACCTGGATAGCCCTCCGGTCTTCGATGGCATGGCAGGGGCTTGTGGAAAATTGTACATTTCGACTATCAACGGTGAGGTCTTGTGTTTCGACGGGGACAAATAATCAACTGAGCCTTTTGAGAAATCAGCAGTATTTTTTGTTGTACCGCGTTCAGATTGGACTTTTTACGCTTCTTCTTCCAAGAGAAACGCACACTCAGGAAAACGGACACTCAATTCCGGAAGATATAATTTGGGAAAACCAAGGCGTACGCAAAAAATTCAGAACCCATAAAAACTCTGAAACTTTTCGTGCTTCCGGCCGACGTATATTCCATGCGGCAATCTTCGCGAACAAATCTGCACAACTATCGAGGCCAAAGTTATGCTACGGAGAACTATGACTTCTTTGTTCTCTTAGTATTTTGGCGGGCAGCCTTAACGGCGAGTTGTCGATCTACTCCATCCTGGCATATCTGGTGAAATTCACAATTCTCACAGTGATAGAGATTCGGACAGATGCGAAAAGATATGTCTCCACTCATTGTGTACCGGCACTGATTCTTCCCTACAAGAGCATTAAGTTTGTCAAGAAATGGTTTGATCTTTGGATTACTGCGGTTCTTCTCTTTCTTCATCATAGCTGCATGAAATACACATCCGGAACTACACTGATACCCGAGAGTACACATACGTTTTTTGACTACTTCGGCCTGATACCAGATGCAGGGTGAAACCACCTCTTCTTCAACTGGTGGCACTTTAACAGGGACGGGCATCTCAACCAACTCAATATCACGCGCCCGGGTGATCGAACTCTCAAGCCGCTCCAGTTCAAAAGGCTTTGCCAGGTAGTCAACAGCGCCCCTTCGCATTGCCTCCACCGCAGTATCAACAGAGGGATAAGCAGTGATTATAATGACTTTTACTTTGGGATTCTTTACCCTGACTTCGCTCAGCACTGACAGTCCATCGCGACCCGGCAGCTTAAGATCGACTATCATAACGTCGTAATCCTGCAAACTGAAACCTTCCAGTGCCTTTTCACCATCACTTGCGGCATCAACCTTATGGTCTTCGTCCGAAAACCAATCGACTAAAGATTCCCGCATGATATCTTCATCTTCTACTACTAAAATCGATTCTTTTTTCATTTCTTAAAACTCCGGTCTTCTCACTCGGTTTTACAAAATCTATTCAGGAAACAAAAACTATCTTTTGTTAATCAATAAAACACTTACGTATTATTGCAAGATATATGCCAAAAATTGCGAGACTTGAAAATTGTTCAACAAATTGAGCTAAAGATTTGTTGATAAATAAGTTATGGTACAATGCCAAACGAGGGCTCTGCCATAAAAAATGGCATAAGTGTAAATATGTGCGACTTTATGTGTCTAATACATTGACATTGATACTGTACTTCTTCAGCTTGTTGTAGAGGGTCATGCGGTGAATACCGAGAATCTTTGCGGACCGCGCAATGTTGCCGTTTGTCTCCTCAAGCACCTTTAGAATATGGTTTCTCTCCAGGGTCTCAAGGGTTCTTCCTGCCTCCCGAGACGGGCCAGTTAAATCCTGTGGAAATTCGGCCAGAGTGATATCCTTATTCTTTGACAGAACTACACCACGTTCAATCATATTTTCCAGCTCTCTAACATTACCACGCCAATTATAATTCAGCATGAATTCCACTACCTCGGGAGAGAATTTCTTGACAAATCTGTTGTTCTCTCTTGCGTACTTCTTCAAAAAATGTTCAGCCAGTGGCAGGATATCCTCCTGTCTACCTCTTAGCGGAGGCAAGTCGATAGTTACTACATTCAACCGGTAATACAGATCTTCTCTGAATTTCCCCTGTTCGATCATGATCTTCAGGCTTCTGCTTGTAGCAGCAATAATGCGTACATCGACTTGTGTCTCTTCATTGCTGCCAATCCTGGTGATCTTTTTTTCTTCGAGCGCTCTCAGAAGGTGGACTTGGGTATTAACATCTATCTCACCTATCTCATCAAGAAACAGTGTGCCTTTGTCTGCGGCCTCAAACTTGCCTTTTCTTCTTTCCACTGCACCCGTAAAAGAGCCCTTCTCATAGCCGAAAAGCTCACTTTCCAGCAGCGTTTCTGGCAGCGCTGCACAGCTTGTGACAATGAATGGCTTGTTACAACGTTGACTTTGGCTATGAATAGCCCGGGCGACGATTTCCTTGCCCGTACCGCTTTCTCCGGTGATTAGTACTGTAGCGCTGGTTGGAGCTACTGTTTTTATAAGTTCAAATATCTTTATCATCTTCGGGCTTTTGGCAATAATGCCCTCAAAATTGTATCTGTCTTCAATCTTACGACGAAGTGCAATGTTATCCTCAACCAGATTGTGATGTTCCACCAAATTTCTTATGATGAGCTCGACCTTTTCCGGGCAAAACGGTTTTTCGATGTAGTCGTAGGCACCCTCTCTGATGGCAGTAATTGCTGTTTGAATTGTACCGTGAGCCGTAATAATTACCGTCGAAATAGTCGGGATAATAGCTCTTGCTTGCTTCATCAATTCGATACCGTTCATTCCCGGCATGATAAGGTCGGCAATCATAATTTTGACCTTCCTGAGCTTGATTATCCGTAATGCCTCCTCTCCACAGCTGGCAGTCAGGACCTTATAACCGACGGAACTCAACCAGTCGCGGAGAGACTCTCGCACTATGTCCTCATCATCCACAACGAGCAACTTAGCCTTTTTCTTCATCAGTAATCCCCAGATATATCGAAAATGTTGTGCCGGCGCCGAGAGCGCTCTCTATCTCTATTTTTCCCTGATGTCGTTCGATGATCCCATGGACAACAGACAGCCCAAGCCCGACACCTTTGCCTTTTTCCTTGGTGGTAAAAAATGGCGTGAAAAGTCTGTCTAAATTCTCCTTTGAGATGCCGATCCCTGTATCGCTGATGTCGATTCGAATAGCATCTCTGAATGAGTCGCCGATTCTGACTCCTTTGGCGACTGATGTCTCTATGGTCAAGTCACCGCCTTTAGGCATTGCCTGAGCCGCGTTAAGCATGATATTCATCAGCGCCTGCTGGATTTGGTCAAAGTCTACAAGGATAAGAGGCAGTGACGTGCACAATTTTTCTTCAGTTTTTATGTTATCAAGACTGATTTGATGGCCGATTATCGAGAGAGTCGCCTCTATAACTTTGTTTATGTCAACCGGTCTGAGGGTGACTTCTGTTTGGCGTGAGAAGTCAAGAAGGTTCTTGATTATCCGGGAACACCTTTCCGTTTCTTTTCCGATCTTTTCAAGCTGTTTCCTCGTCTCTTCGGTCTGCAGTTTGTTCTGGCTGTGCTTCTTGAGAAGAAGCTTTATATAGATGAGAATACCGGCCAGTGGATTGTTGACTTCGTGGGCAACGCCGGCGGCCAACTGGCCTACGGAGGCCAACTTCTCCGATCTGATTAATTCCGCCTCCGTTCGCTTGCGTTCGGTGATATCTTCTCCTGAACTTAGAGTGCCGATTATATGGCCCTTTTTGTCTCTAAGTGTAGTGTTGTGCCAGGCGATAATCCTTTCCTCCCCGTTTCTGATCAAGATTGGATTTTCATAATATTCAGCCAGCTTAACTTCTCCGGCTATTAATTTCTGGAAGAGGTTTCTTACTTCTTCCCTCATCCTCTCGGGGATGTAGAAATCAAACCAGCTATTTCCAATAATCTCGTCTTCTTCATACCCCAAGACTTCGCAACCCATTTCGTTGATGAGAGTGACTCTTCCCTTACGATCAAGAGCCACCATTACCACCCCGGCCACACTAAGGTACTGTCTGGCCTTATCTCTTTCCTCTCGTAACTGGTCCCACAACTGCTTGCGTTCTGTTAAATCCCTAAAGATTTCCAGAACGCCGATTATCTCATTTTTGCCGGACCGTAATGCTGAAGTTGTTACGCTAATGGGAATTTTCTTTCCTGCTTTATTCGTAATAGTTGCCTCATCGTTGAATATTGACTCCCCAGTTTCTAACGTCTTTTTTAAGCGACATTTACCCTTGCAGAGATTGCTCCTGAGGACAGTGTAACACTTCTTATGCAATACTTCCTCTCTCTTGAAACCTGTTATCTTTTCGGCAGCACGATTGAAAGAGGTGATTCTGGCATCCGTGTCTATAGTAAAGAGTCCTCCTTCCATACTTGCCAAGATGTTGTCCAGGAATTCCTTTGTGATTTCATCCTCGATTTTCACGCCAAACTCTCCATTGCAGTTCAACTGCTGCCTGGGCAACCTCAGGTCACCTATCTTTTTCGACCTATCAATTCATACTTCTCTTGGACGGCCCTTGGCCGCGACGAAATTTCTTGCGGCAAAACCTAAACTCACAGTCCTTAGAAAATCACGACGTGTGTAACTGTGTGTACTCATATCCAATTTTCCTTTTGTTTACTGCCGAGAATTATTTCCTGTCATCGTAGAAATCCATTACAAACGAAACTAAAGATGCCAGGGCGAGCGCATTGCACAGCCGAGCATGCGATTGGCCGAGGAATCATTTATAATCTGTTCGCGTTCAGGATTCCAACTAATCTTGCGACCCAGAATCATGGCAATATTCCCCAGGTGCGCGACTGTGGCAGATCGGTGACCTACCTCCGCCGGCGCTATTGTCTTCTGCCGAGTCTTCACACAATGCAGGAAATCTCGGCGATGCCCCTGGCGATTGTCACCTGCCGGTCTGGGCAGGTGCACTTCATTCGGACCGATTTTTGCTTTTCGCAGATCAGGCGGGTCTGTTTTAAGATTCCCTCGCGTAACGTGTACCCAGCCGTTATCACCAATGAATCGCACACCTTGTGGGCAGTAATTGTTACTCGCCACGCGCATCACAAGACCGCTGTCATAGGCACACTCGAAATCATAGTCAACAGCCGTATTCCACAGCCCATCTTCGGGGAATAAGCCTTTGCCCCGGACCTCCAGAGGACCGGTTTCATCGCAGTCCATGCCCCAGTGCGCAATGTCGATATGATGGGCTCCCCAATCGGTGACCTGCCCACCGGAGTAATCGAGTATCCAGCGAAATGTCCAGTGGCAGCGTTTCTCAGTGTATGGCGCCCAGCAAGCAGGCCCAAGCCACATCTCATAGTTAAAACCGTCGGGAACTTTCATAACCGGTTGCGGTTGAATATGATAAATGGTTTCCTTGCCTCCGGCGGCTTTATACCCGGGACCTATGCCCACCTCCACTCTTTTCAAATGACCGATGCGTTCGTTGCGGACGAGCTCGCAGGCAAACCTGAAGTGGTCCGTTGAACGCTGCCAGCTTCCGGTTTGCCACACGCATTTGTAACGATTTACTGTCTCGACTATCGCCCGGCCCTGCGCTATTGTTAACGCTAACGGCTTTTCGCCGTAAATATCTTTACCCGCACAAATAGCGGCAATCGAGAGGGCCGCATGCCAATGGTCCGGGACCGAAATGCAAAGCGTATCAATATCGTTCCGAGCAATCAGTTCACGAAAGTCGTCGTATTGTTTACAGTCATTGTTTACGTAATGCTTGTTAATTTCCTGGACTGCAGCGCGCCTGCGGTTGGCATCGACGTCACAGACAGCAATTATCCTACAGTCCTCCTCCTGCAGAAATCCCTGAACGTGACGCATCCCCATACTGCCCAATCCGATAAGGCCCATAGTTAACCGGTTGCTCGGGGCCGGTCTGTTATTCCCACCCAGCACTGAAGAAGGAACAATATATGGCGCCGCGAAAGCCGTAATGGTGCCTTTCACAAAAATGCGTCGCGAGATCACCTGTTGTATCTGGTTCATTATCAATCTCATGAATAATTCAAGGCCGATCCAAATTCTCAGCCTCTCGACGAGCTTCAATCAACATTTCAATCCACACGCCGACATAGTGGCCGTGGTCATGGTAGGTCCGCCCGCTGACCAAATTGCCATCCACGACGCAAGGCTCGTTAACAAAGATGCCACCACAAACCTCAAGGTCGAACTTGCACTTGGGCACGGTGGCCATTCGTCGGCCCTTAACACATCCGGCATAGGCCGGTATCTCCACGCCATGACATACACAAGCTATGGGCTTATTCGTTTCGAAAAAATGGCGCGTGATACGAATAAGGTCCTCATCGTATCGAATATATTCCGGGGCACGGCCTCCGGAGAAAAAAATGCCCGCATAATCCTCCGGATTCACATCCCGGAAGGCAATGTCGGCCTGAATTGTATAACCTTCGAACTCACGAGTTACCTTCCCGTCCCAGTCCGGAGGAATTTCGTGTAAAACCATATGGTAACGCCGCTTCTGGGGGCCGGCAACTACAGGTTCAAAATCGTCTTCCTGCAAACGGTAGTACGGATACAGTGTGTCCACGGTTTCTGTGGCATCGCCAATTATAATGAGTACCTTATTCATTGTTTAATCTCTTTCTTTGCTTTTCAAAGCCGCACCTGACTCTTAATATCGATTCAGTTGTTCTGCAAAACTTTCCTCTATATTCCTATTTGAGTATAGACCCACAGCTACTTATTGTCAATGATGAAGCTATCGTATATCAAGCATCTATATCGCTTCTGCATAGGCCAGTCTTCCCGAAAGGACCTCGTGAAATTGCGAGCTGAGTAGCATTATACCCCTTCCAGAATGTGCCTTCTTTTTCATCAAAGTATCCGGCAGCGTTCTGAAAGACGCAAAACCAGTGTCTGATTCCCTGTCAGTTTTTATGAGTTCATCTCCGATGACTACCCCATAATAGTAACAAGTATCTGGCGTCAATCCTGTGAGTTCCACGAAGCCCGTGTTGTCATCTTCGGCTGCGGTCCGGTACTCGACACACCGGCTGTTAACCGATAAAGGCAAATTAGCATCATAGACAACTTTAACATCTGTGGATCCAGTCGTTCGTATCCATATACACATATTTTTTTGCTGTCGGTTTGTCCGTAACCGGTCCATGAATCGTAGAATTCTTTTCTGTATAAGTAACCACACGGAAGCTGATATACCTGCCAGGCTGAACACTTCTTCTCTTATATTAAATTTCTCCGATCAAGATGTTTTCTCCGGAAAATACCTAAGCCAATAAGAAAACACACTACGACCAGAATACCCAGCACAAAACTTAATCCGGGAGCAAGACCAAGAGAGCTGGGAATATATCCGCAGACTAATGCGATTCCGGATACCAACAGGCTATAAGGCAGTTGTGTACGAACATGCTCCATGAGGTCGCAGGAACTCGCAATAGAACTCATAATCGTCGTATCAGAGATCGGAGAACAATGGTCACCGAAGATAGCGCCGTCCAACACTGCCCCGATGCTTATCATCGTGGTCAAACCATAGCCTCCCTCGAGCGCAAAGGCAATAGGAACGGCCGTGGGGATTAGAATAGCCATTGTTCCGTAGCTGGTCCCAGTAGCAAAGGAGGTCATTGAGGCAACAAGGAAAAGAATCGGCGGGAACAAATAAGATGGAACTCTGCCGGCCAGAATTGTTGTTAGAAACTCTGCGGTTTTCAAACCTTCGCAGCAACTCTTAAGCGACCAGGCGAGAATAAGTATAACAAAGGGAATCATAGCACGCCTGATCCCTCGCTTGAAACAATTAATTATGACTGGCATGCTCACGGACCCAATGAATCTCGCACAAAGCAAAGCCAGTGTCAGGCCAAATAATGCGGCACAGGCAAGAACTATGGGGGTGTTTTGGGCGTGGCCGATAACCTCTCGCCAATAGACCCAGCTTCCCGGAGAAAGAGCTTCGATATCAACAGGTTTCGGGGGTATATTCTCTGCGATAGTAGTCAGGCTTGTGGTTTGCCATTCGAGCATGTTGTCTTTTAGTTTGGATGTTCCGTCGAACCAGAGGCCTGTAACATGAAAGAGCAGGAGTCCGGCTAAGGGAACCAGGGCGTTGATCGCCCTGCCGGACTTGTGTTCTGAATTCTGAAAACCGTTTGCTTCGGGCGGATCTTTGGCGTTTGCTCTTTCCTGGGCAGCTTTCATAGGCCCGAAGTCGCGATCCATGAGGATATGTACAAAAACAAAGACAATCATCAACAAACAATAAAAACGATAACTAAGGGCGTCAAAGAACATCGAATAGCCGCTATTGTCAATACCCAGCTCTTGCCCAACGGCGGTAAGAAGGCTCACCTCATAGGCAATCCAGGTGCTGATAACCGCCAGTCCTGCGATGGGCGCGCTCGTGGCATCAACGAGAAAAGCAAGCTTTTCCCGGCTGACGCGAAATCTGTCCGTTATTGGCTGCATCATCGAGCCCACCACTCTCGCATTAGTATAGTCGTCGATAAAGCAGAGTATTCCCATAAGTGCAGTAGCTACTTGAGCTGTCTTTTTGCCCTTCACCCACTTCAAGAGCCATACAATAATCCCTTTGAAACCTCCTGAGGCAACGAGTATCTCAATCATCACAAAGATGGGTGGGATAAATGCAAGGATTTGAAGATTCGTTTTGTTCGTAATAGTACCCACCACATAGGAGCCCCCCGTTTTGAAACCCTCAAACCAGGCGGCTACACTCAGGGGGGCCTGTGGAATCTGGGTCAGCAAACCTCCTGCCAAGATTGCGATACCCAAACTAAGTAGGACGTGATGCGTCATGAAGGCCAGACAAATTGCCAGCAAAGGCGGAACAATGCTATACCACACTACTGTTGGTGGATTTTGTGCGCTGCGTGATGCCAAGTAGGCGACCAAACAACATCCCGCAAAAAATGTAATGATGACCAGTGTTTTTTTGATAAATTTCTTTGATTTCAATGGACTTTACTTCTGAGCGACGGCGTTCTGAAATTCGTTTTGTCTGTTGTAAACATTTTCCGGTTGGCACCCGGAGGGATGATATCCCTTCACGTGCCTGAAATTAACATTACGAAATACAAATAAAACCAAAACAAATCAAGAGTAAAACTTAAGGTTGCAAAAA